>Ga0114939_10003701_pt1 | contig 10525 bp, 10 predicted proteins | sample AshMeaCrysSpring_FD_87196 | JGI IMG/M metagenome (GOLD analysis project Ga0114939, IMG submission 87196) | Groundwater microbial communities from Big Spring, Nevada to study Microbial Dark Matter (Phase II) - Ash Meadows Crystal Spring | ecosystem: Environmental > Aquatic > Deep subsurface >... | reverse complement strand
GTCGCCGCCCGGCACCGACGCGAGGTACACCCGCGCCACCTCGTCGGAGCTGTAGTCCCGGAGGGTCCCGGACACGTTCACCGTGACTCGCAGCGGTCCGTTTCCGCCGAAGTCGTGCAGGCGAGCCTCCACCATCTGGCCGCTGCGCATGACGACGAGGCCCCCGGCCGCCCGGCTCGTCTCCGTGCGGGGCAGATTGGTGGCATCGCCCTGGAAATCGATCAGGGCCACCTCGCCAATCGGAATGGCGCGTTCGCCGCCCCCGACTCGTACCCTGAGGCCGGAGGCGTCCAGGTCCAGGACCTCGCAGCTCATCCGGCTGCCAGACTTGAGCAGTACGGTCGCTCCCACGCCGGCCCACGCGGGCGCAGCGACCACGGCAGCCAGTGCGGCCGCGCAGGCGAAAGCTGGAACTCGTCTCATCAGTCCTCCCTCCATCGACAGGGTCGTTGTGAGCTGCCGCTGAGCACAGGATAATGCAGACGCGCTGCGGCTGGCGGACGCGCAGTCGTCGGTTGGAGGCGCGCGTTCCCCGGGCGAACTGGCCCGGCACGAAGACTCGACATCCACTGGAGCGGCAGGGGCCATGGATCACCTGGGCGGCGGCCCTTACGTCATCCGGCAACTGGACACCGTCGAGGCCTTCGCGGACGTGTTCGCCCTCGAGCAGCGCGTCTGGGAGCTGGCGTCGGGCGACGATGCGGTGCCGGTGCACGTGATGGTGGCGACCGTGAAATGCGGCGCGCTCGTGCTCGGCGCCTACGACGGCGCTGGAGCGCTCGTCGGATTCGCGTACAGCTTCTTCGGCCGCCGCCGCGGCGAGCTGCTGCACTGGTCGCACATTCTGGGGGTCTTGCCGGAACACCGGGGGCGGGGCGTGGCACGGCAGCTGAAGTTCGCCCAGCGCGAACGTGTGCTGGCGCAGGGCCTCGGCCTCATCGCCTGGACGTTCGACCCGCTGCAGGTCGAGAACGCGCACCTCAACCTCACCGTCCTGGGGGCGACCTCGTCGGAGTACCTGCGGGACGTCTACGGGTCCTCCGAGAGCCCGCTGCACCGGGGCGTGGCCACCGACCGGCTGGTGGTCGAGTGGCGGCTCGACTCGCCGGCGGTGCGGGCGCGAGCCAGTGCGGCCCCGCAGTCCGGCACGCCGGGCGCATCGCCCGCCGCGGCCCCGGCGTCACGGCCCGATGCGTGGGTCAATGGCGTGAGGTCCGCCGGGGGCGGGTGGCTCGCGTGGGAGGACGCGCCCCGCCCGGCGACCGGTGCGGCCCGCCCCGGCCTGCGCGTCCCGCCGCGCTTCACCGACATGCTGCGGGAGGCCCCAACCCTCGCCCTCGACTGGCGCTCACGTACGCGCGAGGCCTTCGAGGCGTACCTGGTGCGCGGGTTCGTTGTGGACGACTTCGTGCGCGACGGCGACCGGGGCGGGCATTACGTGCTCACTCGGATCGGCTGACGTCGCTGTCCAGGCAGCGCCGTCGTCGGGGTCACGGCGCCCGGCCCTGACCGCACGCGCAGACCGGCAGGCACCGATCGCTGACGCCCCTGTGACCCGTGCCGCTACAATGCCGGCATGTCCTGCCTGTTCTGCCGGATTGCCTCGGGTGAGGCCCCTGCACGGACCATCTTCCGCAGCGAACGGCTGGTGGCCTTCCACGACATCCACCCGCAGGCTCCGCTGCACGTACTGATCATCCCGACGCGCCACATCGCCACGTTGAACGACCTGACGCCAGACGACGATGGCCTGGTGGGAGAGATGGTACGGCGCGCAGTGGCGATCGCGGCCGAATTCGGCTACGACGCGCGCGGCTTCCGGACGGTGCTCAACTGCAATGCGGAAGCTGGCCAGTCGGTGTTCCACGTCCATCTCCACCTGCTGGCCGGGCGCGGTCTCGGCTGGCCGCCGGGCTGATGCCCATCGGCGTCCGTCCCCTGGCAGGCCCTCCTGCGCGGCTCCGGCGGGCGACAGGCGCACCTTGTCCAGGCGCGCCGGAGCGGCGCACGCTCAAGCCACTCGCTTGCGCGCGCACGCCACGCGTGGGATGCCTTGGAGGTCGGGGGCGATGGTGACCTCCGCCCACCGGTCGCCGGCGAGGAGGGCTCGCACGGCCTCGGCCTGACCTGCGCCGAATTCGAACACGAGCCATCCTCCCGCCTCGTCGAGCGCATTCCACGCGAGTGGAACGAGCGCCCGGATCACGTCCAGCCCGTCGGCGCCCGCGAAGAGCGCGGCGGGCGGCTCGTGGTCGCGCACCTCCGGCTGCAGCATGGCGCGATCGCCCTCGGGCACGTAGGGCGGGTTGGACACGATGAGGTCGCACCCGCCGGCCTGCCCCGTGAAGGCGCGCTCGCGGAACGTGATGCGCGGCTCGACGCCATGCCGCCGCGCGTTGCGGCGGGCCACCTCGATGGCGGCTGGCGAGATGTCGGTGGCGGTGACCCGGGTGGACGGGAACATGTGGGCCAGGGCCACGGCGAGGCAGCCGCTGCCGGTCCCGACGTCGGCCACGTGCCGTGGTCCGGCGGTGCCCTCGAAAAGGCCCCGCACGCGCTCGACGATCAGTTCCGTCTCGGGCCGTGGGACGAGCACTCCGGGCCCGGTTTCGAATTCAAGACCCCAGAACTCCGCGCGCCCGAGTACGTAGGCCATGGGCTCGCGGGCGGCCCGGCGCGCCGCCAGCGCCTCGAGGCGCGTGGCCACTTCCTGGGGCGCGGGATCCGTGTCGTGTGCGATCATCCGCGCGCGATCCCATCGGCCCAGTGCCTCGCGGACGAGGAGTTCCGCGTCGAGCCGGGCCTCGTCGCCCGGGATCCCGGCTCGTCTCAGGCGCGCCGTCACCTCGCCGCGCAGCGTCCGCGGGGTTGCGGCCGGCACGGCCTCAGGCGCCGGTCTCGGCGGCGGTGGCTTCTCTGAGCTTCTCGGCCTGGTAGTGCGAGCCGACCACGGTGAGCAGCTCGTCGAGGTCGCCGTTGAGGACGTTGACGAGCTGGTGGGTCGTGAAGTTGACGCGGTGATCGGTGATGCGGCTCTGCGGGAAGTTGTAGGTCCGGATCTTCTCGGATCGGTCGCCGCTGCCCACCTGGCTGCGCCGATCCTTCGCGATGGCGTCCTGCTGCTTGCGCATCTCGATCTCGTAGAGGCGCGCGCGCAGCACCTTCATCGCCTTCTGGCGGTTCTTGATCTGCGACTTCTCGTCCTGCTGCGACACGACGAGGCCGGTGGGCAGGTGCGTGATGCGCACGGCCGAGTAGGTGGTGTTCACGCTCTGTCCGCCAGGGCCGCTCGAGCAGAACGTGTCGACGCGGAGGTCCTTCGCCTCGATCTGCACGTCCACCTCTTCGGCTTCGGGCAGCACCGCCACCGTTGCCGTGGAGGTGTGGATGCGTCCGCTCGCCTCGGTGGCCGGGACCCGCTGCACGCGGTGCACGCCGCTCTCGTACTTCAGCTGGCTGTACACGCCCTTGCCCTCGATGGTAGCAATGGCTTCCTTGGTGCCGCCGAGCGAGCCCTCGCTCTGGGAGAGCACCTCCACCTTCCACCCACGCCGCTCCGCGTACCGCGCGTACATGCGGAACAGGTCCGAGGCGAACAGGCCTGCCTCGTCACCGCCCGTGCCGGCCCGGATCTCGAGCACGACGTTCTTCTCGTCGTTGGGGTCCTTCGGCACGAGGAGCACCGTGACTTCGTCGAGCAGCGCATCACGACGCGACTCCAGGGTGCGCACCTCCTCCTCGGCGAGCGCCCGCAGCTCGGCGTCCTCGCCGGCGGAGTCCACGAGCGAGGCGGCCTGCCCGATCTCCTCGAGCACGCCGCGGAACTCACGGCCCTTCTCGACGAGTTCCTGGATGTCGCTCAGCGCCTTGGTCGCGGTACGGTACTCGGCCGGGTCGGCCTGGACCGCGGGGCTGGCGATGCGCGCCATGAGATCGTCGTAGCGCGCCTCGACCGTCTTGAGTTTCTCGATGACGTCGTTCATTCGGGCACCTGGTCCCGCCGCTCGGATCCGTCGAGCATCGCGGCGGCGATGTTCGTGCGGTCCACTGATCTCCTCAGCCGCCGGACACCGGCGGCAGGAAAGCAATCTCGTCGCCCTCGGCCACGGGGGTGTCCGACCTGGCGTGCCGCGCGTTGCGGGCGCACGCGATCGCCCGCGCGTGGCCGGCGAGCGGCGGGTGCCGGCGCACCACCTCGTCCCAGACGGCGGCGATCGTCGCCGCCTCGGGTACCTCGGCGGGGATCTCACCGGTGCCCGCGAGTTCGCGCAAGCGGGCAAACAACCGCACGGTCACGCGCATGCCCGCCGCCTCGCCTCTGCTCGCGCCGCCTGGTCGTCGGGGTCGGCCGTGGCGCCCTCCACCCACGACGCACCGTCCTCGAGCACTTCACGCTTCCAGATGGGCGCGATCTGCTTCAGCCGCTCGATGGCGTACCGGCTGGCGGCGCACGCCTCGGCGCGGTGTGCCGCCGTCGCGACGATGACCACGCTCGGCTCGCCTGGGCCCACCTGGCCCGTGCGGTGGTGCAGCAGCAGCGTGACCCCGGGCCAGCTTTCCGACACTTCCTCCGCTATTCGCTCGAGGGCGGCAAGGGCCATCGGTTCGTAGGCCTCGTACTCGAGGTGGCGCACAGGTCGGCCAGCTGTCCGGCCCCGCGCCGTGCCCACGAATGTCGAGAGCGCACCGGCCGCGCCGATGTGGCCGGCACGCTGGTCGGCCGCGTGAGCGGCCGCCGACACGAGGGCCGCCACGTCGAGCGGTGCGGACGTGAGCGCGCGAAGGGGCTCCATGCAGGACACGGCGGTCCGGCCGTATCCAATCAGTATACCTTTCGGCTGGCGGCACGGAGGGCGGGGTTTCGACCCCGCCGTCACAGTTGCCCTGAAGGGCCGCCCGACGGACCGTCCCGCGCGCTGGCCCGACGGTTCCACCGGCGCTCGAACCGCGGCGTGGCCCAGAGCACCCACGGCAGCAGCATTGCGCCCGCGATGAGATCGACGACGTAGTGGTGCCGCAGGTAGACGGTCGAGACCAGCAGCCCGGTGACGACGAACAGCAGGATGGGGAAGTACCACCGGCAGTGACGCCAGGCGAACCACAGCGTGACGACGCTGACGCCGGAGTGCAGGCTGGGGAAGGCCGCCCGCGAGGCGTCGTGCGGCATCATGCGCAGCAGGCTGTCCTGCAGGTTGAGGATGGGGCCACCGCGCAGGTTCACCTCGAACATGCCAAGCGACTCCATGTAGAGCCGGGGCGGTGCGGCCGGGAAGATCACGTACAGCAGGTAGCCCGTGTAGAAGCACACGATCACGTGCAGCAGCACCTCCCGCGCCTCGCCCTTCTTGCCCATCACCCACAACACGATGACGGCCGAGGGGGCGATCATGAAGAAGGTCTGGTAGAAGGCGCTCATCACCTCGGTGCGGCCGCGGGTGATGAACTGCTCGGCCCACACGACGGGCTGGCCGCCGAACAGCCAGCCCTCGATCGCCACGAGGTGGTGGTGGATGTCGTGGGGGTTCACGAACCGCACCGTGTCGTGCAGGTTCGTATAGACGGCGATGCACAGGACGAAGGGCAGCATCGCGCGATAGAACTCGAGCGCGCCGGCGGGACGAGCACGGCGGCGGTGCCGCGGGGCGTAGCGGTCCAGGAGCGGGATGGTGAGCGCGAGCAGCGAGGCAACGATGAGCCGCATCATCGCGGCGTCGAAGCGCGGCACGACGAGCCCGGACCGCGTCGCCGACGCGTGCGCCCACACCGTGACGATCGAGGACGGCACGAACCCGGCGAGGAACAGCGCCTCCTCCGGGCGCAGGCGCAGCCGGCGCCAGGCACCGGGGCGACGCGTCTCGACGGGGAGCGGAACCGCCGGGGTGCTCATTGGACGTAGCCGAGGCTGCGGAGCCGCTCGCGCATCTCCTGGTCGAGTTCGCGCGCGCGGGCCGGCGGCGTGGCCCCGGTATCGCGGCGCCCGTAGCTCGCCACGGTGCGCGCCTCGTGACGCGCCGTGAAGCCGGCCGGGAACAGTTCGCCGAGAACGCGCCCGGGCAGCTCGCGGCTGACGGGCACGCCGAGCGCGTAGAGCAGCGTCGGTGCCACGTCCTCGAGACGTGCCACGACGGGGGCATCCCCGCCTGGCGGTGGGCTCGGCGCCGCCGCGGGCCACGCGATGGCGAGCAGCCCGTCACCGGCGCCGCCGCGGCCGGGCTCGCCGACCACCACGAGGGCGCGCTCGGGACCGGCGGTGGCCAGGTCGCCGAGCAGGGCGTCCAGGAAGGCGTAGTAGCGCACGAGGCCTTCCGTGCGGCGTCCCACCTCGGCCGGCGTGGAGGCCGGCATCGAGCGAATCGCGTGCCGGACGATGTCCAACCCCGGCAGGTAGACGGCGAGCAGATCGGTGTCGGAGAGCGGTGGGGAAAGTGCGACCTGCACCTGGATCGCGTCGAGCTCGGCCGAGCGGCGAAGTGCCGACGACAGGGTCTCCGGGAGGTTCTCGAACGCGGGCTCAGCGCGCAGCCGGGCGCGGCGCTCGATCTCCGGCCACCGCGCGGCGAGCCCCTCGTCGAGGCTCGCTGGCGCCACCTCGCCCGCGGGGGTGCCCGTGCGGGCGAACCGCAGCGCCGCGCGGTCCGATACCACCAGCCCGTCACCGGGACGGGCCGGCCAGGTGGCCCACCAGTTCACTGTGGCCGTGCGCAACCCGGCCGCTGTTGCCGCCTCCCAGAAGGTCTTCTCGCGCCGTTCGGTGCCCGAACTGATGACGGGACGCGTGAGGCGCAGCAGGTCGAGCACGTTGGTGATCGTCACGATCGCCGGGGTGCGCGAGGCGGGCAGCCGGCCCGCCAACCCGGCCACCTCGCGGGATTCCAGCGCGGCCACGCCGTGCCGCTCCGGCGGCTGTCCCGTTGCCACGGTCGTCCACACCCGGACAGGGTCCGGTTCGCCGGCGACTGGGGCGAGACGGGCCACCGGCCCGGCGAGCAGGCGTGCCCACGACGAGCCGGGGGCGGTGGCCTCGCGGCGAGCCGTGGCCGGGTCGAGACCGTCGACGGCCACCACCGTCAGCCGCACGTTGGTTGGGACAACAACGAGCTGTTCGGCCGGCGGCGGTGGTGCGGGGCGCGTGAGGGCGAGCATGGCCAGCCCCCCGCCGAAGACCAGGACGGAAATGGCGGCCGCGCCCCGCCGGGAGAGCCGGATCGGCGCGACGGGCACCGCACTCGACTCGACGGCGAGCACGGCGCGCGCGGCCACGCTCGTCGCGTAGCCGAGGAGCACGGTGGCCACGGTGGACACGAGCAGGGCCAGTCCGGTGGCGACCACGCCGCCGCGCGGCGCCTGGCCACCGGTTGCGCGCCACCAGAACACGAGATAGACGAGGCCGGCGGCGCCGACGAGGACGCCGGCCGTGATCGGCATCCAACGTGCGCGCCGCGCGAACCACGGGCCGGCGGCGCTGGTCGCGGCAAGGCGCCCGGCAACGACGATGCCCGACAGTGCCGCGAGGGCGGCCGCCAGGCCGAACAGGAGGGCGAGCGCGGTGGCCACGACCGCGACATCCCGCGGCCCGGTGACGAGGCCGGGCACGCGGATGGCCGCGGCCACGGCTCCCGACAGCCCGAGGAGCACGCCTGCCAGCACGCCGATACGCAGGCTGGAGGCCAGCGCCAGCCGCCACAGCCCCGCGCCCTCGCGCGCCGGCGCGAGCAGGAAGCGATCGACGCCCGCATCGAGGTAGCCGAGCGCCCGGAGCTTCTCGCGGAGCGCATCGACGTCGTGGTCGGGCGCGGTCGGCATCAGGGAAGAGGGTACCGCAAGTAGCTGGCAGGTGCAGTGCGTCGGGCCCGGTGCGTCGTGCCTCGGCTGCCTCGACTCCGGGACCTCAGGGGCCCGATCGGGCGGCGCTCAGCTCACGCGCGACGCCACGTAACTGGCCAGCTCACGGAGGCGCGCGGCGCGCGTCCCAAGCGGCGCCAGGGCCGAGGCCGCCACCTCGCACAACTCGTGCGCGAGCTGGTGTGCACCCGCGACGCCGCTGAAGGACAAGAACGTCGTCTTCTTCACGTCGGACCGGGTGAGCTTGCCCGTCTCGGCGGGATCGCCTTCGACGTCGAGCAGGTCGTCCACGATCTGGAAGGCGAGCCCGAGGTTCTTCGCGTAGGTGCCGAGCGCGGCGAGCTGCGGGGGCGTGCCGCCGGCGGCGAGGCCTCCGCCGGTGGCCGCGGCGCTGAAGAGCACGCCGGTCTTGAGCCGGTGGATGCGTTCGAGCCGCTCGAAGGTGAAGGCCTCCCCACCACCCAGCAGATCGTCGGCCTGGCCCCCGACCAGCCCGTCGCTGCCGACGGCCTCCGACAGCAGCGAGACGAGCTTCGCCGCCACCGGCGCGTCGTACTCCCGCGCCACGATGCCGAAGGCGCGCGCGAGGAGGTCGAAGGCTGCGAGCAGCGCCGTCGCCTCGCCGAACTCGACGTGGCAGGCGGCGCGGCCCCGCCGCATCGGCGCGTTGTCCATGCTTGGCAGGTCGTCGAGGATCAGCGAAGCCGCGTGCACCAGTTCCACGGCCACGGCCAGTGCCTCCCCGCGCGCCTCGCGCCCGCACACCTCGGCGCTGGCGAGCGCGAGCGCCGCCCGCACGCGCTTGGAGGGTGCCAGCACGGTGTGGCGCATGGCCCGGTGGACCCTGGCGGGCGGTAGATCGGCTGGTGGCAGCACGCGCTCGAGCAGCGCGGCCACGCGCGGCTGGCACGAGACGAGGAACACCGGGGGCACGGGACTGGTCACGGACCGAAGATCAGCAGGTACTGGTAGGGCAGGAACCGCTCGTGCGCGATCAGTCGCAGGCCGGCCTGCGCCGCGTCGGCAATGACGACGGAGGGGTCGACGCGGTCCTCGGCCGGGGGGCCCGGGCCGCCCCCGTCGTTCCGGAAGTCGATGATGCCGACGCGGCCCGACGGCCTGAGGGATTCGCGCAGGCGCTGCAGCAGGCTGACACGATCCTGCACCTCGTGATAGGCATCCACCACGAGCGCGGCGTCGAGCGATGCCGGCGGCAGCTGCGGGTCGTCGTCGCGCCCGAGCACGGTGCGCACGTTGGGCAACCCCTCGCGCTCGATGCGCCGCTCGATGGCTTCGAGCATCTGCCGCTGGACGTCTTCCGCGTACACGAGGCCGTTGGGCCCGACGCGCCGCGCGAGGCGCACCGTGAACCAGCCGCCGCCCGCGCCGATGTCGGCCACCACCGAACCGTCGGCGATGCCGAGCGCGTCCATGATGCGCCCCGGTTGCTGCCACGCGTCGCGATCCGGCCCCTCGAGGATGGCCAGATCCTCCGGTGGGAAGAGCCGCCCGTGGGGATGCCGCGCCTGCGCGACCGACGCCTGCGCGCCCGCGGCCAGGGCGACCGCCGCGAGGGCGACCCCGCACCAACCCACGCGCCACTTGGTGCCCCGGCAGGCTCCCGCCGCGCCCCGGCCGTGCCTCATGGCCGGGATTATACTCTCGGCATGATGACGGCCTTTTTCGACAGCATGCTGCAGCTCATCACGCGTACCTCGACGGATCTGCCGCCCGACGTGCGCGCCGCCATGAAGGACGCCCTCGGCGTCGAAGTGCCCGGCACGAGCGCGGCGCAGGCGATGACCATCATCGCGGAGAACATCGATCAGGCCGCCGACGACGAGGGGCCGATCTGCCAGGACACCGGCATGCCGACCTTCGAGATCAAGACACCGGCCGGCACCAACCAGATCTGGATGCGGGAGCAGATCCGCCAGGCCATTGCCGAGGCGACCCGGCGCGGCAAGCTCCGCCCGAACTCCGTGGACTCGATCACCGGGAAGAACAGCGGCGACAACCTGGGGCCAGGCACGCCGATCATCCACTTCCACCAGTGGGACCACGACGAGATCGACGTCCGGCTCATCCTCAAGGGCGGCGGCTGCGAGAACTCCAACGCGCAGTATGCGCTGCCGGTCGATCTGCCGCACCTCGGGCGCGCCGGGCGCGATCTCGAGGGCGTGCGCAAGTGCATCCTGCACGCCGTGTGGCAGGCGCAAGGGAAGGGCTGCAGCCCTGGCGCCCTCGGGGTATGCGTCGGCGGCGACCGCACGAGCGGCTACGCGCACGCCAAGGAACAGCTGTTCCGTACGCTCGACGACACGAACCCCGACCCGCGGCTCGCCGAGCTCGAGGCGCAGGTCATGGCCACGGTGAACACGCTCGGGGTGGGGCCGATGGGGTTTGGCGGCGCCGTCTCGCTCATCGGCTGCAAGATCGGCGCGCTCAATCGTCTCCCGGCGTCGTTCTTCGTGTCGGTTGCCTACGACTGCTGGGCGTTCCGCCGGCTCGGCGTGGTGCTCGACCCGGTGCACGGCAGCATCCGGCGCTGGCTCTATCGCGATCCGGACGTTCACGAGGAGCCGATGATCCCGGCGGGGGCGAAGGGCTTTCGGAAGACGGGCCGCGAGAAGGTGCTCACCGCGCCGCTCGACGAGGCCGCGGTCAGGTCGCTCGCGGTGGG
>Ga0114939_10003700_pt1 | contig 10525 bp, 8 predicted proteins | sample AshMeaCrysSpring_FD_87196 | JGI IMG/M metagenome (GOLD analysis project Ga0114939, IMG submission 87196) | Groundwater microbial communities from Big Spring, Nevada to study Microbial Dark Matter (Phase II) - Ash Meadows Crystal Spring | ecosystem: Environmental > Aquatic > Deep subsurface >... | reverse complement strand
TATACCGGGGGTGTTCACCTCTTCCCATTCCGAACAGAGAAGTTAAGTCCCCCATGGCCGATGGTACTGCACAACAATGCGGGAGAGTAGGTAGCCGCCGTATTCTTTTCAAAAGCCTCAGACGAAAGTCTGGGGCTTTTTTATTGTTTGGGTGTACCTGCAAATCGAGGTTCACCAGGCCCGAACCCTATTATCGAAAGTGAAAAAGAAGGGAACTGCCAATGATTGGTAAACTGCTGCTTTCGTTCTTCACTTGAAAAGCTATCTCTCCTAATTGCTGTTCTTTTTGCTGCCGATTGTAATTTATGTGCAATTAAGCACTGATTAATGCGTCTTAATCAAACTAAAAATGTCTCTTTCTTGATACAGAAAAGCAGGTTATAACCTTGGGTTATAAAAAAGGAGCCTTCTATACACAATCAGGGGCGAAAAAATTTTGTGTTAATCTTTTAATGAGCAAATTTTGACAGTTCCCCGAAATAACGCTTGCATTATGTACCAGGTATTGTGGTTGCAAACCACAATGCTAAAGCTAAACGTATTTGGGGATTAACCAAAACACTGTGCGCTGAGTTTGACTAGGTGAATTAAGAAGGACTTGTGTACAGAAGGACCAAAGGCTTGGGTATTCATTTGTCATCATAATCAAAACAAACAGCTTATGCAGAGAACAATTACATTAATTGTGGCTTTGTGCTTCATGATTCCATTATGGGCACAAAAAGTAGTTACAGGCCGCGTAACGGACGAAGCAGGCAAGCCGCTTCCGGGCGTGAGTGTGCAAGTAAAGGGCGCAAAAACAGTTGTTATTACCGATGTGGATGGAGCATATTCCATTAACGCTGGTGCCCAGGCCAAAACTTTGGTGTTTACTGCCGTAAATGCCGAACCGCGGTAAGTGAGTATTGGTAATGATGCTGAAATCAATATTGCACTAAAGTCGAAAGAGAATGTACTGGACGAAGTGGTAGTAACCGGTTACCAAACGGTTAGAAAGAAGGATGTTGCTGCCGCTATTTCCAAAATTGGTGGCCAGGAAATAGACAATCTGCCTATACCCAACTTTGCACAGGCTATCCAAGGGCGTGCAGCAGGCGTGGCCGTTGCAGCAGCAAATGGTATACCTGGCGGCAACTTAAGTGTAATCATTCGTGGTGTAGGGTCTATAAGTGCAGGTACCACTCCTTTGTATGTTGTGGATGGGGTTCAGATTAACACTTCCAATGGTTCAATTAACACTCAGGCAAACCCGCTCAACTTTCTGAATCCTGATGATATTGAATCTATTGAGATACTAAAAGACGCCGCCGCATCATCCATTTATGGTGCACGTGCCGGTAATGGTGTTATCTTGGTTACCACCAAAAAGGGAAAGGCTGGTAAGCCTAAATTCACGTTCAATACTTTTTATGGTGCAAGCAAGCCATTGCTCATACTCAATTCCTTGAATACGGCTGATTGGTATCAGGCAAGGTATGAAGCATTGGCCAATGCCAACCCATCGCAAACCCCCGATCAAATTAAGAATACAGTGCTCAGCAACCTGGGGTTGCCAGCAAATACAGATGTGACTAAGCTCGATTCCTTGCCCAGTTATGATTGGCAGCGCGAAACATTTGGAACCGGACGTTTGGCTAACCTGGAACTAAGCATGCAGGGCGGCGGGCAAAATTTCAACTATTACCTGTCGGGTTCATATAGTTATCAGAGTGCATTTATTAGCCCTACCGATTTTAAGCGCGGCTCCCTACTGTCTAAAGTTAGCTTCAAAATAAATGATAAGCTTACCTTGGAAAACCAGATTTCGCTAAGCACCTTTTTCCAGAACGCACCTTACAGTACCGGTAACACCGGGTTTGGCAACCCTGCCTATTCGGCATCTATGATTCTGCCTATCAACCCCTTCCGCAATGCCGACGGAAGCTATTACGGGCTACCTGGCTCGGGCCAAAACATGGTAGGCACTTTCAACCACAATATTCTTGCTGTAGGCGACTATGTAGAATATAATACCCGAACCAACCAGATGGTGGGCAGTGCCTCGCTTAACTATAAAGTAAACAACGATTTTTCGCTGCGTGGTATGGTAGGCCTCGACTATCGCCAGCTTAAAGATCAGCGCTATCAGGACCCACGTGTGAACGACGGCTTTGGGGTGCAGGGCCGCCTGAGCAACCAGGCTGATTATAACACAAACTTCATTACCAACGCAACTGCCAACTATCGTAAAGTAATTAAGGACAATCACACCGTTACAGGCCTGTTGGGAGTGGAATATCGTAGCGACCAGAACGAATGGTTTCAGGCAGATGGTCAGGGCTTTGCTTCACCTGAACTGCGTTATCTTTCTAATGCTTCTACACCAACCGCTGTTAGCGGAAGTTGGGGTGCCAATGCTACCTGGTCGCAGTTTGCCAAGCTTGGCTATTCTTACCTCAGCAAATACATTTTCAACTTCACCATTCGCCGCGATGCGTCCAGCCGGTTTGGCACCAACAATCAGGTAGGTTATTTCCCTTCGGCACAAGTAGCATGGAACGTGAAGGATGAAAATTTCCTGAAAAATGTGAATGCCATCAGCGACCTCAAACTCCGTTATTCTTACGGTGAAACAGGCAACGACCAAATTGGTAACTTCCAGTTCAGGCAATTGTATGGTGCAGGTCGTATTTATGGAAACGCTTCTGCTATTAACCCATCGCAGCTTGGCAACCCCGATTTGAAGTGGGAAACACGCAGCGAGCATAACATTGGTTTGGATGCAGGCTTTTTCAAAAATCGTGTAGCCCTTACTGTAGATGCTTACCGCAGGCTGAACCGAGACCTGCTGCTGAGCCGTTCGCTTTACCAAACTACCGGCTTTTCGAGCATCACCCAAAATCTTGGCAGCGTAGAAAACAAGGGACTTGAAATTAAATTGGATGTTACGCCATTTACGGGAAAATTCCGTTGGACTTCTTCGTTCAATATTGCCTTCCAGGAAAACCAGGTGAAAGAGCTTTATGATGGCCTCACTATGCTGCCTGGCGATAACAGTATTCAGGTTGGCTTCCCCCTTGGCTCATTTTTTACCACACCCTGGGCTGGTGTAAACCCCGCCACTGGCCGTGGTATGTGGTACGATATAAAAGGCAACATTACTTACAACCCTGTAGCTGCCGACCGCAGAATGATAGGTAACATTTATCCTTCGCATTTTGGTGGATGGACAAACAATTTTGCTTACGCAGGATTCTCTCTCGATGTGTTCTTCCAATACGAATATGGCAGGCTGCGCAGCGATGGCCAACTTACTCAGTACATGCGCATGGGCGGCGCCACCGTTAACACCTGGCAAGATGGTTTTGATGTGCGCTGGAAAAAGCCGGGCGACATTACCTGGGTGCCAAGACCCATCAACGGCATGGCAGAACCCAACAGCGTAAGTTGGGCCAGCGGAACCCGTTATGTCTACAAAACAGATTACATACGCCTGAAGCAGATTACACTCAATTACGACCTGCCAGCTCGCATGTTGAAAAAGGTTGGCCTGGAAAATGTTAGGCTGTATGTGCAGGGTATCAACTTGTGGACTTATACCGAATGGCTGAGTTATGATCCTGAATTTACAGGCGACAACTTCGGTATTATTCCGCAGTCGAAAAACGTAACTGGTGGTATACAGGTTAAATTCTAATTGAGAATTTATATTGTAGAAAACTGATCTGTTTTAAGAAAACACTTGAATAAATTAGAATGAACATGAAATTACGTACCATTATATATACGCTGGCGATTGCAGGTTTAACACAGTCCTGCGAAAAGCAGCTCGACATTCCACCACGTACCCAGCTTGACGCTAACGGCGCACTGAGCACCCGAACCGGCATGGATGCCGCTGTCAACTCGGTATATTCCGTTTTAAAGGGGCTTGGGCAGTACGGCCGCGACCAGTTTTCTGTAACTGATGCCCTGGCCGACATTGCCTTTGCCAATGGTCGGTCTAACCGCCTCATAAACGAGAATCGTAACCAAAACCTGGCGAATGTTGCCAATTGGGGTTCTTCTTACTCGGCTATTAACGAAATTAACCTGAATCTCGATGCCATTCCGGCCATTAAAGATGCGACTAACGATATAAAGCAGCGCTGGATTGGTGAATTGAGCTTTCTCCGCGCCCTGCTTTACTTTGACTTGGTGAGGAACTACGCCTATATACCAACCTACGTGGTAGATGCTCAAAACCGCGGCGGTGTGGTTCTTAACTTAAAAGGTTTCAATTCAGCGGCAGACGCTGTTGCTTTTAAACCGGCACGTGCATCCATTGCTGATTGCTATAATCAGATCATGACGGATTTGTACACCGCCATCAACAACCTAACAGTAGCAAACCGTGGCCGCAACTACGCCAGCAGGCATGCCGCATTGGCATTAGGTTCAAGGGTGTCACTGTATGCAGGTCAGTGGGTAAGGGCCGACTCGTTTGCAACAGCAGCTATAACCTTAACAGGCGGCATTGGCAGCATGACCAATACAAGCAACTATGTGGCCGGATGGCGTGTTGCTGATCACCCCGAAGGAATCTTTCAGGTGTGGTATGCCACTCTTGCCGAAAATCTGGGTGTAAACGAATCGCTGGCGGCAACGCATACAACGCTTTCTGCACCTGGTGCGCTCAATAGCCCCCGCCAGGGTCAGGGCGACCTGGTGCCAAACTTCTTTTTGCTTACTCAACTTGGAATAACCGGCGTACCTACCAACCTTGTGGGCCCTGCCGCAACCCCTCCAACACTTACATACAGTAGCGATATTCGCAACCGCCTTTATGAGTGGGGGGTAAACGCAGCAGGCCGCTATGTGGAATGCACTAAATGGCTAGGCAAAAATGGCAATCCCAACTGGGACAATACCGTAGTGATCCGCTGCCTGAATAGAGCAGAGGCCCGCTACCAGCGTGGCGATATAGCAGGCGCACAGGCCGACCTGAACTTCATACGTACCGCTCGCTACGTTGGCTTCACGCCTCCTGCTACCCCCGAAACCGGCGCTGCCCTTTTGGCCGAAATCCTGCGTCAGCGTATGCTGGAGTATGCTTTTGAAGGTCATCGCTGGTACGATCTGAAGCGTTATGGAGCAACGATCACGAAAACCAATCCAGTGGTGAATATGCCTGCAACCGACTTCCGCCTGCTGCCTCGCATTCCTTTGAATGAAGTGGAAGGCAACCCCAATATGCAGCAGAATTTTGGTTATTAATGAGCAACGAAAAACCGAAAAGTATTATGAAGAATAATATAACAATCCTAATGATGCTGGCAAGCGTGCTTTCGCTCACTTCCTGCATTAAGCAAATAGATAAAACGTTTACCGGAGCTACCGTAATTGAATTTGACGCCACCGTATTGAACACAGCTACCAGCCCGTATACTTACCATGTGGCTACGCGTACCCCGCCTTATGGTATCCAAACCACTACGGCAAACAGTACAGCCATTACACGCACCATCGGTCAGGTAAAATTGCGTGTAAACCTGGTAGGAGCCCAAATACCAAGCGAGCAGCAGCTGGAGTATAAAGTGGTAACAGATGTAACCCCTACCTCGCCCAACATGCTTGCCACGCAAGGCACACACTTCAATACAGGCACCAAGTTCACAATTCCCGCCAACAGCAGTTTTGGTGAAATAACGATAGATGTGCTAAATACAGGCGTAAGCAGTACCAATCCCCGCGAAGTACATCTGGAACTGGTGGGCAACGAAAGCATTAAGCCCAGCGAAAACTACAAGCGTGTAGGTATTCGCATTGCTCAAAACTAAGTATTAGCTCTTCCACCTTCTAAATCAATAATCGCCCCGACTTACGTTGGGGCGATTTGCTATTTGTTGGCAAGTTGTCCGCAGGCGGCGTCTATATCCTTACCTCGGCTTCTGCGCAGGCGGGCGTTTACCTTGTGTTTTTCCAGGTATGCCATGAAGTTTGCTGTCTTCTCTTCTGAGGGTTTGCGAAATTGAGCGAATTCAATGGGATTGTACTCTATGATATTTATAAGGTCTGCAGGTACCTGCCTGTAAATTTTCACCAGTTCTTCGGCGTCTATAAGGCTATCGTTAAAGTTGTCGAACAGGATATACTCAAAGGTGATTTCGTTTCCTGTTTTCTGGTAGAAATAGTTGAGGGCCTCAATCAGCGATTTGATATTGTTGGTGTCGTTAATAGGCATTATCTCATGCCTTTTGGCATCGTTGGCGGCGTGTAGGCTAAGGGCTAACTTGAACCGTACCTGGTCATCTCCCAGTTTTTTGATCATTTTAGCCACACCAGCGGTACTTACGGTAATGCGCCTTGGGCTCATAGCTATTCCATCTTCGGCGGTGATGCGCTCAATGGCTTTGAGCACATTGTTGTAATTGAGCAAAGGCTCGCCCATACCCATGAATACGATATTGGTTAGCTTTTTGTCGTACACACGCTGGCATTGTTTATTAATCAGCACTACCTCATCATATATTTCATCAAAGGTGAGGTTGCGCTTTTTTTCTATGTAACCTGTAGCACAAAATTTGCAGCTGAGAGAGCAGCCTATTTGAGAAGATACACAGGCTGTTTTGCGGTCATCGGTAGGAATGAGCACACCCTCTACGGCATGCGCATCCCAGGTTTTGAAACGGCTTTTTACGGTTCCATCGGCGCTGTACTGTGTTTCATCTATGGTAAGGGCGGGTAGCGAAAAATTTTCACCTAACTGTTGGCGGAGCTCTTTGCTCAGGTTGGTCATATCGGCAAAACTGTGCGCCTGCTTCGTCCATATCCATTCCCATACTTGGCGGGCGCGAAATGGTTGAAGTCCTTGCCCTGTAATCCAGTTGGTCAGTTCGTCTTTGCTCAAGTGGCGTATGTTTTGCATGGGTGCAAAGTTAGGCGGGCAATTGTGTATGCATGGTTAAGGAAGGCACGGCTATTGCAGCTTCTTCATCAACCAGTCTATTTGCTGCTGCTGCTTTTCAATAATCTTTTGTTGATCCTGGATGGCTTTGGTAAGCACCGGTACAAGGCCGGCATAGTTCACAGTTTTCATTCCATCGGGGCCATCGCGAACCACTTCCGGAAAAGTGGTTTCCAACTCATGCGCCAAAAAGCCAAGGTGCCGCAAACTTGATTTTTCATTTTCTTCAAGCATCAGGTAGGATACCGGGTTTAGCAAATTAATCTTTTGAATCACATCGTTATCCATTGTTCGAATTTGTTTCTTCAGCCGCTTATCTGAATTGCTATAGTATGCGCCATCTATGTAGCTAATCTGGGATTTGAATGTACCATTCGACCAAAAAAGCAAGTCAAGATAATTGTAAACATTCCAGAAGGTGGAAGTGGCATATGTTGAAATCCTCAGTCCGGCATTTACAGAATTGGCGCCATTGTTTCCATATGTATCTATCGTATTGTGTATATGCAATGGCGACAGCGGATCATTTGTATTTAATCCAACTTTTCCGTAGCGGAAAAAGATGTTGGTAACTGGATTAAGGAACAGTCCGTTGGGCAGTGCCGCACTGTTGGAGAATTGTGCTATATATAGTGCACCACTATTTTGATCCACCCCAATTTGAGCACCATACCCGCCGCCAATGGATAAATGGTTGCCATTGAAGTAATGATTCAGTCCAATAGCCGGCCAATCTTTTTGCATAGAAACACCCTTGCCATCGCCTCCAAATATGGCAGTATTCACGTTCACCGAACCGTGCTGTTCAATAAACGCCCGGTATGGGTTATCGGTGCCAATGCCTAATCTGCCACTTTGCTTAAGTACCAATCGGTTTTGGTAGCCAATGATGGCTCCCCCGTCGCTAACCGATTGGTTGCCGTTGAAGTTTCCCATGTATAGGTCGCCAGTGCCTGGGCTCATGCCAATGAGCGATCCGTAGCCTGCTTTGATGGTTCTGGAGCCATTATTGAAATAGTAGTTGAACCCGATTTCGGGATTGTCGGCTTCAATGGCCACGCCAAATTTATCGGCGCCAAAAATGGCTACAGCAGCACCAACACTGCCATGTACTTGCAGGCGTGCCTGGGTTGGCGAGCTGGTGCCTATGCCCACATTTTGGGCAGCACACGGAACCGTGATGCAACAGTATGCAAAAGCTATAGCAGTCAAAATCAAATTTCTTTTCATGCTGACAATTTGATCCAAGATAAATCATTATCGAGCCATTTCCATAGACCCGGCCTATTTTTGTTCACCACAGTTGCTTTATGAATGAAGTGTTCATCATGGATGCCGTTCGTACCCCAATAGGGAAGTACGGCGGAGCATTGTCTAGTGTAAGGCCCGACGATTTGCTGGCACATGCAATTCGCACCGTGCTTGCCCGAAATGCCGTAGACCCTTTTGCCATAGAAGAGGTAATAGCAGGCGCTGCCAATCAAAGCGGCGAAGATAACCGCAACGTGGCCCGCATGGCGGCACTGCTTGCAGGGCTGCCTGCATCAGTTGCCGGGGTTACAGTAAACCGGCTTTGTGCTTCGGGTCTTCAGGCCATTATGGATGCGAGCCGTGCTTTACACCATGGCGATGGCCTGATGTACCTGGCAGGTGGGGTAGAAAGTATGAGCCGGTCGCCATTTGTAATGGCAAAAAACGATGAGCCGTTTGGCCGCAAGGCTGAGTTGTACGATACTACTTTGGGATGGCGTTTTGTAAATCCAATACTAGCTGACATGTACCACCCCTATACCATGGGCGAAACGGCCGAAAATGTAGCCCGGCAGTGGAGTATCTCCAGGGAAGAGCAAGATGCATTTGCCCTGGCATCGCAGCAAAAATATTTTGCTGCCAGGCAAGCTGGAAAATGGCAGGATGAAATGGCGGCGGTTGAAAAAACCAATCATCGCAAAGAAGTGACTTGGGTGGTGGAGGATGAACGTCCCCGTATGACAAGCATGGAACAACTTGCCAAACTAAAGCCGGCCTTTGTAAAAGATGGCACGGTAACTGCCGGCAACTCCAGCGGTATAAACGATGGCGCTGCTATGCTGATGCTGGTCGGCGACGAGGCGATAAAGCAATTTGACCTGGCTCCCATGGCGCGGGTGGTAAGTATGGCTGTGGCCGGTGTAGAGCCTTCCATTATGGGTATTGGCCCGGTACCGGCCACCCAAAAAGCTTTGAAACGTGCCGGGCTTAACCTTGCCGACATAGGCCTGGTAGAGTTGAATGAGGCTTTTGCGTCGCAGTCGCTGGCCTGCATACAAGATTTGCAATTGGACCCCGGCATTGTAAATGTGAACGGCGGGGCCATAGCACTCGGGCATCCGCTTGGTTGTAGTGGAGCCCGTATTTCAACCACGCTACTATACGAAATGAAACGACGTTCGGTTCGCTATGGTATTGCCACTATGTGCGTAGGGGTGGGGCAAGGGGCAGCAATTGTGTTTGAAAATCTGAAATGAGGACATATTTTTATACCAATTTAAAAACAAATTCATGACCAAGTTGACCTTCCTGTATATGTTGTTGCTTTTTGGCGTTACCAGCGTTTATGCCTCGCACGGGCAAGATCATCCGCTTATGCCCTTTGCAGGTAAATACAAATTTCAGCCAGGCAGCCATGTGCCCGAAGCCGATATTTCTATTTTGGATTCCACCAGGTTGCAGGTGTTGTCTTCAGCCGGCACGGCAACCCTTGTTCGTGCCGAAGGAGACCTGTTTGTATTTGTAGAGTATGAGGGAACAGCTGAATTTGTACGTAATTCGGATGGGAAGGTCGTTTCGATAAAAGTGAAAGTAGCCGGCCTTGATATGGAAGGCACTAAAGAAGCAGGAAAAGCAGTATTGCCCTTGCACCCCATGCGCACATTGCCGTTTGATCTGCAGAATTAACTACCGATTCAGGCTTCGGCCTGTCATTTAAATACCTTCTTTTTCAGCTAAGTATTTTGCGCTTAAGTCATTCGCTTCAGTTAGTTGGTTTTGTGCAATTTGCAAGAGGCGCAATCTTATTATCGGCAAAGGCTATATTGGCAAAGCTCATTTACCGCGAAGTGGCCATGCCGGTAAGCGACTTACTTGCTTTTCGCATGCTTTTTTCCATACCTTTTTTTTCCACCATTTTTTGCTTGAACACCACAAGCGCATTCAATTGGCAGATGGCAAAGTGGATGGCAGGCCAGGCAAGATGCTTTACCTGAAAACGATTGGTGTTGGCCTGCTGGGCTATTATGTTAGCAGCTTTCTGGATTTTTTGGGGCTAAAGTTTATTTCAGCAGGCCTGGAGCGCATTGTCCTTTTCAGCTATCCCACTATGGTGTTGCTGTTTGCATCGGTGCTGTATGGTGTAGCCATACGAAAGTACCAATGGCTGGCGCTTTTGCTTTGCTATGCAGGTATTGCTCTTTTCTTTGCGGCCGATATGCAACAAGGCAGCCAAACCAATGTGCTTACCGGCGGGTTACTCATTTTGGGTTGCGCCCTCACGTATGCCTTTTATGTGCTGTGGAGCGGCCGCCTTATTCCGGCTATGGGCTCTGCTTATTTCACATCCAT
>Ga0114939_10003698_pt1 | contig 10529 bp, 8 predicted proteins | sample AshMeaCrysSpring_FD_87196 | JGI IMG/M metagenome (GOLD analysis project Ga0114939, IMG submission 87196) | Groundwater microbial communities from Big Spring, Nevada to study Microbial Dark Matter (Phase II) - Ash Meadows Crystal Spring | ecosystem: Environmental > Aquatic > Deep subsurface >... | reverse complement strand
GCTCCAGCGCCGTGATCTCGAGGCACTTCGCGGCCGACTCGCTCTCGCTCACGTGGAAGCCGAGCGGGAGCAGCAGCTCGCGCAGCACCGCGCGGTGCGGGGCCTCGTCGTCGACGACCAGCAGGCGCCGGCGATCGCCCGCGTATGCGACGGGCTCCTCGAGCAGGGAACGGGGCGCCTGCACCCGGATCGCCGGGAGGTAGAGGCGCACCTTGAAGCGGCTGCCCTCGCCGATGCGGCTCGTGAGCCGTACGTCGCCGCCCATGAGATCGACGAGGAGCTGCGTGATGGTGAGGCCGAGGCCCAGGCCCTCGACGCCGCCGCGCCCCGCGGCGCGTTCGAAGGGCAGGAAGATGCGCGCCTGGTCGACGCTGTCGATACCGATGCCGCTGTCGACGACCTCGATGTGCGCGAGGTCGCGCAGGTAGCGCACGTGAAGCGACACGAAGCCGCGCTCGGTGAACTTGATCGCGTTGCCGAGCAGGTTGATGAGGATCTGCCGCAGCCGCTTCGGGTCGGCGTGCACGCGCTCCGGCAGGCGCCCCTCCACGACGTAGCGGAACTCGAGCGACTTCTCTCGCGCCATCGGCTCGAACATGCGCACGATCTGCGCGAGGAAGTCGGTGAGATCGACCGGCTCCTTCTCCAGGCGCAGCTTCCCCGCCTCGATGCGCGAGAGCTCGAGCAGCCCGTCGACGAGGCTCACGAGATGCTGCCCGCTGCGATGGATCGTGCCTACCGAGTCGCGGAGCGCCCCGGCGATGGCGGGGTCGCGCATCAGCACCTGCGAGTAGCCGAGGATGCTGTTGAGCGGCGCACGCATCTCGTGGCCCATGCCGGTGAGGAAGCGGCTCTTGGCGCGGTTCGCGCTCTCCGCCGTTTCCTTCGCCGCCTGCAGCAGAGCGTCGGTGCGCCGGTGCGCGTCGATCTCCCGCTGCAGGAGCACGTTCTGCCGCTCCGACTCCTGCTGCGCCACCTGCCGGCTCTCGTGGACGAGCACGAGCCACCACGCCGCCACCGCGCTCAGCATGAACAGGATGGCGAACGCACGCAGGAACACGGCGCTGAGGTGGCCACCGATCCCCGCGTGCAACTGCTCCTGCGTATAGAGCAGCCAGAGGACCGCTGCGAGCACGAGCGTCATGCCGGAGAGCACCAGCATGTACTGCGCGAGCCGCCGCAGGAACGCAGGGCGGGTTCCGGGCAGCAGCCGGCCGAGCAGGTTGGCAAACTGCTCGTGGGCCTGCGCCTCGGTCTTGCAGCGGTCGCCGCAGCGCGCGTCGAGGGTGCAGCACAGCGAGCAGATGGCACCGCCGTAAGCGGGGCAGGCCGCCATGTCCTCGGCCTCGAAGCGGTTGCGGCATACGGTGCAGCGAAGCACCGGGTGGCGCTTGCCGAACTGTACCGGCTCGCGAGCCACGAAGAAGCGCTTGCGCGTGAGGGCGGCGATCAAGGGTGCGCACACGAAGGCCACGACGAGCGCGATCCCCGCGGACGCCGCCTGTGCGACAGGACCGAACACGCCGGCATAGGCCGCCACGGACAGCAGAGACGCGATCACGAGCGCACCGAAACCGGAGGGGTTGATGTCGTACAGGTACGCGCGACGGAACTCGAGATGCTTCGGCGAGAGCCCGAACGGCTTGCTCACGACCAGGTCCGCCACCAGCGCGCCGATCCATGCGACCGCAAGGTGCGCGTAGAAGGACAGCACCTTCTCCAGCGCCTCGAACACGCCCATCGCCATGAGCAGGATCGCGATGAGGACGTTGAACACGAGCCACACGACGCGTCCCGGATGCGAGTGCGTGAGCCGCGCGAAGAAGTTGGACCACGCGAGTGAGCCGGCGTAGGCGTTCGTGACGTTGATCTTGAGCTGCGAGACGATTACGAACAGGCCGGTGACGAACACCGCGAGCGTGCCCGCGCCGAACACGTACTGGTAGCCGACGAGATACATCGTCGCCGGCTCGAGCGCCCGGTCGTGCGGGATCTCGTGCTGAAGGGCGAGGAACGCCAGGAACGCGCCGCCGGCCATCTTCGCCGCGCCGAGCAGTATCCACCCGGGGCCGGCGACGATCACGGCCATCCACCAGCGCCAGCGCTGCCCCGGCTTCGCCTCGGGCATGAAGCGCAGGAAATCGACCTGCTCGCCGATCTGCGCGATCAGCGACGCCGCGACGGTCGCAGCGGCGCCGAAGGCGAACCACGAGAACCCGTCGCCGAGCTCGCTCCGGCCGTTGAGCGTGGTGAAGTCGCGGAACGCGCCCGGATCCTTGACCGCGACTGCAACGAACGGGAGGACGAGGAGCGCCAGCCAGAGGGGCTGCGTCCACAACTGCAGCCGCGAGATCAGCGTCACGCCGTGGGTCACGAGCGGGATGACGATGAGCGCCGAGAGCACGTAGCCCGCGGCGCGCGGCATGCCGAACCAGAGCTCGAAGGCCTGGGCCATGATCGCGGCCTCGAGCGCGAAGAAGATGAACGTGAAGCTCGCGTAGATGAGCGAGGTGATCGTCGAGCCGAGATAGCCGAAGCCGGCGCCGCGCGCGAGGAGGTCCATGTCCAGGCCGTGGCGCGCCGCGTGCACCGCAATCGGCAGTCCGGTGAGGAAGATCACCGCGGTCACCACGGCGATCGCCCACATCGCGTTGGTGAAGCCGTACGAAAGCGTGATCGCGGCGCCGATCGCCTCGAGCGCGAGGAACGACACCGCGCCGAACGCGGTGTTCGCGACGCGGAACGGACTCCACTTGCGGAAGCTGCGCGGGGTGAAACGCAGCGCGTAGTCCTCGAGCGTCTCGTCCGCGACCCAGCGGTTGTAGTCGCGCCGGATCTTGACGATGCGCTGCACCGGCCGCGGCCTTGCGGTCGCGGCGGCGAGACCTGCGGGGTCGCTGGGCGCGTTCACGGGGTGCCGGCCTACGCAAGGGCTGTGCCAATCGCCATCGCATTGTCATGACACGCACCCGCCGCGGCGCTACGTCAATTGACGTATTCCGCGCCGCACCGTCCGCCCCGAACATCCGCAGCGTCACGGCACAACGCGCACGCGGTCGGTGCGCCGGACAGCGACCGATGCACCGATTCATGCATCGAAACACCGATTGACCCTAGCGGAGACTCGACTATGAGCGACCAGCACGATCCCCACTCCCCGTCCCGCCGCCGCGTGGTCGGCGGCCTCATGGCGCTGCCGTTCGCCGGCCTCGCCGGACCGCTCTTCGCGCAGCAGTTCCCCACGGCGAAGGTGAACACCACCAAGCTGGCAGTGACCGACACCGAAGTGACGGTGGGTCAGCTGCACTCGGCCACGGGCACCATGGCGATTTCCGAGACCGGCTCGATCCAGGCCGAGCAGCTCGCCATCGACCAGATCAACGCGATGGGCGGCGTGCTCGGCCGCAAGATCAAGGTCATCAAGGAGGACGGCGCGTCCGACTGGCCGACCTTCGCCGAGAAGTCGAAGAAGCTGCTCGTCAACGACCGGGTCGCGGCGGTCTTCGGCTGCTGGACCTCGGCCTCGCGCAAAGCGGTGCTGCCGATCTTCGAGAAGGAGAACGGGATGCTGTACTACCCGACCTTCTACGAGGGCCTGGAGCAGTCGAAGAACGTCATCTACACTGGCCAGGAGGCCACGCAGCAGATCATCTGGGGTCTCGACTGGGTGGCCAAGGAGAAGGACGCCAAGACCTTCTTCCTCATCGGTTCGGACTACATCTGGCCGCGCACGTCGAACAAGATCGCGCGCAAGCACATCGAGAACTTCCTCAAGCTGAAGGTCGTGGGCGAGGAGTACTACCCGCTCGGCCACACGAGCTTCAACTCGCTCATCAACAAGATCAAGGCGACCAAGCCCGACTGCGTGTACGCGATCGTGGTCGGCGGCTCGAACGTGGCCTTCTACAAGCAGATGAAAGCCGCCGGCGTCACCGCCGACAAGCAGCTCCTGCTCACCATCTCGGTCACCGAGGACGAGCTGCTCGGGATCGGCGGCGAGAACTGCAACGGCTTCTACGCCTGCATGAAGTACTTCCAGAGCCTCGACAACCCGAACAACAAGAAGTTCGTCGAGGCGTTCAAGGCGAAGTACGGACCGAAGTCCGTCATCGGCGACGTCACCCAGGCCGCCTACCTCGGACCCTGGCTCTGGAAGATGGCAGTCGAGAAGGCGGGCAGCTTCGACATCGACAAGATCGCAGCCGCCTCGCCGGGCATCGAGTTCAAGGATGCGCCGGAGGGATACGTGAAGATCGACGAGAACCACCACTTGTGGAGCAAGGCGCGGATCGGCCAGATCCAGACCGACGGTCAGTTCAAGGTGGTGGCCGAATCCCCGAACCTGATCAAGCCCGATCCGTTCCCGAAGGGCTACCAGTAAGGCGTGCGGGCGCACGCGGCCGGGGCGTTGGCTGGCCCCCGGCATCCCGGCCGCGTGCCGACCCGTCCTCCGTCCCCGATCCCGCGCCAGTCCCCACGGTCGGCCCAACCGTCAACAGCTTCGGAGTCGCCAGTGACACTCAACGAGATGCTCAACATCGGCCTGATGCAGGGCTTCGCCGGCCTGAGCCTCTTCAGCGTGCTGCTGCTCATGGGTCTCGGGCTCGCCGTCATCTTCGGGCAGATGGGCGTGATCAACATGGCGCACGGCGAGTTCATGACCATCGGCGCCTACACGATCTTCCTGTTCTCGCAACTCGCCGAGAACTACTTCCCCGGTTTCACGCAGTCCTACTTCCTGGTCGCGATCGGGGTCGCGTTCCTCGTCGCGTTCGCGGCCGGCTGGCTCGCGGAGTGGGCGCTCATCCGGCATCTCTACCGCCGGCCACTCGACACGCTGCTCGCGACCTGGGGGTTGTCGCTCGGCATGCAGCAGATGTTCCGCTCGATCTTCGGGGCGAAGGAGGTCAGCCCGACGCTGCCCGACTGGCTCATGGGCTCCTGGGCCCCGGCTGACGGGATCGACATCCCGCTCAACGGCCTGTTCGTCATGGCGCTCACCCTCGCGGTGACCGCCTTCCTGATCCTCGCGCTCTACCGTTCGCGTTGGGGCCTGCGCGTGCGCGCCACGGTCAGCAACCGACCGATGGCGAACGCCGTCGGCATCGACACCAAGAAGACCGACCGCCTCACGTTCGCCATCGGCTGTGGCATCGCCGGCATCGCCGGCGCGGCGTTCACCACCATCGGTTCCACCGGCCCGACCAGCGGCTCGCTCTACATCGTCGATGCGTTCCTCGTCGTGACCTTCGGCGGCGCCGCGAGCCTGTTTGGGACTGTGGCCTCCGCCTTCGGGATCGCCCAGACGCAGTCGATCGCCGAGTTCTTCATGACCGGCTCCATGGCGAAGGTGCTCACGCTCGCCCTGGTGGTGGCGATCCTGATGATCCGGCCGCAGGGCCTCTTCGCGGCGAAGGTCCGACGCTAACCACCCTGCACCCGTGCCTCACCGGAGCTTCCCGATGAAAAGCATCATGGACTGGCTGAAGCGCAACGAGGTATTGAGCCTCTCGGTACTCGCCGCCCTCATCCTCGTGGTCTTCCCGCTCGTACTCGAGCCGTTCCGTCTCAACCTCGTCGGCAAGTACCTCACCTACGGCTTCGTCGCCATCGGCCTGGTGATGCTGTGGGGTTACGGTGGCGTTCTGAGCCTGGGCCAGGGGGTGTTCTTCGGCCTCGGCGGGTACTGCATGGCGATGTTCCTGAAGCTCGAGGCGTCCGACCCGGAGAGCACCAAGATCCAGTCGACGCCCGGAATCCCGGACTTCATGGACTGGAACCAGCTCACCGCGCTGCCGCTGTGGTGGAAGCCGTTCAAGTCGTTCCCGTTCACCCTCGCGGCGGTGATCCTGGTGCCGACCCTGCTTGCCTTCGTGATCGGGTTCGCGCTCTTCAAGCGGCGCGTCGGCGGCGTCTACTTCGCGATCATCACGCAGGCCGTGGCGCTGATCCTGTCGGTGCTCATCATCGGCCGACAGGGCTACACGGGCGGCGTCAACGGCATCACCGACCTCAAGACGCTGCTCGGCTGGGACATCCGCACCGACAGCGCGCGCCTGACCCTCTACTTCGTGACCGCGGGCGTCCTGCTCGCTTCGATCGTGCTCTGCCGCTGGGTCCAGAAGAGCAAGCTCGGCACCCTGCTCCTCGCGATGCGAGACAAGGAGGACCGCGTGCGGTTCTCCGGCTACGACGTGGCCATGTTCAAGGTGTTCGCTTTCTGCCTGGCGGCGGCGCTCGCCGGCATCGGGGGCGCTCTCTTCACCTTGCAGGTGGGCTTCATGTCGCCGTCGTTCGTCGGCATCGTGCCCTCGATCGAAATGGTCATCTATACCGCCGTCGGCGGCCGCATGTCGCTCGTGGGCGCCGTGTACGGGGCGCTGCTCGTGAACTTCGGCAAGACGTTCTTCTCGGAGAGCTTCCCCGACCTGTGGCTGTTCCTGATGGCGGCGCTCTTCATCGGCGTGACCATGGCGTTCCCGAACGGACTCGCCGGTCTCTACGACAGCCACATCAAGCCCTGGCTCGCACGGCGCAAGGCGGCCAAGGCCGAACCGCCCAAGGCCCAGCCGCCGCTCGCAGCCGATTCGACGAGTGCAGCCGCCGACAAGGCCACCGGCGCGGTTGCTGCGGCGCGCGCCGACTCGAAGCCGGGCACCGGCCCGCTCCAGCCGCCGGCCGGTCCGGCGCCCGCCACCGGTCAGACCGCCTGAGGGAGAACGGCGATGAGCAGCCCCATCGTGCTTGCCTGCGAGGACCTCACCGTCTCGTTCGACGGCTTCAAGGCGATCGACAAGCTGAACCTCTACATCGAGAAGGGCGAGCTGCGCGTGATCATCGGGCCGAACGGGGCCGGCAAGACAACGCTCCTCGACCTGATCTGCGGCAAGACGCGCGCGACGGGCGGCAGCATCAAGTTCAAGGATGCGGAGCTCACGAAGCTGCCGGAGTACGAGATCGTCCGCGCGGGCGTCGGGCGCAAGTTCCAGACACCGTCGATCTACGAGAACCTCACCGTCTTCAAGAACCTCGAGGTGTCTTTCCCGCGCGGACGGGGCGTGTTCGGCGCGCTCGCCTTTCGCTGCACGCCGGACGTGCGCGAGCGTGTCGAGCAGGTGGCGCTGGAGATCGGACTGCAGGACGACCTAGAGACCGAGTCCGGCCTCCTCTCGCACGGCCAGAAGCAGTGGCTGGAGATCGGCATGCTGCTCATGCAGGAGCCGGAGCTGCTGATGCTCGACGAGCCGATCGCCGGCATGAGCGTGCGCGAGCGGGAGCTCACCGCCGACCTCCTCAAGCGCATCAGCGCGAACCGCTCGGTGATCGTGATCGAGCACGACATGGACTTCGTCGAGAAGATCGCGCACAAGGTCACCGTCATGCACCAGGGCAAGATCCTCGCCGAGGGCAACATGGAGAAGGTGCAGAACGATCCGCGCGTCATCGACGTGTACCTCGGCCACTGAAGGAGGCGACAGCGATGCTCACCATCACCGACCTCTTCGCCGCCTACGGTCAGAGCCAGGTCCTCCACGGCATCTCTTTCTCTGCGGGCAACGCGGAGACCGTGGCGATCATGGGGCGCAACGGCATGGGCAAGACCACGCTCTTCAAGACCTTGATGGGCCTGCTGCCGGCGAAGTCCGGCCACATCGATGTCGACGGTAGCGACATCACCAAGGACGAGAGCTTCCAGCGCGTGAGGAAGGGGATCGCCTACGTGCCGCAGGGCCGGATGATCTTCCCCACGCTCACCGTCGAGGAAAACATCGCGACCGGGCTCGAGAAGGCGAAGGTGAGGCGCGTCCCCGACGATATCTACTCGCTCTTCCCGGTGCTCTACGAGATGCGCCGGCGCAAGGGCGGCAACCTTTCGGGCGGCCAGCAGCAGCAGCTCGCCATCGCCCGTGCGCTCGTGACCGAGCCGAAGGTGCTGCTGCTCGACGAGCCGACCGAGGGCATCCAGCCGTCGATCATCAAGGAGATCGCGAAGGCCCTCGGCGAGATCCGCAAGATGCGCCAGATGGCGATCGTCGTCTCCGAGCAGGTGCTGTCCTTCGCGCTCGACGTTGCCGACCGTCTGTTCGTGATGGAAGGCGGGCGGCTGGTGCACGAGAGCCCGCGCGAGACGATCGACGTTCAGCGCGTCAAGCAGTACCTGTCCGTGTGACGGCGACGCAGCACGCGCACGCGTCGCAATCGCGCTTCTATCCAACCCGGCTGGCGACAGCCGCCGAGCTTCCGCAACCCGCACGCTGAAGGAGGCCTACCGATGCCCGAAACGCTGATCAAGATCGATCTCTCGGAGTCGCCCTACCAGAACGAGATGATCCACAACCGCTGGCACCCGGACATCCCGATGGCCTGCTGGGTGAAGCCGGGGGACGACTTCGTGCTGGAGACCTACGACTGGACCGGCGGCTTCATCCAGAACAACGATTCCGCCGACGACGTACGCGACATCGACCTCTCGATCGTGCACTTCCTTTCCGGCCCGGTCGGCGTGAAGGGCGCGGAGCCCGGTGACCTGCTCGTCGTCGACCTGCTCGACGTCGGTGCGCTGCCGCAGAGCCTGTGGGGCTTCAACGGCTTCTTCTCGAAGAAGAACGGCGGCGGCTTCCTGACCGACCACTTCCCGCTCGCGCAGAAGTCGATCTGGGACATTCACGGCCTCTTCACCAGCTCGCGCCATGTGCCGAACGTGAGCTTCGCGGGCCTCATCCACCCTGGCCTCATCGGCTGCCTTCCCGACAAGAAGCTGCTGGAGACGTGGAACAAGCGCGAGGTCGACTTCATCGCGACGCAGCCCGACCGCGTGCCGCCGCTCGCCAACCCGCCGTTCGCGAAGACCGCGCACATGGGCAAGGCGACCGGCGCGGTGAAGGAGAAGGCGGCCGCGGAAGGCGCGCGCACCGTCCCGCCGCGCGAGCACGGCGGCAACTGCGACATCAAGGATCTCTCGCGCGGCGCGAAAATCTTCTTCCCGGTCTACGTCCCGGGCGGCGGGCTCTCGGTCGGCGACCTGCACTTCAGCCAGGGCGACGGCGAGATCACCTTCTGCGGCGCGATCGAGATGGCCGGGTGGGTGCACATGAAGGTCGAGCTCATCAAGGACGGCGTCGCGAAGTACGGCATCAAGAACCCCATCTTCAAGCCGAGCCCGATCACGCCGACGTACAACGACTACCTGATCTTCGAGGGCATCTCGGTCGACGAGTGGGGCAAGCAGCACTACCTCGACGTCCACATCGCCTACCGCCAGGCGTGCCTCAACGCGATCGAGTACCTGACGAAGTTCGGCTACACGCGCGCGCAAGCGTACGCCATCCTCGGCACGGCGCCCGTGCAGGGCCACATCAGCGGCGTGGTCGACATACCGAACGCCTGTGCGACGCTGTGGCTGCCGACGCAGATCTTCGACTTCGACGTGAACCCGTCGGCCTCGGGTCCCGCCAAGATGGTGAAGTCGGTCGGCGATATCCCGATGTCGCCGGACAAATAGGGATCAGCGGTCAGGGATCAGAAGCTCCGGTCGTCGCGTGCGACGACCGGCGGTTGACGCTCGAGGGGGACATATGCCGACCTACGACTATGCCTGCCACGCGTGCGGGCCGTTCAGCGCGCTGCGGTCGATGGCCACGCGGAACGACCCGATCCACTGTCCCGAGTGCGGCGCCAACGCCGACCGGGTCGTCGCGGTGCCCATGCTCACCGCGCTCGACCCGACCGCGCGAGCCGCGCACGACGTGAACGAGAGGAACCGGCACGCGCCGGCGACGCTCGACCAGTACCTCGGGCGGCACCGGCCGGGTTGCGTCTGCTGTTCCGGCAGCGCCAAGAGCAAAGCGACGGTATCGCCTTCCGGTGCGAAATCCTTCCCGGGACGGCGGCCCTGGCAGATCAGCCACTGAGGTCGGCCGTCGGCCAACCGCTTTCAGCCATCGCCTCTCGGCTCTCAGTCTGGCAGGCATCGGCTGTCGGCGCTCGGCAAGCATTGACCGGCGCGGCAGAGGTTCAGCGCCCGTAGCGCTCGCGCGCGATCGCCGCACCCTTCACGAGCGACTGCAGCTTGCGCGCGGCGACGCCGCGGTCCATCGGCGCCATGCCGCAGTTCGTGCAGGCGAGCAAGTGCTCCTTCGGCACGAACTGCAGTGCGCGGCCGATGGTGTCGGCGACCTGCTCGGGCGACTCGACCACGTCCGTCGCGACGCCGATCACCCCGACCATGACGTCCTTGCCGCCGAGCAGGGCCATCAGGTCGGGCGGCACGTGCCAGCCTGCGCATTCGAGCGACACCTGCTCGATACGGCTCGCGGCGAGCGCGGGAAAGATTTCCTCGTACTGCCGCTACTCGGAGCCGAGGCTACGCTTCCGCCTCGAAGTTCGTCTCCGCGAGCCAGGCGGGCTTGGGGAGGCTGCCGGCGAGCGTGGCTTCGAACATGCGCGCTTCCTCCTCGATCGGAGGTGCGATGCCAGCAGCGGCGGGCGTGGGGCACGTGCGGGGCGGCGACGCGCGAACGCCTGTTCAG
>Ga0114939_10003697_pt1 | contig 10531 bp, 7 predicted proteins | sample AshMeaCrysSpring_FD_87196 | JGI IMG/M metagenome (GOLD analysis project Ga0114939, IMG submission 87196) | Groundwater microbial communities from Big Spring, Nevada to study Microbial Dark Matter (Phase II) - Ash Meadows Crystal Spring | ecosystem: Environmental > Aquatic > Deep subsurface >... | reverse complement strand
TGTGGAAGTCAATGCCAATTATTTAACCTATGGAAATAGTAATGTTTTTTGTATAGTTATACGTGATATTACGGAGCGCAAGCGAACAGAGAAAGTCCTGCTTCAACAAGCTAAGAAAGAACAGGTTCTCAATCGTGTTGTCCAAGCTATCCGTAAGTCTCTAGACCTACAAACGGTGTTTTCCACCGCTGTCTCAGAAATTGGTAGACTCCTCAATGTAGAGCGGTCTACAATTTGTGCCTATCTCCCAGAGGAATGTATCTGGCGATGTGTAGCAGAGTATCGCCAAAGGGAAGACTTACCCCTGGGGTTGGGTTTGGAAATTCCCGATGCAGAAAATCCCGTCAGCCAGCGACTTCAGCAAGGGGAAATTATTTGCATTAATGATGCTAGCACCCATGAAGCGGAGATTGTGCAAATTTTGGCACAATCCTATCCCGGTGCTTGGTTGATGATCCCCTTGCCGGTTGACTCTGATTATTCAGCACCTGTTTGGGGTACCCTGAATCTATTGCGCCATAGTAAACCGGAACCCTGGGTAGAGTGGGAAGTGGACTTAGCCCGTGCGATCGCCGACCAACTAACAATAGCGATTCAACAATCGCAACTGTATCATCAAGTCAAACAACTGAACACCGATTTAGAAAGTCAAGTCCAAGAACGCACCGCTGAGTTAGAAAAAGCCCTAGACTACGAAGCTACCCTGAAACTGATTGCAGATAAGGTACGTGATTCTCTAGACGAAGCACAGATTTTGCAAACAGCAGTCCAAGAACTAGGTGTACGCTTGCAAGTCCGCTCCTGTAACGCTGCTCTATATGACTTGGATAATCAAACTTCGACGATTTGTTATGAATATACCCGTCCCCACATTCCCTCACTCAAGGGTATCACTTGTCAAATAAGTGATTTTCCTGATATTTATAATCAACTTTTAGACAAACAATATGTCCAGTGTTGCTCCAGTTCTATACCAGGGATTAGCCTTCAGACTGGTGAGCAGAAATTAACAATTCTCTGTTGTCCCTTGATGAACGACCGAGGAGTCTTGGGAGATCTATGGTTGTATAAACCTATGTCGCAATCCTTCAGCGAGGTCGAAATCCGACTCGTGCAACAAGTCGCTAATCAATGTGCGATCGCTCTGCGTCAGTCCCGTCTCTACCAAGCAGCTTGCGCTCAAGTTCAAGAACTAGAACGTCTCAATCATCTCAAAGATGACTTCCTCAGCACGGTTTCTCATGAGTTACGCACTCCCATGTCTAGCATCAAAATGGCAACCCAAATGTTAGAAATTGTTCTCGAACCTTCAGGGATATTTGATAATCATTCCTATAAAGCTGCCCGTTATTTTAAAATCCTCCAAGACGAGTGTCAGCGGGAAATCAATCTGATTAATGATTTATTAGATTTATCGCGTATCGATGCCGGTGCTGAAACTATTATACTTTCAACTATAGACCCTCACATTTGGATTCTTCACCTAGCTGAACCTTTCCAAGCACGTACCACAGTCCAACAGCAAACCCTAGAATTGGATGTTCCCCCTGATTTACCAGAAATAACTACGGATTTAACCAAACTAGAACGGATAATCACCGAATTGCTAAATAACGCCTGCAAGTATACCCCAGCGGGAGAAAAGATTGTCCTCAAAGTTAGTTCTCATGCAAATATGTTACTTTTAACTATCAAGAATACTGGTGTGAATATCCCGGAAACAGAACTAGGGCGGATTTTTGACAAATTTTACCGCATTCCTAACAAGAATCCCTGGAAACATGGCGGTACCGGCTTAGGTTTAGCGCTGGTGAAGAAATTGGCTATTTTTCTGGGGGGAAGTATTGAGGTGTTTAGTCAGGACAACAGTATCTGCTTTGACGTGCAAGTACCAGTAAATTTATCTAGTAATTTGGGACAGAAAGTGTGAATAGTACCACCAGTGAGAAAAAAACCTGTAAAAATCAGTTTTTATAACTAAAATAGCATAAAATTTGACTTTTTTGTGAAAATCAACAATTAATAGTCATTAATTTTAACTAAGATATTAAATTTTATTAACATCTATAATTTATTTCGATAGAAACTATAATATTTTTTTAATAATTGGTGACAGCACCGGAATTTTTAGCAGATCCGTTGAGTAATTGATTACCCAAAAGCCAATAAATCTCTATCACAGGAGAAGACATCTTGAATCAAGCGACGCTGCATCAGTTAAAAGTCTTCCAGACAGTAGCAAAGTGTGGTAGTTTCAGTCGTGCTGCAAAGGAATTGTTTGTTTCTCAACCAACAGTTTCTTTTCAAATAGCACAACTGAGTAAATCCATCGGATTACCGCTATTTGAAAAGGTAGGTAAACGGCTGTTTATCACCGAAGCTGGAAGGGAATTATTAGCCACCTGTCAGCAAATTTTCGCCACTATGGCTGAATTTGAGACAAAAGTGACAGATTTGAAAGGACTAAAACAAGGACAATTGCGCTTAGCTGCAATTACAACAGCTAAATATATTATTCCGCGAACATTAGGAAGATTCTGCCAACTTTACCCCAATATTGATGTTTCCTTAGAGATTACTAACCAATCTGCGATTATCGAGCGGATGAACGCTAACCTGGATGACTTGTATATTATGAGCCAAGTCCCAGAAAACCTCGATGTGACTTTCCAGGCATTTTTAGAAGACGCTTTGGTAGTTGTCGCACCAGTGAATCATCCTTTAGCAGGGGAAAACAATATTCCCATCCACCGACTGGTGGGAGAATCTTTTATTATGCGGGAACCGGGTTCAGGAACCCGCAGCGCGGTGCAAAAACTCTTAGATGAACATAGGTTGAATGTGAAAGTGAGGCTGGAGTTAGGAAGTAACGAAGCCGTAAAACAAGCGATCGCTGGTGGTTTAGGAATTTCCATATTGTCTCGCCACACTTTAACATCCAAACTAGCAACTTCGTCGCTAACTATACTGGATGTAGAACACTTTCCCATTCGGCGCCATTGGTATGTGATTCATTTAGCCGGCAAAAAGTTATCGATGATTGCTCATACTTATCGTGAATATCTTTTAGAAATGGAGTCCCACAATCAAGCTCTGGCTGATGAGTATGAGTTTGTAAGGAATAATAATCAACTATCTCTCAGCAACAACTATGGTCTTGTAGCTTCTATTTAGGGCGGAAAACAGCATGACAAACAGTGTGATGCTGTTATCAGTTTCTATTTTTGAGATTTTCTTGCAGCTAGAAATTGCCGTAATTGCAATAAACTAAGAGTCTGTCCCAAACTTAGCGGTAGCATAGATACTCCTTCTAGACGAGACTGTACCCAACCGTCTCCCCAATACCATTCATGAAAGCCATCAATTCCGCCGCACAGCAGGAGACGTAAGCTATTAGGTGTGGCTACTTGGACTTGATGATTTATCTGGATTGGACCTGTCCAGCTAGTAAAAGTCAATCCTGGGTGTAGTTCCTCTGGCATTCCCATCGCCAGACGCTGTGGAGCGAGCCACTTCTGTAATTCTACAGGACAGAGCAAACTCTTGCGAATCAGAGCCTCTGAAGCTTCTACCTCAATACGTATTTGACTTAACTGAAAAGTACCGAGCATGTTTAGGAGTATGGCAATTATTGACCGGCTGTTGTTCTAGGGTATCGCAAACCACACCTGGGCGATGAAGTTTACCGCCCCTGTTATTTCCACAGGGAACTTAAAATATATAAATATAAACCGTTAAGAAATGTAAGGGTTCTCATGGCGGATCAGTTAATTCGCGCCACGGCAGCCGAAGGTGGTATTCGTGCAGTAGGTGTGATTACCACACGCCTAACAGAGGAAGCAAGACAGCGGCACAAGCTTTCCTATGTTGCCACAGCGGCATTAGGTCGCACAATGTCATCAGGGTTGCTGTTGGCTTCCAGTATGAAACGACCAGGTTCGAGGGTAAATATCCGAGTCAAAGGCGATGGACCCTTGGGTAGCATTTTGGTAGATGCGGGTTTAGATGGCACAGTCCGGGGATATGTCAGCAACCCAGATATTGAACTACCCCCAAATGCCAAAGGGAAGCTCGATGTTGGCGGTGCTGTTGGTAAAGGCTACCTATACGTAGTGAGGGATGTCGGCTACGGCTATCCTTACTCCAGTACCGTGGAATTGGTGTCCGGGGAAATTGGTGACGACATGGCACATTACCTGGTGAGTTCCGAACAAACACCATCGGCTTTGGTGGTAGGTGTTTTCGTGAGTCCCCAAGGTGTAACAGCCGCCGGAGGGATACTCATCCAAGTCATGCCCAAAGCGGCTAGAGATGAAAGCCTTGTGGCAAAATTGGAATCACGGGTAGCGGGGCTATCAGGATTTACACCCTTATTGCAAGCTGGGAAAAATCTCCCAGAAATCTTTAACGACTTGCTGGGGGATATGGGGCTTTATATAATGCCAGAAACCCAAATGCTGCATTTCCACTGTGGTTGCTCTTTTGAGCGGGTTTTGGGAGCCTTGAAGATTCTCGGTAAACACGAGTTGCAAGACATGATTGACAAAGATAACGGCGCTGAGGCAACATGTGATTTTTGTGGTAATGTCTACCAGGCTAGCAGCAATCAACTGGCAGAATTAATTGTCGAATTACAGGCGGAATCAACCGCTTCTGGTTGAGGAATACTCAACCGCCAAACAGGCAAATGTTTGAGTTGATACTGTAGAGAATATAGAGGCAGGTGAAATTTCCCCGCCTCTATTGTTCCAAGAACTTAAAGAAGATGTAAGATAGGTCAGCAACAAGTAGCTTTTTCTGAATGGGAAAGTTACGATGACAACGACAGCTTGCTTATGATTAAGTCAGCTGTCGCTTGTAGATTATTGGTGGTGTGAGAAATGACAGAGCGGGGCATTCCAGAGAGCTGGTCTGTAAGTGCGTCCCAGCCAGAGCAAGCAAATCGATTATCCCGAACGCCTCCATTGGAAGACTCGATGGCGTCTGTGAAGTCATCGGTTGTCAGTTCTGGGACTGGGCAGGTGCGACGCCAAGTCAGCAAGGTAGGCATCAAAGGTAATAATAAGCTGCCAGACCAAGCTAGAGCAACTCAGGAGGATAAACCTACTGACAACCACTCTCAGTGGCAGCGGTGGCTGAAGAACTGGATGCTTTGGGCGGTTGTGGGAGCGGTATTTTCTGGTGGTGTCGGCTTTACAGCCATAACAATGCTTCTGAAACTGCCAGCAGCACCTAACTGTCCGGCAATTTTCTGGCCTTTGGCTTCAGCTTCCATGCGGTTGCACTGCGCTCAAATAGCAGCTTCTAAGCAGACGGTAAATGATTTATTGCAGGCGATCGCACTCGTGCGGGGTTTACCCAAAGACCACCCGCTGCGGATGCAAATTGACCAATTGGTAGAGGAATGGTCAGAACAGATTTTGGCATTGGCAGATGAGAGTTTCCAACAAGGAAAACTCAAGGAAGCAATTGCTATGGCACGTAAGATTCCCCAAGACGTTGCTGCATATAAATTGGTAGAAGAGCAAATTACCAAATGGGAATCTACCTGGCGCTCAGCAGAAGAAATCTATCAAGAAGCAGAATCTCAAATGCGTCAACAGCGTTGGCATTTGGCTTTTATGGCTGCTTCTAAGCTGTTGAATGTCGGGAATAACTACTGGGCAACTACCAAGTACGACGAATTAAGTGTTTTAATTACCCAAGCACGAGAAGATGCTAACAAGCTAGCAAAAGCCAAGAGTCTGGGTAAAACTGGCCTACTGAACAACTTGCTAGAAGCTATTAGACTGGCTCGTTCCGTTGCTTCTACCAGTTATGTTTATCAAGACGCCAAGGAAGCTATTCCCGAATTTGGACGGAAGATTCTGGAATTGGCAGAGGGTCAGTTAGGACGACGCAATATAGACAGCGCACTGGAAATTGTCCGCAAAATTCCGAATATTCCCCAGATAGAAGCTGAAAAACAAGACTTTATCCTATTCGCAGAAGCACGACGCAGCGCCTGGGCAGGTAGTGTGGTAGATTTAGAAACAGCGATTTCCCAAGCCCAAAGAATCACTCCCAACAGTCGCTTCTATACCCAAGCACAAGAATTGGCTAGTCGTTGGCAGTTAGAAATTGAAGATTTGACCCGATTGGCAAAAGCTAGAGACATAGCACAGCAAGGAACAGTAGCTGACTTGCGGGCAGCTATTGAGGAAGCACGGCAGATTCCTAGCAATAACCCCCGCGCTAATGAAGCTAGACGGGAAATGACCCGCTGGCGTCAACAAGTGGAAACTATTGAAGATCAACCCTTCCTGAACCGTGCTGATGAATTAGCAATGTTAGGAGACCTTAACTCCCTACAAGCGGCAATTAAGGAAGCTAGCCGCGTTACGAGAGGTCGTGCATTACACCAAGAAGCCCAAAAGAGAATTGGAGAATGGGCTAGTCAGATCGAGCGGATTCAAGACCAGCCTATCCTAGAGCGGGCACGAGAATTAGCCACTAGCGGTGATTTAGCATCGGCGATCGCTACTGCTGAACCAATTAGCCGGGGACGAGTGCTGTCAACAGAAGCCAAAGCATCCCTTGATGATTGGAAAAAACAAATCCGCGCTGGCGAAAACTGGCGACAAGCTAGACAAATTGCCTTGGAAGGTACACCAGAAGCGTTATCAGAAGCAATTCGGCAGGCAAATCGTGTACCCACGAGCAGCCCCTTACGTAGCGATGTCGATCCAGCTATTGAGCAATGGAGCCAGCAATTGTTAAGCATCGCCCTGACGCGCGGTGAAAGCGATGTTCAAGGTGGAATTGAAATTGCCAAGATGATTCCCGAAGGCACAGATGCTTATAGTTCCGCTCAAGAACAAATTCGCCAGTGGAAGGAGTTCCTAAATTCAGAACCACAGCCAGAACCAGAAGCAACTTCTGAATCGGAAGAGTCTAATAGCACTCAGTAATTGCTCCATTCGTTTGTTAATCACCCCTCCCTTAAAAATGGAGGGTATACTATTTAGCAATAAATATTCTTAATTCAGTAGTATTTCGTAGGGGCATGGCATCACCATGCCCCTAAATACGTTGCCAATCGTAAATTTGATACTTTTTATCAAAGTATTAAATTTATTTTTTAATTAAATATAATTACTTAATTGTGCAGATAAAACTCAGAATTAATTAGCAAATCAAGAAAAATCTTGCCTAAGATTAGTGACAAAATTTGATTAATCAACAAATAGTTAAGCATTGACTCCTTGCATGGTTCCTATGATTGGTGCTAAACCTAAATATCCTCATGAGTTCACCGAAAATACCAGGAAATCGAATCTTAACAGGCAAGAGGTTTCTTAAGCCAGCCTTGGCTTTTACCGATGCAGTTGCTATTATTGTCGGTACAGTCATCGGAGCTGGGATTTTTGAAACTCCCGCTTTGGTTGCAGCCAATGCTGGCAATGCGGGTATGGTGGCGGGTGTTTGGTTGTTGGGAGGGGTGATTTCTCTAATTGGCGCCCTGTGTTACGCTGAATTAGCAACCACCTATCCCCATCCCGGCGGTAATTATTACTATTTGTTTCGCGCCTTTGGTAGACATATCGCCTTTTTGTTTGCTTGGGCAAGAATGACTGTAATTCAGCCCGGTTCCATTGTACTCTTGGCATTTGTATTTGGTGACTACGCTAGTGAATTATGGTCTTTGGGTGATAATTCGGCGTCAGTTTATGCCATTGTGGTAATTACACTGCTTAGTGGACTCAATCTCCTCGGCGTCCGCCAAGGCAAATGGACACAAAGCCTGTTGACTATTGCAGAAGTCATCGGCTTACTATTGGTGAGTGTGGTTGGTTTTCTCTGGACACAATCAGCAGTTTTTCCGATCGCACCAGCACCGGATGAACCAGCTAATTTAGGTTTAGCAATGATTTTTGTGTTGTTATCCTATGGTGGTTGGAACGAAGCCGCATATATCTCCGCTGAACTTCAGAATGTCCGTCGCAACATGACGCGATCGCTCCTGTGGAGTATTGCTATTATCAGCGCCTTGTACTTGCTGATTAACCTGGCTTATCTCCACGCTCTAGGTGTGACCGGGATGGCTGAGTCCAAAGCTGTCGCAGCAGATTTAATGCGGCGAGCAATCGGAGAACCGGGGGTATGGTTTATTAGTGTGCTGATTTGCATTGCAGCGCTGGGTTCGATTAATGCCACGATATTTACCGGCGCACGTACCAATTATGCCCTAGGACAAGACTTCTCCGTGTTTTCTGCCCTGGGACAATGGCAGGAGGAGTCTAATACACCCTCTAGCGCTCTCCTCATCCAAGCGGGAATCTCTCTAGCGCTAGTCATGCTGGGGACAATCCAGCGTAAAGGCTTTGAAACGATGGTAGACTACACAGCCCCAGTGTTCTGGTTTTTCTTCCTGCTGACAGGGCTTTCTCTGTTCGTACTGCGATCGCGCGATAGTTCTGTTAACCGTCCGTTTCGCGTCCCCTTTTATCCGATCACACCTATCCTATTTTGTCTGGTTTGTGGCTATTTGCTCTACTCTAGTCTTACCTATACCGGCTTTGGTGCAGTTGTAGGTGTGGCTGTTGTATTGGCAGGTATCCCACTGCTGTTGTGGATGCACAGAAGTAGGGACTAGGTATCCATTTCCCATGTAGAGCCAAGATTATTCGTCAATCAAAAGCCAGGAGAAAATACAGTGCAACTACGTATAATTTTCAGGTTACTAGTGTTGAGTGTGGGGGTTGGTAGTCTGATACTCACAGGATGTACTCAGGAAAATACTTCCAATCCTACTGATAATACCCAGGCTTCCTCTCCCACCTCCGTAGCAGAAACCACCGCACAACCATCTCCCCCAACTCCCGTCCCCACAACTCCAGCAACTCCCACACCCAATAAAGCACCAGATGTGGTTTATGTTCCCACTCCAGAGGTAGTGGTGAATAAAATGCTGGAACTGGCTAAAGTGACAAAAGATGATGTGATTTATGATTTGGGTAGTGGTGATGGCAGAATAGTGATTACAGCGGCACAAAAGTTTGGCGCTCGTAAAGGAGTAGGTATCGAAATTGACCCCAAATTAGTGAAGCAATCCCAAGAAAATGCTAAGAAAGCAGGGGTCAGTGACCGGGTTGACTTCCGACAACAAGACCTATTCACCACTGACTTGCGAGAAGCAACAGTGGTGACGCTTTATCTGTTACCTGAATTGAATGTAAAGCTACGTCCCAAACTGTTTAAAGAACTGAAACCTGGTACGCGGATTGTATCCCACGATTTTGATATGGGTGACTGGAAACCAGAAAAAGTTGTAAAAGTCAAGGGTGATGCGCGGGAACATACAGTATATTTTTGGACAATACCCCAACAAGTACCAGAAAATCTCCGTTAATCGCTCATCAGTAATGTGTAATTCGTAATTAATTACTTACGAATTACGTACAAATTACAAATTATTATGGACAGTTTCCTAGAAGAAGCAAAAACCGTAGAGGTGTTAGATAGTGCTGCTTACTACTTTCCCGTGGAGAAGGGACGCTATCAAGTTGAGCCTGGTTTAATGCCTTTTGGCACAGCTTTGGGTAATAAACAGGCGGATGAACAAGTGTTTCAAATTGATGGTAATTTTGCCCATTACCGACAGATGAAGCTTTTAGCTCGTAGGGAAAGGGTCAATAAATATTACCAAACCTGCAACTATTCCCGGAGGGTTGCAGGTGTGATTGCTAGATGGATAGTGCAACGATTGACATTGGAACATCCGCAAAACTTTCATACCGAAATATTACTTAATAACGAAGTATTATTCCACTGTTGCTTAACGGAGGAAACTCTGCACTTAGATGCAGACTGGCAATTCAAGCAAGTCCATAACCAAAATAATCCTGTTGTTCCGGGTTACACCGACAGTCTCGACGCTTTAGCCGCGCAGATACAGGAAGACTTGGTTGTTGTTTGTCGAGAACGGGATGGGAGTCACTGGGTAAGCGCCATTCACCTGTGTTATCCTAACCACTGGGCATCAGAAGAGAAGATTGGTCAAGATTTTACTATAGTCCATGCTCCGGTAGCGGGAATGGAAAAAATCAATCAACGAGCTAGGGCTATTGTCAATACGATGATTGACCGGCAACCAATGATTCGTTTTGCCTGGGGTTTGAGTACGGATACACGACTCAATCACCATTCCGAACCACCACCCCATGTAGCAATAAATCAATGGCATGGTAGAGAATTTGACCCACAAAACCCCAGGATGTATCTGAGAATAGAGCGTCAGGTCATCTGGGGATTTACTGAACATGACGCAGCAGTTTTTACTATTCGCACTTACTTTCGCGACTGTGCAGCAATAAAACAGGACTCAGTGTTGCGTAACAAACTCTACTGTGCTATTGCATCTATGACGCGAGAATCTTTAAGGTACAAGGGTTTAGCTGGAAGTAAAGACTCTATTTTGGCATGGTTACAGGATGGTTAATCCCATAAGAACAAAGGAATAATAGCTAGACTGACATCTTCCACGCCTCAG
>Ga0114939_10003696_pt1 | contig 10532 bp, 11 predicted proteins | sample AshMeaCrysSpring_FD_87196 | JGI IMG/M metagenome (GOLD analysis project Ga0114939, IMG submission 87196) | Groundwater microbial communities from Big Spring, Nevada to study Microbial Dark Matter (Phase II) - Ash Meadows Crystal Spring | ecosystem: Environmental > Aquatic > Deep subsurface >... | reverse complement strand
GTGCCAGGCGGGTTCGGTTTGTTCCGGCCAATTGATGCGGAAGCGCGCATACCACCACCCGCTGTCGCCCGCTGGTGCCATCGCCGGGCGCGGAAAGGCCTCGGCGGGGGGGGTCGGGGCGGTCGTGCAGCCGGCGAACCAGAGGGCGGCCAGCAGGGCCATGCCGACGCGGCCATACCGATTCCAGCCGTGCCTGAAGCGCATCGGAACCATCCCCGAATCGACGCTTATTCCCGAATGATCAGCCACAGCCCGGTCAGCACCACCGCCACTCCGATCAGGCGAGTGGCATTCAGAGGCCTTGCCGCAGACCCCATCCAGCCGAAATGATCGACCAGCGCAGCCGTGACGAACTGGGCCGAAACGAAAATCGTGAAGGCCGCCACCAAACCCAGCCGGGGGGTGCTGTAGGCCAAGGCCCCGACAATCACCAACCCCAGGGCGCCGGAGGTATAGGCATACCAGGGCAGTCCCGCGGCGGCGGACAGGTTCCCGCCGCGCTGGGCCAGCATGATCAGTCCGATCAGAACGCCACCGCCGAAATAGGTGATGAAAACGCTTTCCAGCGTGCCCAGACGCTTGTCCATAAGACCCATGAAGTGGGCCTGGAGTGCGGTCGTCACCCCGCCAATTGCCGCAATTGCCGCCAGCAGCTTCAGGTTCATGATCAAGAGGCTCCCTATCGTACAGCCCCCGGGGACCGCGGTTTCCAAGGCGTCTTCATTCTACCGGCGGATGGATTGGGCCACGTCATTCAGCCTTTCGCGGATCGATATGACGTAGCTCGCCATCTTGCCGCGATGATCGGCCATGATTGAATCGTGGCGGCCGCGCAGCACGATCAATGGGTCGAATGTGCATACCCGCTCCATCTCCCGGTAGGCGATCCGGATATTTTCCTCGCCGCCTTTTTCCCGGACGACGGGATAAAGGTGGACCACCGCTCCCAGAAAATCCCGCAGCACCAGAATCACTCCCTGAGTATAGTAGATCCGGTCATCCAGCTCGGTGTAGCCCACATCTTCGGTGGCTTGAACCAGCAGGCCCATGGGCTGATCGAGAACCTGATTGCTCAGTATGAACATGAACAGGTTGTAAATGTCGTCCGAGCGCATGTTGAAGACGGCTTTGCCCTCTTTGACGGCACGCTCATACCGGCGCTGCAGCTCGATGCCCTTGCGGTATTCGCTCTCGCTGGAGGGCAGCCACCAGCTGTCTTCCGTAAAAGCGAAACGCTTTTCACGCGCTTCCTTCAACCATTCGTTTTCAGCGTCCACGGTGCCGTACTTGGCCAGGTTGGTGGCATAGAACATGGCCAGCATCCGCGTTGCGAAGATCACTCCGCGCTGGCGATTGGCACGGTTGTCCAGCCAGCGGGTCGGAGAGATCCACAGGTCGTTGACGGACCAGCCGAAGGTCGACTCCAGCTCTTCCTCCAGACGGTTGGTGAGGGCATGGCTCAGCGCAGCGCCTTTCTGCGCTTCGGTGGCATCCGGCGGGACGGCTTTCAGGATCCCATGGATCCTGGATTCGGCGAATGGAAAACGCGTGGGGTCCAGCCACGTGTAGCCCTGGTCTGCCAGCCACACCACTCCGAACGTCAGCGGCCAAACCAGCAGCAGGATCAGCAATGCCTTAACTAGAAACCTCAACATCGAGCGGGATTTGGGAGCTTCGGCGGGAGATGTCATACGGCCGTCCTGTGAAAAGGTCTCGCGTGCCAGCAAAAAAATTTCCCAAACCTACGCATAGCGGCCGCTAAAGTCAACCGGCAATGCTTCTTCGACACCGCCGCAGAAGTCAAGGCCGGAGCGGAGCGCTTCTTGACATGCCGATGGGCCGTGGTAGGTTGAAGCCGATAGAATTCGACCGAAGGGAAGCGAGAGGCCGGAGATGTCAAGGAAGTGGTTGGCGGCAGTCACGGCGGTTTGCTGGGGGTTGCTTTCGGGGTGCGCTGCGGTGGTGGTCGGCACGGGGGCGGGCGCCGGGGCCTATACTTACATCAACGGGGAGCTGGCGCGCTCCTATCCGGCGCCCTACCGTCGAACCCTGGAAGTCAGCACCCGGATCTTGAACGATTTGAACATGCCCATCAAGCAGCAGACGTCGGAAGGGGAGCGTACCACCATCGAAACCGAACGTAGAGACGGCACCCCCATGACGCTCAAGATCACCATCGTCGGTCTGGACGTAACCGAGGTGTCGGTGCGGACCGGGAGGGTCGGTTTTTGGAACAGAGATCTCTCCGAGCAGTTTCACGATTTCATTTCCCAGCGCCTGACTCAAGGAGATTCCGCAGGGGAAGGTGCCGGTTGAGGGCTGCAATTTCCTCCTGCTCCAGCCGGTTGATGGCGGAAATGTGCTTTTCCATGATCTGGCGCAGCACGGGATCCATGAACCGGTGCAGGCTGAAGTTCGGCACGGCTTTGAAGCCGCGGCGCAGCTTATGGCCGCCCCCCATGCCGGGATCGAACCTCCGGATGCCGCGGGCGATCGCCCATTCGATCGGACGGTAATAGCACGACTCGAAGTGCAGAAACTCGACTTCTCGCGCGCATCCCCAGTAGCGGCCGTAGAGATTTTCCCCCTTGGTTACCAGCAGCGCCATGCCGACGGGCGGCCCGCGGCGGATTCCGTCCGTGGCCACAGCGAACACGAGCCGCTGCCGGAACCGTTCGGGCAGAAGAGAAAAGAAACTCTTGGTCAGATACCTGCACCCCCACGGCCCGAACTGATCGTTGGTTCGGGAGTAAAACCGGTGCATGCGCTCATACAGCTCCCCGGGCAGATCATCCCCTGAGATCATGTCCACGCGGATGCCCCGCTCCGCCAGCCGCCGGCGTTCGCGACGGATGTTGCGCCGCTGGTTGGCGTTGAAGCGCGACAGGTAGTCCTCGAAGCCGGTGAACCCCTCATTTTCCCAAACGAAGCTCTGATGGGCCCAAGGGCAGAAACCCCGGCCGGCAAATGTTTCCGCCCACTGCGGGTCGGCGAAATGGAAGCTTGATCCGGACAGACCATAATGCCGGCAGAAGCGCTCGATCTCCTGCAGCATGCGGGCGGTCAGCTCGGCCTCGTCCTGGCCGGGGGCCATCAGAAAGCGGTAGCCGATCATCGGGGTGAAGGGGCTCATGCCGACCAGCTTGGGATAATAGGGCCGGTTCAGGCGGCCGGCGACATCCGCCCAGGCATGATCGAACACGAATTCGCCCGCGCTGTGCGTCTTGACGTAGAGCGGGGCGGCGGCCATCAGCTCGCGGCCGGACCAGACGGTGAGGTGGCGGGGTATCCAACCGGTCTCGGGGTCGGTGCTGCCGGATTCTTCCATCAGCTGCAGCCAGTCCCACTCCAGAAAAGGCGTTTCCAGCCGGAGGGCCAAGGCGTCCCACACCTCACGATCCACTTCCGAAAGGTGTTCCAGCCATTTGAATGTGAGATCCCGGCGCTGCACCGTAGCTGCCTTCCCGACAGCCTCGCGAAAGGCTATCGAAACCGGAAAAAGTGGATGCAGGGCATTGCCGCCGCACCCTATTGGGTCGCTGCCGCTCACAGCGGCCGCAGGGATTCCCTTATCTGTTCCAGATTGTCGGGGGGGGCCACCAGCAAGTGATCATCGATCTTCTGGCCGTCAAGGTATTCGTTGAGATAGAAATCGCTGCCGTCGACCTTGGAGAACTTGGCGCCGGCGGCCTCCAGGATCACGCGCGCCGCAGCCAGGCCCTGGAAGGTTTCGTTGGCGACCAGGGCGGCGTCGGCACGGCCCATGGCCACATAGCAGATGTGGGCGGAGGTGCAGCCGAGCGAGCGGATCTTGCCGGGGAAGGTGGAGCGGTAATGCTGATGGAAGCGCGAATAGGTCAGGAGCAGACTCTCGTCGTCGATGCCCTCGGATGCCGGGATCTGGATCTCGCGCCGCCCCCAGTATGCGCAGCAGCCGGCCCGGGCGTGGAACAGGTCGCCGGTGACCGGCATGAAAAAGACCCCGAACACCGGCCAGAAATTCTCGAGCAGCGCCAGCGAAAGCCCCCAAATGGGGATTCCGGCCTGAAAATTCGCCACGCCCTCCAGCGGGTCGAATGTCCAGAGATAGCGCTTGCCCTCGTGCGAATACTCCTGATTCACCTCGTCGTAGCTGAAAAGCTTGTGTTCCGGGAATCTTTGATGCAGCTGGGCTTGAAAAAATTCGGTCAACTGGATCTCAGCCTCGGTCACCACCGTCTGATCGAACTTCACCTGGGGCCGGCCCTTGCCGTAAAACACCATGGCCTTCTCGCCGGCCTGGTGAATAAAGTCCATGCCGAACCCGACCAAGTCCTCGAAATCCGGTTTCTTTGCGTTGGTCATTCGTCCTCCTGGTATCATGATGGGCTGGTTTCAGCGAGCCAGTTTGCTCGGCGCACCGACGCTAACGCTATAGCTGGCGGCGGCCGAAGGATCAAGAGCAAAAACCGGCCGGTTTCTTGACAAGCCCAAGCCTCTGGCATAGTGTCGCCCAGTTAATCGCCACCGATAAGAAAGCCGTTTACAAAACGGATAGTTAAATGGAGGATCCATGGACCCGATTGCCCCGACCCGCGAGGCGGCGCTGGCGCTGCTCAAAGAGTTCAACCAGAGCGACAGCCTCATCAAGCACGCTCTGGCCGTTGAGGCCGTCATGCGCCACTTCGCCCGCCGGCGCGGGCAGGACGAGGAGAAATGGGGGGTCGTCGGTCTGGTGCACGACCTGGACTACGAGAAGTTTCCGGACCAGCACTGCCTCAAGACCGAGGCGATCCTGCGCGAACGCAGCTGGCCCGAGGAGCTCATCCGCGCCGTGATCAGCCACGGCTGGGGCATCTGCACCGACGTCAAACCGGAGAGCGAGATGGAAAAGGTGCTTTTCGCGGTGGACGAACTGACCGGCTTGGTCACGACCTCGGCCCTGGTGCGCCCTTCCAGGAGCGTGCTGGACATGGAAGCCGCTTCTGTAAAGAAGAAATGGAAGGACAAACGCTTCGCCGCCGGCGTGGACCGCAGCATTATCGAAAAGGGCGCCGCCATGCTCGGCATGGAGCTGCCGGAGCTGATCAGCGAAACCATTCTCGGGATGCGGACGGTGGCCGAAGAGATAGGGCTGAAAGGCAAACCGGCGGCGTAGAAGGCCCATCTAATAAGGAAATCGCTGTTCGATAGCCGAGATAGGATTTCCCGATTCTCGCTAAACGGGTTGGGAGCATCCGGCATCCGGTATCGAGCAGCGGGAACCCCCCTCAGCCCTTTTTTAGGCCGTCTCCTTGCGCATCTGCCCGCGCGACAGCGAAAAGAAAACCCCCAGCAGGCAAAGCCCGAAAAAGATGAAGAGCGCGCAGCGCGCGCTGGTGAGAAACGCCGGGTGCAGTTCGGGTGTGATCTGCACCCGGCCGATGACCAGGGCGAAGACGAGCGTCACGATCCCCAGCGACAGCATCTGGCCAAGCAAGCGCATGGTGGCGACCGAGCCGGAAGCGACCCCGTAGTAGCGGGCCTCCACCGAACCCATGATGGCGTTCATGTTGGGTGACGAAAACAGGGCGAAGCCGAACCCCAGGATCGAGAGGCAGGCGATGATGCCCACCAGCCCCGTGCCGGCGTCGATGCGGGCGAGCAACAGCAGCGCCAGGGCCGTTATGCCCATTCCCGTGGAGGAGAGCACGCGCGGTTCGACCCGGTCCGAGAGCTTGCCGGCCAAAGGTGAAAAAAGCGCCATCATCACCGGCTGGGCGATCAACGCCAGGCCGGCCTGCTGCGGGGAGAGCGCTTTGACGTACTGGAGGAACAGGCTCATCAGAAAGGTCACGCCGAAGGTGGCCCCGTAGTGAATGAGCGCTGCCAGGCAGGAAAAGGCGAACACCCGGTTGCGGCCGAACAGCCGGACTTCGAACACAGGGTGCGGCACCCGCAGCTCCCAGGCTACGAAACCCGCCAGCGCGCCCAAACCGGCCAGCACCAGCAGGCCGCCCCATAGCGCCGGGAGGGTCGAGATTCCGCTCATCAGGGCGATGATCGCCAGGGCGTAAATCAACGACCCGGCGACGTCGAACCGTTCCCCCGGCGCTCCGGCCCACTCGCCCTTGAGCTTTCCGATGGTGATCAGGACCAGGCCGAACCCCAAGGGCGTGTGGGTCCAAAACACGCTGCGCCAGGAAAGCGCCTCGGTCAGCCAGCCCCCGACAAACGGGCCGCAGGCAAGCCCGGAGTAAACCGCGGCCACGGTGATGCCGAGCACCCGTCCGCGCTCGGCCGGCGGGAAGACCGAGGTTACGATCGCGATCCCCGTTGCGAAAATCATGGCGATCCCCACGCCCTGGGCCACCCGGAAGGCGATCAGGGACGGCACCGACCACGCCAGGGCCGACAGCAGCGAGGTGAGGGTGAAGAGCGCCATGCCCCAAACGAAGACTCGCTTGCGGCCGTGAATATCGGCCAGCTTGCCGACGGGCACCAGCGCCACCGCGGCCGCCACCAGATAAGATGTCGCCACCCAGCTCAGCAGCACCGCGTCCGCTTTGAAATGCTGCCCGATGGCCGGAAGCGCGATGTTCACCGAAGAGAGCATGAAGGGGGTCAGAAAGGAACTCAAAGAGGCCACGAGCAGGGCCGGCCAGCGCTGGGCCCTGCCGTCGGCGTCCTGTTGTCTGCGGGCCGGGTTCATATGCGGCGAGTCTTACTGCATTTGAGGCCTCTGCGCAAACAGCGAACGATGGCGTGGCTTTACTTGGAGCCTTGCCGCCGCTATAGTTGCGGCATGGCTGCAGGCCACCCCACCCCGAGACTGATTCTCGCACCCCTCAAGGGCTTCACGGACGCGATCTTCCGCGATACCTTTGCGGACCACTTCGACGGTTTCGACGGCGCCATGGCGCCCTTCGTCACCACCGTGGCGGCCGATCGCCTGGCGGACAAGCATATCCAAGACCTGCTGCCCCAGCAAAACCCGCGGATGCCCATCGAGCCCCAGATCCTGGGCAACTGCGCCGGTGACTTCATCTTTCTCGCGCGGCGCCTTTGGGACATGGGCTATACGCAGGTGAACTGGAACCTGGGCTGTCCCTTCCGTCCGGTGACCAAGAAGCGCCGCGGGTCGGGCCTTCTGCCGTTCCCGGAGCCCGTGGACGAATTCCTCGACAGGGTCTTGCGCGCCCTGCCCGGCCGCCTTTCCATCAAGATGCGCCTGGGCCACAGCAAGGCCGACGAAATCTTCAAGCTGCTGCCGGTCTTCAACCGCTATCCCCTTCAGGAGGTCACGATCCATCCGCGCACCGCCCGCCAGATGTACTCCGGGGCGCCGGACCTCGAGACCTTCCAGGCATGCCTGGCGGCAAGCCGCCATCCCGTCGTCTACAACGGCGACATCACCGATCTTGCCGGATTCAAGGCCATGCAAGCCCGGTTCCCTTCGGTCCACACCTGGATGATCGGCCGTGGCGCGCTCTCCAATCCATTTCTGCCGGCGCTGATCAAGAACGGGCGCAATGGAGGTGCGGAGCGGCTGCAGAAATTCAGGGCCTTCTACGAAGATCTATTCGGTCGCTACCAGGAGCGGCTCTGCGGCCCGGGGCACCTGCTGGACCGCATGAAGGGGTTCTGGACCTACTTTGCGCAAATGTTCGAGAGCGGGCCGAGTCTGGCGAAACGCATCCACCGCACATTCGCGCTGCCGCGCTACATGGATGCGGTAGAGCGCTTTTTCAAGGAAGAACCTGTCCGGCCGGAAAACTGACCGGATTTGCGCGCAGGCCGCCGCCGGTCTTATCCGTCGGTGCCTGTGAAACCGAAAAGCGGAGGATCCGCGTCGCGGAGGGCCCCGGGTCGGCGCGACGCGCCGGCGTCGAGCAGTTTTTCGCCTTTCAGCGTCAGCCTCAGGCGCAGATCGTCTCCCGATTCCTTCTCGACGATGCCCATCGCCGCCAGCTCTTTGACCGCCACGTGATAGAGCTTGCGTTCGGGCCGCCTCAACTGCTTGAGGTAGACGTCTTCGAGCCACGCCGGGCTCAGTTCGTCCCCGCGGCCGGCATCGGTTTCGCGAAACTGGTCAAGGATTTCACGCTTGATGGTTTTCTTGTCCTTCATGGTGCGGACCTCCTGAGGCGGTTGGGGAGCGGCCTGGCGATGAGGCCAGAAGCCGGCCGCTCCCGGCTAAATCTGGTCGGCCCCGACCCGAACCGGACGAACGGCTATCGTGTCACTTTCAGAACCACGAACCCGGCGGTCGCGCGCTTGACCAGAAACGACGCGGTTTCGCCCGCCCTGGTTTTGCCGAACTCGGCTTTCATCTCCTTCACCGACTGAACCCGGGTGCGATTGACCTCCTTGACGATGTCGCCCTGCTGCATGCCCGCCTGGTCGGCCCGGCTGCCGGGCTTCACCGCCGTGACCAGGACTCCCTTTTCGTTCTCATCGATGTTGAAGCGGCGCGCAGTTTCCGGGTTCAGGTCGCCTGCGCGGATGCCGAGCTCATCGGTTTCCGGCGTCGTGCCCTTCGCGGTCGGTTCGTTGTCCTTACGCTCGGCCAGGTGCACCTTGACGATCTGCTCCTTGCCGTCGCGCAGGATCTTCACCGGAACCTCCTTGCCGATCGGCATGCCGGCCACGGCTGCCGACAACTCGCGGCTGGCGGTGACCGGTTTGTCGTCCACGGCGATGATGACGTCTTTCGCCTGGATGCCGGCCTTTTCGGCCGGGTCTCCCGGGAAGACCTGGGTGACGAGCACGCCCTTCTGGTCCTTGAGCCCATAGTACTGGGCCAGCTCCGGCGTCAGATCCTGGATGCCGACTCCCATCCAGCCGCGGGTGACGCTGCCGTGGTCCTTCAACTGCGCGATGATATCCTGCGCCAGGCTCACCGGAATGGCGAAGCCGATGCCCTGGCCCTGGGCCATGATGGCCGTGTTGATGCCGACGACTTCGCCGTTCATGTTCAAGAGCGGCCCGCCGCTGTTGCCGGGGTTGATGGAGGCGTCCGTCTGGATGAAGTCGTCATACGGTCCGGCCCCTATGAAACGCCCCTTGGCGCTGACGATTCCGGCCGTGACGGTCTGCTCCAGGCCGAATGGGCTGCCAACGGCGAGCACCCAGCTGCCGATTTCCAGCTTTTGGGAGTCGCCCAACTTCAGGGGCGAAAGGTCCTTGGCGTTCTCGATGCGGATCAGGGCCAGATCGGTCTTGGGGTCGCGGCCGATGACCCTGGCTTCGAATTCGCGCTCGTCGGCCAGCCGGACCTTGATCTCGTCGGCGTTTTCGATCACATGGTTGTTGGTGACGATGTAGCCCTCCTTGTCGAGGATGAAACCGGACCCCAGGCTGCGCTGCTTGAACTCCCGGCCCGGCCCCCCCTCGCCGAAGGGATCCCGGCTGCCGAACGGTTCGCGGTTGCCGAAAGGATTGCCGAAAAAGTGCCGGAACACGGGCCCGCCTTCCTTGGCGGTCTTGACGGTGCGGATGTTGACGACCCCGGGCTGCACCTGCTTGGCCAGGGCCGAGAAATTGGGAAGAACCATTTGGTAATCGGCATCGGCCGTTCCGTCGCCTTTGGCTTCGGAGCGGTTTTCGCTGACATAGCCCCATACGAACGCGGCCAGCAGCAGCACGACGGTGCTGAGACCCACTTTCTTCGCAAGACTCGGATTCATGTTCTGATCTCCTTGGTTCCAAGGTTCTAAGAGTTTGATTGCGGCTCTTTTAATGGAAATAATAACCCAGAAATTTCGCCCGAAGATGACCCCAAGATGATCAAAATGTTATTTCTCCGGCTGCCGGTCGGAGCGATCAGCGGCATTTCTGTGATGCGGATAGCCCTCGGGCAGAACGTGCAATCTGCCGGAGAAATATAAGGGATACAGAAAAAAGAGGGGCTTATGGAGAAAGGGAAATCAACCGTTTCTGGCGCTTGAACGGCTGCCCGCAGAATGGATGAACGGCCGCATTTTTTTTCTAAACTCGGTCAGGGATCCGATGGTCTTTCTCAGGAGGATCTCGGAGTGCCCGTCCACGACATAGTCCTTGAGCTCTCCGACCACCTCGTATCCCAGGTTCCGGTAGAAACGCTGAGCGTTGTGGTTGAAGGACGAAACGCAGATGAACATGTTGGGAAACTCTTTGAAAACCCGCTCCTCGGCAAACGCGACGAGCGCCCGGCCGACGGCGCGGCCGCGCCAATGAGGCGCCACGCAGATCGACTGGATGTAACCCACGAAACCGCCGTGCAGATTGAGCACGATGAAGCCGAGGATTTCGGATCCCCGCGCGGCGACGTGGATTTCCTTCTCAGTGGAGGAGAGGCTGCGCAGCGAAGCGGCGTAGTCGCGCTGCAGGGTGATCCAGGGCTCTGAGGCCGCCATCATGCGTGCGCAGGCTTCCACTTCGGGCGGCCCGGCGATCGGCCGTATCTCCACGTCCGATTTCATGGGTAGATCAGGCCTCCAGCAGAGTCTTTCCGCAACCCTGTGGGAGCGGTTTTTCAGCCGCGATTCAGCCGTCGCGGCCGAAGCTGCTCTGGCGAAGTCGGCTCATCGAGG
>Ga0114939_10003695_pt1 | contig 10535 bp, 8 predicted proteins | sample AshMeaCrysSpring_FD_87196 | JGI IMG/M metagenome (GOLD analysis project Ga0114939, IMG submission 87196) | Groundwater microbial communities from Big Spring, Nevada to study Microbial Dark Matter (Phase II) - Ash Meadows Crystal Spring | ecosystem: Environmental > Aquatic > Deep subsurface >... | reverse complement strand
GCCAGGGCCACGCGGATCTGTTGCAGCGGTGTTACAGAAGTGTTACCTGCAGATCACCACCAACCGGGTCGAATCTCCTCAGCCCAGCGCCCAGGCCAGGGCCGGGTCATGCAACGCGCCGGCCACGTCAGCGAGGAATGCCGAGCCCTGGGCACCGTCGACCAGCCGATGGTCGAACGAGAGCGCCAACGTCGTGACCCAGCGCGGCTCGACTCGCTCGCCGTCTGGCCCGTCGACCACCCAGGGTCGGCGAGCGACCTGGCCAAGGGCCAGGATCGCGCTTTGTCCTGGCGGGATGATCGGCGTTCCTGCGTCCATGCCGAACACGCCGATATTCGTGATCGAGATCGTCCCACCAGAGGTCTCCCGCGGGGTGGTGGTGCCCTGGCGGGCCCGCGCCACCAGGTCGCCGATCGTGACCGCCAGCGCGTGCACGTCCAGCCGGTCCGCGCCGCGGACCACCGGAAGCAGCAGACCCCGCGGCGTGGTGGTGGCGATGGCGAGGTCCATGTAGCGCCGGTACACGATCTCGCCGGCGTCCTCGTCCCACAGCGCGTTGACCTCCGGGGTGCGCTGAGCGGCGGCACAAACCGCCCGCGCGGTGAGGGTCAGCGGGGAGAGCCGGACTTCGGCGAAGCGCCGGTCGGCGCGCATCCGGTCCAGCAGGTCCATCGACGCCGACACGTCCACGCTGACGAACTGCGTGACGTGTGGCGCGGCGAATGCCGAGGCCACCACGGCGCGGGCGGTGGCGCGCCGCACGGACCGGACGGGCACCCGCTCCTCGCGGGGCAGCCCGCCCCAGCCGGACTCCTCGCTCGCCGGTGGGGCCGCTGCCCGCTGGGCATGGGCCTCGACATCGGCCCTGGTGATCGTCCCGCCGGGACCGGTCGGCACGACGTCCGCGAGCGTCACCCCGAGGTCACGGGCCAGCCGACGGACCGGGGGTTTGGCCAGCGGACGGCCCGCCGGTGCCCCGCTGTCCTCGGCAGGGAAGGCACCGACCGCAGGCAGGGCTGTCGTCTCGGCGCCGACCACCGGGCTGACCGGATGCGGCGGCTCCGGCGGAGCGACCCGGATGCCCACCTCGTGACCGGTGCTGAACGCCCCGTGCAGCGCCTGCACCCCGGCCTCGCTCGGCCCGACGCCACGCCGACGACGTCGTCCCGGACGGGGGCCGTAGCCGACGAGCACCGGCTCGCGCGTACTCCCGTCAGCGGGCTGCGCCTGCGGTCGAGCGGGCTGCGCGCTCGGTCCAGCCGGCTGCGCGTCGTCGACCCGTCCCGACGAGCTCGCCGGCGTGTCGACCCGGACGATGGGCGTGCCCACCGCGACGGTCTCCCCCTCCCGTACGAGCAGCTCGGCGACTGTTCCGGCGTAGGGCGAGGGGAGCTCGACCAGCGACTTGGCCGTCTCGATCTCCACGAGCACGTCGTTCACCGCGACGTGGTCGCCTGGACGGACCCGCCAGGAGATGATCTCGGCCTCGGTCAGGCCCTCTCCCACGTCGGGGAGCGCGAACTCCGGCACGGCGGCTGACCCCCTCTCGCCTCAGTAGGCCAAGGCCTGGTCGACGGCGTCGAGCACCCGGTCGACGTCGGGCAGCCACGCGTCCTCCATCCGGGACGGCGGGTACGGCGTGTCGTAGCCCGTCACCCGCAGGACCGGCGCCTCCAGCGCGTGGAAGCAGTCCTCGGTCAGCCGAGCCGCCACCTCGGCGCCGAGCCCCAGCGTCCGGTGCGCCTCGTGCACCACCACGACCCGGCCGACCTGCCTGGTCAGCCGACCGAGCGTCGCCCAGTCGACCGGTGACAGGCTGCGCAGGTCGACCACGGCGAGCGAGCGGCCCTCGTCCGCGGCGGCGGCCGCGGCGTCCAGACAGGTCCGCACGGTCGGGCCGTACCCGACGAGCACGACCTGGCTGCCCTGCCGCAGCACCTGCGCGGCGAACAGGGGTGTCGGCTCGACGTCGCTGCCGATAGCTACGGCGCCCTTGTCCCAGTAGCGGCGCTTGGGCTCGAGGAACACCACCGGGTCGTCGGAGGCGATCGCCTGCTGCACCATCCAGTAGCCGTCGTGGGACGTGGCCGGCGTGACCACCCGCAGCCCTGGCGTATGGATGAAGTAGGCCTCGGGGCTCTCGCTGTGGTGCTCGACCGCGCCGATGCCGCCGCCGTACGGGATCCTGATGACGATGGGCATGGCGAGCCGTCCGTCGGACCGGAACCGCAGCTTGGCGACCTGGCTGACGATCTGGTCGAAGGCGGGGTAGACGAACCCGTCGAACTGGATCTCGCACACCGGTCGGTACCCGCGCAGCGCCAGGCCGACAGCGGTGCCCACGATGCCCGCCTCGGCGAGTGGGGTGTCCATGACACGGTCCTCGCCGAAGTCCTTCGCCAGGCCGTCGGTGACTCGGAAGACGCCCCCGAGACGCCCGATATCTTCTCCCATCAGCATCACTCGGGGATTGGATTCAAGGGAACGGCGGAGCCCCGCGTTGATCGCCTTGGCCAGCGGCAGCTCCGTCGGGGCATTCATGCGCGCGCCTCCGCGTCCTCGATCATGGCCGCCAACCGGGCCACCTCGTCCCGCTGGATGCGCAGGTCGGGATCGAGGTCGGCGTACACGTGCGCGAAGACGCCGGCCGGATCGGGCTCGGGAAGCGCCCGGCACCCGTCCCGAACGCGCAGCGCCAGCCGGTTCGCCTCGTCGTCGACCGACTCCAGGAAAGTCGCGTCCGCCTGGCCGCTGCGCAGCAGCAACGCCTTGACCCGCTCGATCGGGTCCTTGAGCCGCCACTGCTCGAGCTCGGCCTCGACGCGGTACCGCGTCGGGTCGTCGGAGGTGGTGTGGGCGCCCATCCGGTAGGTGAACGCCTCGATGAGGGTGGGGCCCGACCCCTCGCGGGCACGGGCCAATGCTGCTCGGGTGACCGCCAGGCAGGCCAGCACATCGTTGCCGTCCACCCGGATCCCGGGGAACCCGAAGCCGCGCGCGCGACGGTACAGCGGGATGCGGGTCTGCCGCTCCAGCGGCTCGGAGATGGCCCACTGGTTGTTCTGGCAGAAGAACACTACCGGCGCGTTCGTCACCCCCGCCCAGATGAACGCCTCGTTGACGTCGCCCTGGCTCGTGGCGCCGTCGCCGAAGAACGCCAGGGCGGCCGCGTCACGCGAGGCGTCGCCGGTGCCCACCGCCCCATCGCGCTGGATGCCCATCGCGTACCCCGTGGCGTGCAGCGCCTGCGCACCGATGACGATGGTGACCAGATGGATCCCGTGCCGATGAGTATCCCATCCGCCCAGTGTCACGCCCCGGAACAGACCGAGCAGATCGAGAACGTCGACGTCGCGGCACCATGCCATGCCGTGCTCGCGGTAGGTGGGAAACGCGTGGTCCTGTCGACGCATCGCGCGACCGGCGCCGATCTGTGCTGCCTCCTGCCCGAGCAGGCTGGCCCACAGCCCGAGCTCACCCTGCCGTTGCAGCGCCACCGCCTCGGTATCGAACCTGCGCACCAGCACCAGGTCGCGGTAGAGGTCCCGGACCGTGTCGGCATCGACGTCGGCGACCCACGGGTCGTAGGTGTCGCTGCGCCGACGAACCCCCTCGGGGGTGAGCAACTGGACGAGATCGCTCATGGCTCTCCTCGCTGGGATGCCGGCGTCGGGACGGGATCGCCGTCCTGGCCCCGTCTGTGACGCTACCCGGCACGCGGCGAGGGGTGAAGGCTGGCGCGGGGCTGGCTCGCTCGCGTCCTCGGGTCAGCATCACGAGGCAGCGCCGCGTGCCACGCCCGTCGTCGGCAGGCGGCTCACGCGAGCCGGGGCTCAACCCCGCCAGGTCCGACTCACCTCGAGCAGGATGTCGTTGGCCTCCGGCTCGGCGATCGTCACGCGGACCCCCTCACCAGCAAACGGCCGCACCGAGATCCCGGCGGTCTCGCACGCGCGCGCGAAGTCCGCGGCGCGCTCCCCGAGGGGGAACCAGACGAAGTTCGCCTGGGTCTCCGGCAGCGACCATCCCTGTCGGGCCAGCTCGTCCACGACGCGCTCACGCTCGGCGACGAGGGCGTCGACACGGGCGAGCAGGGCGTCACCTTCGCGTAGCGACTCCAGCGCCGCCGCCTGAGCGATCGACGACACGCCGAAGGGGATCGATGTCGTGCGCAGCGCCGTGGCCACCGGCTCATGGACGACGACGTAGCCGATGCGCAGCCCCGCCAGGCCGTAGGTCTTGGAGAAGGTGCGCAGCACCGCGACATTGGCACACTGCCGGTACTCGCCGAGGCCGTCCGCGGCCCGCGGGTCTCGGACGAGCTCGCCGTACGCCTCGTCCACCACGACCAGGACGTCCGGCGGCACGGCGTCGAGCAGTCTGCGCAGCTCGGCCGCCGACACGACCGGGCCAGTGGGGTTGTTCGGTGAGCAGACCAGCACCATGCGCGTCCGCTCGGTCACCGCGGCGGCCATGGCATCGATGTCGTGGCGAGCGTCGGGAGTCAGCGGCACCGCTACCGGCGTCGCCCCGGCCACCCGGGTGATGATCGGGTACGCCTCGAACGACCGCCACGCGAACACGACCTCGTCGCCGGGACCTGCCACGCACGTCACGAGCTGCTGCAGCACCCCGACGCTTCCGGGCCCGAAGACGACGTGCTCGAACGGCACGTCGAGACGATCGGCGACGGCGGACGTGATCGCCGTGCACGCCAGGTCGGGATACCGGTTGACCTCAGCAGCAGCAGTCGTGATCGCGTCGAGCACCCCGGGCAGCGGCGGGAACGGGTTCTCGTTGGACGAGCACTTGAACGTTCGTGGCGAGTCAGCGGAGGGCTCGGCGGGCCGTCCCGGGCGGTAGGAGGGAATGGCCTCGAGGTCAGGACGCACGCGTGCGTAGGGCACGGCCGACCAGGGTAGCCACGCGCACGAGCCCCGCGTCTGGGTAGCGTCCGCCCGTGGAGCAGCCAGCGGCCGCGCGCGGTCACGCCGAGGTACGGCCGGACGCGCACATCGGCAGCCGCCAGGTGCACCCCACGTTGGGCTACAGCCTGGTGCTGCTCGCCGTCGCCTGCTTCGTGGTCAACGCCGGCGTGTCCCGTCTGGTGCTGACCTCACAGGTCAGCGCCGTCGAGCTCGCCGCCATCCGGGCGGTCGGTACTGCGGCGCTGCTGCTGGGGATCGTCGTGCTGTCCGGTCGGGCGGCCACCCTGCGGGTCCGCCGCCACGAGGTGGTGCCGCTGCTCGCCTACGGCCTGGTCGGTGTGGGACTGCTCCACCTGTCGTACTTCGAGGCCATCGAGCGCCTGCCCATCGGGCTGGCGCTGCTGCTGGAGTACCTCGCGCCAGTGCTGGTGGCCCTGTGGGTGTGGGCGGTACGCCGCGAGCCGGTGCGCGCGACGCTGTGGCCGGCGCTCGCACTCTGCCTCGGCGGGCTGGCGCTGGTGGCCCAGGTCGGCGGATCGGCCGGGGAGCTCGACCCGGTTGGCGTGCTGGCGGGGTTCGCGGCGGCGGTCTGCTTCGCCGCCTACTTCCTGCTGGGGGAGCGGCTGGTCGTGCACCGCGACGTACTGTCGACGACGTTCTGGGGCTTCGCGGTGGCGGCGGCGTTCTGGACGGTGATTGTGCCGTGGTGGGCCGCCCTGGACCGCGCGCGCGACGTGGCGGTGGTCGTTACCGCCCTGCCCGGCTCACCCACCGTGCCGCTCGGCCTCCTGCTGCTGTGGGGGATCGTGCTCGGGACGCTCGTCCCGTTCGGCGCAGTAACCGCCGCGCTGCGGCACCTCCCGGCCACGACCGTGACCATCGTGGCCATCCTCGAGCCTGTCGGGGCGGCGATGCTCGCGTGGTGGTGGTTCGACGAGAGCCTTTCCTTCAGCCAGCTCGTGGGGGTGGCGCTCGTCCTGGTGGGCATCGTGCTGGCGCTGCGGGCGCGGCGCACCCGGCCCGTTCGTCCGCTCGAGACCCCGCCGGGGCTGTCGACTCCGACGGATGCCGGACGGCCCCCCGGAGAGAGCGCCCCTCGATCTAAGATCTAGGTATTGACCTAGGTGACGGCTACGCCGAGGCCACCGGCCGGACGACCGCCACAGGGCAGGCGGCGTGGTGCAGCACGCCACGGCTCACCGAACCGAGCAGCAGGCCGGCGAATCCACCGCGTCCCCGGCTGCCGACAACCAGCAGCGCGGCGTTCGACCGGGTGGCCTCGGCGAGCAGTGCGTCCACCGGGTGCCCATCGGCGATGACCTCGGTCACGTCCACGTCGGGGTACTTGTCGCGCCAGCCGGCAAGGCTCTCCGACACCGCGAGCCGGGCCTCGGTCTGCCGAGTGGCGGCCTCGGAGAGCACGGCGAACGCCTCGTCGACGAACGGGTCCGGCTGGGCCCAGGCGTGCACGACAACCAGGCCCTGCCCACGACGTGACGCGGCCTGGAACGCGAACTCGATCGCGGCCTCAGAGACTGCCGAGCCGTCCACGCCGACAACGACCGGGCCAGGCCGCCAGGCCTCGTCCGCGGCCGTCCCCCGGGTGACCACGACGGGCACCGTCGCATGGGCGGACACGCCTTCGGAGGTCGAGCCCAGCAGCAGTCGCGCGAACCCGCCGCGTCCGTGGCTACCCACCACGATCATCGCGGCGTTCCTCCCCTGGTCGCTGAGCACCCGAGTGGCCGGTCCGTGGACCAGCGCCCCGTCGACCTCGATGCCTGGGGCCCACTCCTGGGCCTTGGCCACCGCATCGGACAGCACGGCCTCGGCCGCCTCACGCACCAGATCGACCGACGCCGGCACCGGGACGTATCCGGGCACCGGAACCTCCCAGGAGTGCACGAGCCTCAGCTGCCGGTGCTCGTGCACCGCCTCGTGCGTCGCCCAGGCGAGCCCCACAAGAGACTCATCGGATCCGTCGATGCCCACCACGATGGGGCTTCCGGCCAGCATGCTCATGCAACACCTCCCCGGTGCTGATCCCAGCGTGGGCCTGATCGAGCACCACAAGCAGCGGCGCTCGCCCCAGCCCGCTGGGACCTAAGTCCCCAGGCCGGCAACGCGGGCAGTCGGCCCGTCCCGCCCGAATGCCCTCACCGCGACCGACCCGGGGCTATCGGCGCGGACGTGGACCTTCCTACGATTCGTCCGTGCCCCCGGCCAGATTCGACCTGCCCGCGACCGATCGCGCGCGCGCAGTCGGCACCTCGGCGTCGACTGGCGGATCGGCTCCCGAGCAGGTTTCGGACCTGCTGACCGAGGTCATCCAGCTCGGCGCAGACCTCGACCTCAGCTCGGTGCTCGATCGGGTGACCGCGTCGGCGTGCCGGCTGACCGGTGCCGAGTACGCGGCTCTGGGCGTGCTCGCGCCCGACGGCGCGCTGCAGCAGTTCTTCACCCATGGGCTGACACCCGAGCAGGAGCGCGCCATCGGGGACCGCCCGGCCGGCCTGGGGGTGCTGGGGGTGCTGGTCACCGACCCCCGCCCACTGAGGATGGACGACCTGCGCACCCACAGCCGGTCGGTGGGGTTTCCCCCGAATCATCCGCAGATGACGACGTTCCTGGGCGTCCCGATCCGCGTGGGGTCGGAGGTGTTCGGCAACCTGTACCTCACCAACAAGCCGACACCGTTCAGCGACGAGGACGAGCGGGTCGTCGTCTCGCTCGCGGCTGCCGCCGCGCTGGCGATCGCCAACGCCCGGCAGTACGCCGAGTCCGAGGGCCGCCGACACTGGGTGGAGGCCAGCGCGGAGATCACCACCGCGCTGCTCGGTCACCTCGACCCGGGGGTGGCGCTCTCCCTGGTGGTGCGCAAGGCTCGCGAGCTGTCGGACGCGGATGCAGCAGCGCTGGCCATCGAGGACAGCGACGGACGCCTCGTCGTCGACGTCGTCCAGGGCGAGGACGTGCCCGGGCTCAGCCCCGGACGCGTCCTGAACGAGGAGGGCACGCTGCCGAACGGGGACGGGCTGCCCACGATCTCGGTGCCGTTCACGGCTCCGGCCGGCGCGGAGGGACGACTGCTGCTCGCGTGGTCGAGCCCGGACTCCCGCGACCGGGCTCGAGTCTCGTCCGAGGCTGTCCGGGGCTTCGCGGCGCAGGCCGCCATCGCCTTGGACCGGCTGCAGGCCCAGGAGGACCGGGCCAGCCTCGCCGTTCTCGCCGACCGCGACCGCATCGCCCGCGACCTGCACGACCTAGTGATCCAGCGGCTGTTCGCCACCGGCCTGGCGCTGCAGGGTGCGGCACGTCTGGCGGAGCGTCCCGAGGTCGCCGAGCGGGTGCAGGCCGCGATCGACGACCTCGACGTCACCATCCGGGACATTCGCGCGACGATCTTCAGCCTGCACCGTCGGCCCGGCACCGACGACCTACGCGGACAGCTGCTCGACCTGGTCGCCGAGGCAGCGGCCAAGCTCGGCATCGTTCCCGCCCTGGCCATGGAGGGGCCTGTCGAGTCCGCGGTGCCGCATGACGTGCGGCCGCATCTGATCGCAGTGCTCTCCGAGGCGCTGGCCAACGCCGCGCGCCACGCCGACGCGGCCCGGGTGACGGTCAAGGTCTCCGTGCGGCAGGGCGAGGTGCTGGTCAGCGTCCAGGACGACGGCAAGGGCCTGCCGGACACCTTTCAAGAGAGCGGGCTACGCAACCTTCGCGCCCGCGCCGTCGAGCTGGGCGGTACGCTCGAGGTGCGGTCGGCCGAGGGGGGCGGCACACGGCTGATGTGGCGGGCTCCGCTGCAGCGCCCCTGACCACGCCCCCGCCGGAGCCCAGCCACGCCCGACGCCCCCAGCCACGCCCGGCAGCATCCATGCGCGATCCGGCACACTCCACGGTGCCCAGACGCGCATCGATCACCCCTCGCGCAGGGTCACGCTCGCGCGCGGATCACCCTTCGCGCTCTTGCCGCAGCAGCCGGGAGGCCAGCACCGCGGCCTGCGTGCGACGCTCCAGGCCCAGCTTCGCCAGCAGGCTGGAGACGTAGTTCTTCACCGTCTTCTCCGCCAGGAACATCCGCTCGGCGATCTGGCGGTTGGTCAGGCCCTCGGCGATCAGCGCGAGGATGCGCCGCTCCTGCTCGGTGAGGGACTCCAGCTCGGCCGGGGTGCTGCGACCGTGCCTGACCCGTTCGAGCACCCGCGCGGTCACAGCAGGGTCGAGCAGCGACTTGCCCGCTGCCACGTGGCGCACTGCGTCCACCAGGTCCGAGCCCTTGACCTGCTTGAGCACGTAGCCCGCCGCCCCGGCGAGGATCGCGGCGAACAGCGCTTCGTCGTCGTCGTACGAGGTGAGGATGAGCGCGCTGATGCTCGGGTCGACGCTGCGGACGTCGCGGCACACGTCGATGCCGCTGCCGTCCGGCAGCCGCGCATCGAGGATCGCCACATCCGGGCGCAACGCCGGGATCCGCCGCGCCGCCTCCTGAGCCAGGCCTGACTCGCCGACCACCGCGATGTCGTCCTCGGCCTCGAGCAGGTCGTGCAGACCGCGCCGCACCAACTCGTGGTCGTCGAGCAGGAACACCCGGATCGCGGGCTCGGCGGTCTGGTCCGACCCGGCGCCGACCTCAGTGTCCTCGTGCGTGGGGTCTCGCGGCACCTGGGTCATCCCCCGATTGTCCACACTCCCCGGGCCGTGGGGACCTTCGACCCTCCCAACTGCGTGCCACCGGATCGGATCGTGCAACACGTGACTGCCAGCCTGGCCGACGCGGACGCGCGGACCGTCGTCGAGGCGGCCACCCGTGCACCGAGCGTCCTCAACACCCAGCCGTGGCGCTGGCGGGTCGCCGCTGACGATGATCACGGGACGATGTTCGAGCTGTGGGCGGACTCGGCTCGAGTGCTGCGCGTGACCGATCCGCTCGGACGGTTCCTGGTCGTCTCCTGCGGGGCCGGCCTGTTCAACGCGCGGCTGGCCCTGCGCAACCTCGCCCTGGAGCCGCTCGTGCGACTCGCCCCCGACCCGCACGAGCCCCGGCTGCTGGCCCGGGTCACAGCCAGCGCCGGGAAGCCACCCACCCCAGAGGAGCGCTGGCTCTACCAGGCGATCCCGGAGCGGCACACCAACCGCGGGCCGTTCCACGACCGCGCCATGGGATCTGGACTCCTGTCCAGGCTGGTGGACGCCGCCGCGGCGGAAGGTGCCGTCCTCACGCCGCTCGACCCGGCCGCGGCCCGCAGGGTTCTCGAGATCGCGGACGAGGCGGCCAGCGAGATCACTCACGACGGGCGCCGGCACTACGAGCTCAGCTCGTGGGTGCACTCGCGCCCGGAGCCCAACGGCATCCCGGCCCAGGCGATCAGCCCACCGGCGGCGTCCGGCGCACACAGCGTCCGCGACTTCGACCTCGACCACACCCTCGTCTCGGCCCCCCCGGTCGAGTTCGAGCACGAGCCGACGATGGCGGTGCTGTCCACCTATGGCGACAGCCGTACCGACTGGATGCGCGCCGGGCAGGCGTTGCAACGAGTACTGCTGGAGGCCACCCTCGACGGGGTGCAGGCCTCGTTCCGCAACGAGCCGCTGGAGATGCTCGCG
>Ga0114939_10003694_pt1 | contig 10538 bp, 9 predicted proteins | sample AshMeaCrysSpring_FD_87196 | JGI IMG/M metagenome (GOLD analysis project Ga0114939, IMG submission 87196) | Groundwater microbial communities from Big Spring, Nevada to study Microbial Dark Matter (Phase II) - Ash Meadows Crystal Spring | ecosystem: Environmental > Aquatic > Deep subsurface >... | reverse complement strand
TATCTAGCTATGAGCCTGGAGAAAATTGGGAGCTTTGGTATCAACGCACTGACAGAGCCCTATACCACTCCAAAGAAAATGGCAGAAACCAAACGACTCGAGTGAACCGCTAACTCAATATCTGAAAAAGTCTGCCACTTTTTTACAGCGGCTCACTAACAAAAGGTTAACGTTCTGAGTTATGATTCGGTGACTGACTCATCCTTGCACCGCCAGACTTAGTTGATTCGGAAACTGGTTTAACCACGCTAGAAGCACTGACCTCCCTTGCATCAATCCCTAATTTCTGTAGCTCAACTTTTAACCGATTGATGCGTCGCTGATCATCAAAGGGTCCCATACGCAACACAAAATTCTGACCCGACTTACCCATAACGGTTGACATTTGTACCACATAACCTTTTTGCGTTAAACGACGTTTTTCTGCTTGTACTAACGCCTCATTGGGTAGGTACAACAACTCCAAATACATAGGATCTTTAGTTTTAACGGCCAAAGGCTGAACGCTGGCCATAAGAACGTCCTTAGGCAACTCTTTATAAAAAGTATAATGAACCGCATTAACATCGGCTTCTTTTTGCACAGGTGCCGTGGGCAATGGCTTTTTAGCGGGTTCAATCGTCTTACTCGCCAGCTCACTACGCACAGAGGCCGCAGGATCCAAACGATTTCGAGACGATTCTGACAACCACCCCATTTCTACGGCAAAAGCCAAAAAGAAAGGCGCATATAACAACCAAACAATACCTAATAAGGTTAAACTCGCCAGAGTTACCCAACTCGCCAGACTGAGTCTATGTCGACGTTTTTCTTTGTTCATCTCGGCCTGTGCCAGACGTTCTGCTTCGGCTTCTTCTTGTTGCATTTTTGCCAAAGCTTCTTGCGCTTGCAATTGTTTGCGAACCTGCGCTGGCATAGAGTCTCGATAAAGTTTATTTTTGACCTTTTGCACCTCTTCATCTACTGAAGAGACCTGCGATGAAGGCACTTCTACTTTCGCTTGACGAAAGGTAGTTAAGGCTTTATCTCGGCTAGACTTAGTTTCAAGCGTTGATTTGCTTGAATCGCCTTCGACTTTGTGTGGGGAATCCGCTTTAGCTGTCTTGTCCGACTGAATTCTTTTCCGCATGCGTGAAGCATAGGTTTTAGCAGGCTGTTCTCCTGTCGACTCATGACTCTCAGAGTCGTTAGACTGCTGGGTGCGCCTTGTTGGCGTAGGCGTTGACTTGTGACCATAACGATAATCACGCGCCATAGCACATCCACCCCGATTCGCTCACCACTCGCACTCGCTTACATGCGCTCTGGTGCAGAAACACCCAACAAAGCTAAGCCATTAGCCAGTACCGTTCGTGTTGCGGCTAATAAGGTTAATCGCGCATTGCGCAAGTGGTCATTTTCTACTAATACGGGCGTATTGTTGTAGTAGCTATGTAATTGATGCGCTAAGTCTTTTAAATAATAAGCCACTTGGTGAGGTTCAAAATCACGAGCCGCATGAGCGATAGTTTCGGGGAATTGCGCCAGCTTTTGGGCTAGTTCAGCTTCACTCGCCTCGACCAACTGCTCAATATGCGCCAATCCCACTTCAGACTGCCACCCATCAAATCCCTTTGCCATGACTTGTCCAAATACACCGCAACACCGTGCATGCGCATATTGAATGTAATAAAGTGGATTTTCGTTACTTTTCGATTTAGCCAAATCTAAGTCAAAGTCCATGTGTTGGTCGCAACGACGCATCACATAAAAGAAACGCGTTGCATCGGTACCAATTTCATCTCGCAACTCTCGCAAGGTAACAAACTGACCAGAACGAGTAGACATAGCGGCTTTTTCTGCACCACGATAGAGAACAGCGAACTGAACCAACAAAACCTCTAAGCGTGCATCATCTTCTCCCATCGCTTGAATGGAGCCACGCACACGAGGAATATAACCGTGATGGTCTGAGCCCCAAATATTGATGACTTTTTCATAACCACGCGATAACTTATCGTAATGGTAAGCAATATCAGAAGCAAAGTAGGTTTTAATGCCATTATCTCGCACCACAACACGATCTTTGGCATCACCATAATCGGTTGAACGAAACCAAATAGCACCCTCTTGTTCATAAAGTTTACCCGCTGCTTCTAAACGAGCTAAAGCAGCATCGACAATGCCCGTATCCATGAGCGATCGCTCACTGAACCAGTTGTCGTAATGCACGCCAAATTCGGCAAGGTCTTCTTTAATGTCAGCTAGAATGTCATGTAAAACTCGGTTAAGAATGAGACGGTAGTTATCCACGCCCAACAACCGACGTGCATTAACAATAATGTCATCAATATGCGCTTCTTTGTCACCACTCACTTGCTGACCATTTGCATCTAACACCTGATCAGCAGAGACATGAGCAAAGACATCAACCGCACTAACACGTAAGGCTTCACCTTGTTCGCTTAACAAGGCACGCGCCGTGGTGATGATGTAATCTCCCTGATATCCATTGCTAGGAAAAGTAACGGATTCACCGCACAAAGCCAAATATCGCAACCATAAGCTGACGGTCAAAATATCCATCTGGCGACCCGCATCATTAACATAATATTCGGCATCGACCTGATAACCTGCGTGCCGCAATAAAGACACCAATGCTGAACCATAAGCCGCACCACGACCATGTCCAACATGCAAAGGCCCAGTAGGATTGGCAGAGACAAACTCGACCTGCACCAATTTACCTTCACCTGCATTAACGCGCCCATAATCACTTTGCTGTGTTAAAATGCTTGCCAAGGTAGCAAACTTAGCCGAAGACTGCACTCGAAAATTAATGAAACCAGGACCCGCAATTTCAGACGCTACCAACCAATCGGCAGTGGGCAAATGCGCGATCAATAATTCCGCCAAGGCGCGTGGATTCATGGCATTGGGTTTAGCTAGCGTCATTGCCACATTGGTGGCAAAGTCACCATGACTTTTATCGCGCGGTAATTCTATTTTGACTTGGGCAGGATCAAAGTGGGCAAGACTACCCGCATCACGCAAGCGTGTTAACCCAGAGACAACGAGAGAATGCAGAGCTTGTTTCATGATGACCCATTACGAATAAAATTAGATTATTGAGCATAATTTTAACCTAAATTACTTTATAAAACTAGCAACTATCGCTCATTGCTGACAAATTGATTACCTGAAAACTAGCCACACAGCTTGATTTATGAGACAATAATGGACTATTAATTCATAATTTACACAATCAAAATCGCTATGAAGTACGCTACTGACGACCTGCGCATTCGCACCATGACCGAAGTCATTTCTCCTCAAGAGCTACACGCTCGCTACCCGATGACGGAGCGTGCTTCTAAGTTAATTCATGACACTCGTGCACAAATTCACGACATTCTCAGTGGTAACGATGACCGAGTATTAGTGGTGGTTGGTCCTTGCTCAATTCACGACCCTGATGCGGCACGTGAATATGCCAGTCGTTTGCTAGAAATCAAAAAGCGATATGAAACAGATCTGTTAATCGTTATGCGTGTATATTTTGAAAAGCCGCGCACCACCGTTGGCTGGAAAGGTCTCATTAACGACCCTGATTTAGATGAGTCCTTTCAAATCAATAAAGGCTTGTCCTTAGCAAGAGGCTTATTAATTGATATTAACACGATGGGCATGCCAGCAGCGACTGAGTTTTTAGACTTGATCTCTCCGCAATATATTGCCGACTTAGTGAGTTGGGGAGCGATTGGTGCACGCACCACTGAAAGCCAAGGGCATCGTGAACTGGCGTCTGGTTTGTCTTGCCCTGTGGGGTTCAAAAATGGCACTGATGGCAGTGTCAGTATTGCGATTGATGCCATTCGTGCTGCGGAACGTTCGCACATTTTCATGTCGCTCACCAAAGAAGGGCGTTCTGCCATTTTCCACACTAAAGGTAACGATGACTGTCATATCATTTTACGGGGTGGCAATGGCGAACCTAACTATTCAGCACCCCACGTTGCCGATGCGGTCGATAAACTCGCCAAAGCGGGTGTGCGCCAAAAGTTAATGATTGACTGCTCTCACGCCAACAGCAATAAAGACTTCCGCAAACAAACCTTAGTTGCCGATAGCATTGCCGAACAACTCGCTGCGGGGAATCAGAGCATCATGGGCGTGATGATTGAAAGCCATTTAGTTGAAGGTCGCCAAGAGGTAACTTCTGACTGTTCGCTGACCTACGGACAAAGCATCACTGATGGCTGCCTCGGCTGGGAAGCCAGTGTCGATAGTTTAGAAGCATTGGCCAATGGTGTGCAAGCAAGACGTAAAGTCTGGGGGTAATCTAGAGAGTGACTCTTGTGCTAAAAAGGCGAAGGTTGATGTTCGCCTTTTTGTAGATTCCGCCGATTAACACTACAGCAAAAAAATCGTTGCCAAGCCTAAAAAGCTTAAAAAACCCATCACATCGGTAATAGTCATCAGGATCATACTGGCCGATAAAGCAGGATCAATACCCAAACGGTCGAGCACAATCGGAATGAACACGCCAGCCCCAACCGCAAGGGTCATATTAATGGTCAGTGCGGCAGCAATGACGGCACCAACACCAGGTTCAAATATCAGCCACGCGACCAATCCCATCATGCTAGCCCATAGCAAGCTATTCAACAAACCGACGCCCAATTCTCGGCGCATTAACCAGCGCATATTAGACAAACTGACCTGTCCCAATGCCAAACCACGCACAGTGAGCGTTAGTGTTTGACTACCTGCTACCCCTCCCATGCTGGCAACAATAGGCATTAAAATAGCTAAAGCCACTAACTGAGCAATGCTGGCTTCAAACTGACCAATGACCCAAGCCGCCAAGGAAGCGGTACAGAGATTAATCCCCAACCAAAGCGCACGACGTTTCGCACTGGTTAATACGGGAGCAAAGATATCCGCCTCTTCATCCAAACCCGCCATGCCCATTAACGCACGTTCAGATTGTCCCCGAATGACATCCAAGACATCATCAACCGTAACACGACCAATAAACTTACCAGAGGCATCGACAACGGCAACTGAAACCAAATCACGACGATCGAATAAGTGTGCCACTTCATCTTCTTCCATGTAAGCGGAAATGGCCTGTTCGCTGACATCCATGACGGATTCGACACTGGCACTGCCTGGCTGGGTTACTAAGGTCGCCAACTGCAATTTACCCAAATAATAACCTGCTTCATCCACCACCATTAACCCATCTGTTTGGTCTGGCAGAGTTTTATGACGGCGCAAATAACGAAGCACCGTGTAAATATCAATATCTGCAGGAACTTCGATGGCATCAAAGCGCATGAGACGTCCAGCGGTTCCTTCTGGATAGCTGAGAGACTCTTCGACATCAGCTCGAGTTTCTTGATCCAGCTGTTCAAGCACCGCATCCGACTTAGCTTCAGGAACGTCTTCTAGAACGTAAGCAATGTCGTCAGCATCCAAAGGCTCTAGCGCATCCGCCAGTTCTTGATGCGGCATGGTCGCAATTAAAGAAGCTCTCACCTCATCATGCAAGTGAAGTAACACATTGCCTTGTTCAGAGTTCGGGATCAGTTCCCAAACTCGCAAGCGTTGATGAGCTGGCAAGGACTCTAATAAAACAGCTAAATCGGTTTCATGTTCCGCCTGAAACAAGTCTGCCAATACATCATAATGTCCCTCTTCCAACAAGGGAAGCACTTGAGCTAACAAAGGCTCATCACGCTCTCGCAAGGCTTCAAGGACAGTGCGTTCAGACATTGGTCATATCTTCATCAACCGTGACAATATAAACAGACTCAACTCGACGATCTTTCATAGCGCTTACCGTTAACTTGAGTGAACCTTCATGTAGTTCATCACCCACTTCTGGCATTCGTCCCAAACGTTCCATAAACAGACCCGACAAAGTGTGTACCTGAAGTTCATCTTCAATCACCAGCCCCGTCAATTTTTTCACTTCGCCTAAATCAGATAAGCCGTGCGCTTTCCAGCCAGTTTCAATCGCTTCAATGGGATACTCTGCCATGCCTTCATCTAACTCATCACCAATATCACCGACCAGTTCTTCAAGCACATCTTCGAGGGTAATTAAGCCAACAATTTCGCCATACTCATCCACCACCATCGCCAAATGCGACTGATTACCGCGCATTTGTTCAAACAATTGCGTTGCATTCAAACTATCGGGCAACATGAGCGCAGGGCGACAGAAATCTTTTAAGTGAGCCCAAGGCTGTTGATCGCCCGCTAATAAAGCACGATACAGGTCTTTGACGATCACCACACCGTGTACTTGACTAAAACCATCTTCGATGACAGGAAAACGAGAATGCTGTGTATCTAAAATTAACGCCAATAAGCTTTCCGCTGGGTGATCTATGTCTAGCGCATCAATATCATTGCGTGGTGTCATCAATTCACGGGCTGTGCGGTGTTCCATCTCAAACAAATTAGTCAGCATGTCCGCTTTTTGATGCCCCATTTCGCCACTGGCTCTTGACTGACCAATAATCCCTTTAATTTCTTCATCCGTAAAGACTTCTAAATGACTGGCGGGGCGAACGCCCATACTCTTTAAAATCAACGCTGAGGTTTTATCTAGCACGCGTGACAAAGGGTAGACCATCAAGAAAAAACCACGCAAAGGCCAAGCGACCCACATGGCAACTGGCTCAGGCACACGAATAGCGAGGTTTTTGGGGACTTGTTCACCAATCACGATATGTAACGCAGAAAAAATAATAAAACCAATCAAGAAAGCCACAGTATGCATAATCTCGGCAGGCAGCCCCATCATGATGAACAAGGGTTCAATTAAAGCAGCGACAAAAGGTTCACCAACCCAACCTAAGCCCAAAGATGCCATGGTAATACCCAATTGGCAAGCGGCCAAATAGGGTTCAATATTTTGATGTATTTCATAGGTCAATCGACCCGTCGCACTTTGATCGGCGAGTTGATTTAAACGAACTTGTTTGGCTTTAACTAAAGCGAATTCTGCTGCCACAAAGAAGGCATTAATTGCCAGTAGCAGAATAATTTGAATTAAGGTGATCCAGTGTGAAGTATCCATAGCGTTCATCTTAACGGATTTTTATGAAGATTGCATGACAAACCCTGACTATCCCGACTTGCGTAACAGCATTAACCCATCACGCAAAGGCAAGCAAACAGCAATCGCATCGGGCAACTGGCTTGCTAAGCGGTTAAACTGATCCACCGCATCCGCACGACTAGATCGCTGTTCACTGGTAACATGACCGCCCCACAATATATTATCTGCCACCAACAGCCCACCCGCTGACAATAAGCGCCAGCAGCTCGTTAAATAATCAGGATAGCGGTGTTTATCAGCATCCAAAAAAACAAAGTCGAAACTGTCATCGGCCTGTTCGGCTAACCACTCATGAGCAAAGCAAGTCACGCAACTGACCTTATGACCGTGAGGACTCTGGGCTAAAAAAGGCGTGGCAAACTCTTGACTGAGCGGATTGGCATCCAGCGTCACAACGTGACCGTCATCAGGGACACCCTCTGCCATCGCTAAAGCAGAATAACCCGTGAATGTGCCAATATCCAAGACTCGTTTCGCCTGCGATAATCCGACTAACAATTTTAACAACTGCCCAACACTTCGCCCAGACAAGTTGACTTGATAATCAGCGCGCTTTTCTGCTGTCAAGGCAGCCAAAGCTTGTAACTCGGGTGAAGCTTGCGAACAATGGGCTTCGCAATAATCGGCAATATCGGGAGCCAAGAAAAGTCGCGGTGTTTTACTTTCTTTCACTTTATGTCGTGTGATGTCATTCAAACCTCTACTCCTTCTGCACGACGAAAGACCCATTGGATTTCACTCGACACTTCAGGCGCGTAAGCATAACCAGCAAGGTTAAACCCTTTCAGTGCTTGCACATCATCAACCGCTTGCTCGGCGGCGTAACGTACCATTAATCCGCGTGCTTTTTTGGCATAAAAACTGATGATTTTGTACTGACCTGCTTTTTCATCTTGAAAAACGGGCGTAATAATCGGTGCTTGAATGGCTTTGGCTTGAATGGCGGAAAAATATTCGGTTGAAGCTAAGTTCACCAATACAGGTTTCGCTTGTTGCGCCAGCAAAGCATTCACCGCTTGCGTCAGACGATCGCCCCAAAAAGCATACAAGTTTTTACCTCGACGATTGGCAAAACCCGTACCCATTTCTAAACGATAAGGTTGCATATAATCCAGCGGACGCAATAACCCATACAAGCCAGACAAGATGCGTAAATGATCCTGCAACCAGTGAATTTGCGCTTCGCTTAACTTGTTTGCAGACAAGCCTTCATAAACATCGCCATTAAAAGCAAACATAGCTTGCTTGGCATTGTGGGCAGAAAAAGGCAGCTGAAAATCGTGATAACGCTGTACATTCAGCTCACTTAATTTAGCGGATAAGTCCATCAGTTTGGCGACATCTTCAACCGACAACTCACGCAAGGCATCAATTAACGCTTGTGACTGATCTAAAAAATCACACTGGGTTGCTGCCGCAAGGGGCGCAGGTGATGCCATGTCCAATGCTTTGGCAGGCGAAATAAGCATTAACATCCGTTCAAATCCTATGATAATTTCTGTGAGACATACTGTTGCAAATAGTTTAACCTTTCTGGTGTTCCCACATCTAGCCAAAAGCCTCTATGATATTCACCACTCACTTGTTGCGTCTGCATCGCCCGACGCAACAAGGGGGCTAAAGGAAAACTACCCGACTGGCACTGGGTAAACAAAGCGGGAGAAATCAGCGATACGCCTGCAAAGGTTAAACTTGGTGTATCACTGACTAACCCTTGCGGGCTAAGGCTAAAATCACCTTTCGGATGGTGTTCTGGATTATCGACCAAGCACAAATGCGCCAGCATCTCCTGAGCCAAGCCTCTTTGTACCAGGTCAGTTAAATTGATATCGGTAAACACATCGCCATTCAACAACAAAAAAGGCGCATCACCCAGTAAAGGCAAGGCATTAACAATACCGCCGCCCGTTTCTAACCCCACATTGCCTTCGGCAGAGTAGCGAATCGACACGCCCCAGCGACACCCATCACCCAAAGCCTGTGGGATTTGCTCACCCAACCAAGCATGGTTAATAATGACTTCGTGAATGCCAGCACTCACTAAGGCTTCTAAGTGCCAAACAATTAAGGGCTTACCTCCGACCATTAATAAAGGCTTAGGCGTGCTATCGGTTAACGGACGCATACGCTCACCTCGCCCTGCGGCTAAAATCATGGCTTTCAAAGCAACCTATCCCCCACTCGCTTCTCTAACCAATCCGCCAACCCCGATAACTCAGGATAACGGCTAGCAACACTGAGCACATAGTGCAACACTAAGGGCATATCTTGAACATAACCCGCTTTACCATCACGATGATACAAACGCGCAAAAATACCCAACACCTTCAAGTGCCTCTGTACGCCCATCCAATCAAACGCACGCACAAAACCTGCCCATTCATCTTTACTTAATCGCCCTGCCGACACCAAAGCCAAGAAGTAAAATCTCAGCCATTCTGTGACCTGCATTTCATCATAACGCACATAGGCATCACGCAACAAAGACACTGCATCATAGGTTAGCGCACCCCGCACCGCATCTTGAAAATCAATCACACCTAAACGACCATCATCAACCACCATCAAGTTACGGCTGTGGTAATCACGATGCACCAACACTTGCGGCTGGGCTAAAGCACTCCCACTCAGCAAACGCAACCATTGTTGCCATTCGCTCTGTTCAAAAGAGGACAAGGGTGAGTCACAATGCACCTTCAGCAACCAATCGGGTAACAACTGCATTTCACGCACCAATAATAGCGCATCATAAGCAGGCAAGCTCTGGGCAATTTCTGGTTGATTATCGTGTATTTGCCAACTCACCAGTTGCGTTATCGCTTGCCGATAAAAGCCATCTACAGCCGCATCATCACTCCTAACAACCGCTTGAGACAAGGTCGTATCACCAAAGTCTTCCAGCAGCAAAAATCCTTGCGCTACCGACTGAGCATAACAAGCAGGTACCGCAACCGACAAACTGGCCATTGCCTCGCGTACCTGTAAAAAAGGGCGGACATCTTCTTGAGGAGGCGGCGCATCCATCAAAATAGCAGTGCAATCATCACCTTGCCAACGAAAATAGCGACGAAAACTGGCATCACCCATTAAGGGTGATAACTTGCCATCACGCCATTCTGGTTGTGCCGCTAGCCAGTCATTGATCGCTTGTGAACGAATATCTTGCATAATTTCTCCCTAAGCCGTCATTGCCTGATAAAATACTCGTTTTATCACCACATTGACAAGTTGATGTCGTCCTTTTTTCTGACAATTACTGGCATACTGCTGAGTTGTACCCTATTGTCTGCCGTCCATGCCGCAGAGGTGTGTCGCTACTCGTGGCTATTTACGCCTGATCACTGGCAATTATCAACGGGGCAAAAAGAGTTGCTGGGCGACCAACTACAACATCCCAATAGTGATCTCTTTACCCTATCGG
>Ga0114939_10003693_pt1 | contig 10539 bp, 5 predicted proteins | sample AshMeaCrysSpring_FD_87196 | JGI IMG/M metagenome (GOLD analysis project Ga0114939, IMG submission 87196) | Groundwater microbial communities from Big Spring, Nevada to study Microbial Dark Matter (Phase II) - Ash Meadows Crystal Spring | ecosystem: Environmental > Aquatic > Deep subsurface >... | reverse complement strand
GGTTGTTGCGGAGCTGGACTTCGCCGATCGCGGCCATCTGTTTGCGTTTGACTGCGAGCACCTGGAACTCCCTCAGGCCGCCGTGGACAGCGGCAGTGCGCGCGGCTCGGGTTTGCCGTCGCGGGCAAACAACAGCACGCTGTCCGGGGTGCGGCCTTCCACGTACACGCCATGGATGGGACCGAAGAATTCCCGGCGTGCGGCGGCATCCAGCACCGGGATCACGGTGCGGAACGCGCGCGGGTCGTAGAATCGGAACAGCATGCTGGCGCCGTCGGGCGCGCGCACGCGCAGGACGCGACGCAGGTGCGCGCGCACCGTGCGCAGGTCGAGGCCGGCATCGGTCAGCAGGACGATGCCCCAATGGCCGTTCCAGCCATCGCGCAGGGCCATCCGGGCGGCGTTGCTGTCAGGGGCCAGCTTCACCAGCCACGGCGCGGCGGCGCTGAGCACGGGATCCAGCGCGCCCTCGAACAGGCAGGCCGCATCGGCGGCGACCTGCGCCAGGCGGCCGGGCAGGCCGTCGATCATTGCACCATCCATCACTGCATACACGGCCCGCGCGGGCTGCCCGAAGACCATCCTGTGCAGCGATTCGTATTGGCCTTGCGGGATCACCGGGTCTCGTCTCCGCACGTTCATCGGCACGGCTTGCGGCGTCGGATGCGGCCGGAGGCGGCTTGCATCCGTCGTTGCGGGCCACGGCAGCGGTCGTGGATGGCTTCCATTCCCGTGCCATCAGTCATACGCGGCGGGGCGTTGAAACAGGTCATGCCATCAACGCCTCGTAGGCTGCGCGGGCAGCCGCGCATTCGGCGCAGAAGGGCTGCCCGGCGAGCGCCGCGTTGATCAAGGCCTGCGCCTGCAGTTGCTGGCCCGGGTCGGTCACCGTGCCGTCGCTGGTGCCGTGCGCGTCGTTGGCGACCTCCGACCTGAACGGGGTGAAGCTGCGGGCGGCGCTCGGCGCACCACCCGAGTTCTGCTTGATCATCGGACCCACTACGCTGACGCCCGACGGGTCGATGACGATGCCGCTGCCGCCCACCTTGAGGCTGATCAGCGTGCTCGCCTCGATCGCCAGTTGCAGTCCGCCGTGGATGTCCATGCTGCCCGCTGGGCCGGAGGCGACCAGCAACTGGTTGCGGGCGACCAGGCGGGCTTCGTTCTCCGCACCGAGTTGCAGGTCCGCTTCGCTACCGAGGAAATAATCGTCGGAGGCCACTGTGTACGAATGCCCGGTGACCTTGATCTCACGGTTGCCGTCGACGGTCTGCCGGCTGTTGCCCTTGACGTGGTGGTCCGAGTCGGCGCCGATCGTCTGCGTATGGTTGTTCTTGACGTTGACGTTGAAGTCCTTCTCTGCCTGCAGGAAGACTTCCTCGCTGCCCTTCTTGTCCTCGAAGCCGAGTTCGTTGGTGCCAGCACCGCCTTTCGAGGACAGGGTCTTGATGCCCGAGCGGGTCGCGAACTGCGGCAGCGGCTGCGGCGGCCGGTTGATCCCGTTGTAGACGCAGCCGGTGACCAGCGGTTGGTCCGGATCACCCTCCAGGAAATCGACCACGACCTCCATGCCGATGCGCGGGATGAACAGGGTGCCGTAGCCGTTGCCGGCCCAGACCTGCGCGACCCGCACCCAGCACGAGCTCTTGTCGTCGTACTGGCCCTGCCGGTCCCAGTGGAACTGGATCTTGATCCGGCCGTGCTCGTCGGTATAGATCTCCTCACCCGCGGGGCCGGTCACCAGCGCGGTCTGCGGGCCGCGCACCAGGCCCTTCGGGGTGGTGAGCGGCGCGCGCCAGGTTACTTCGTGCGGCTGCAGGCTGAAATCGTTGAAATAGTCCGACGCGCTGCCGTCACTGGTCAGGTTGTTGCGGCCGTGGTGCCAGACCGACAGCACCATGTATTCGATGTTGAATTCATCGAACGGATGGTCTTCGACGGTGAAGGTATGCCCGGGCGCCAGCGTGCGGCACTGGCTGTTGCCGCGGAACCGCATGTGGCTGGATTCCTCCGCCTCCATGATGATCCGGGAGCGGTACTTGCCCACCTCGGGGTCGACGAATGCGCCGGGGTAGCGGTAACGCTCCAGGTCGCGGTCCTCGCCGATGCCGAGCACGGTTGGCGTGTCCTCGCGCAGCAAGCGCTTCCTGACGAAGTCCCAGTCGCCGAGGGTGACCTTGCGGGTGCGCATCTGCTGGTCCAGCGTCAGCGTGCGGATCGCGTCGCCGCCCTCGGCCTGGCCCTCGTGGTGGTAGGGGATGGTGGCCGGGGAGAGCGCGGGGTTGCGGCGGTTGTTGTCGGTGAACACCAGGATGTGCCGGGCTTCGCCGTCGTCCTCGTTGTGGCGGAAGTAGTAATGGATGCCTTCGCGCTCGATCAGCCGGGAGATGAAGGCGAAGGTGGTCTCGTGGTACTGGGTGCAGTACTCCAGAGCCGGGTGGTCTTCGCTCAGCTCGAAACGGAAATCGCTGTAGGCGAACTCGTCGAAGATGGTCTCGACGATCTCCCGCACCGTCTTGTTCTGGAAGATCCGGCAATCCTCGTGCTGGGTCATGAACCAGAACCACGGCACGATGTCGCATTCGTAGGAATACACGTCCTCGCCGTCGGCGGAGGCGACCCGGCCGGTGCGCTGGAAGCGCGACACCACGCCGTTCCAGTGGCGTTCGCCGTCCATGTGGCTGCTGTCCCACAGCTCCACCCGCAGGATCGCGGGCTTGGCGATGATCCGGCGCGGGTCGATGTCGTCGCGGGTGGACAGCAGCTTGAGGCGGAACTCGAACAGCTGCGACATCGCCTCGTGGCCAGTCATTTCCTCGATCAGCAGGTCGTCTTCCCCGTAATCGTGCAGGGTGAGGAAGTAGATCCGGTCGGCGGTGGAAAGGCTGGGGGGCATGGTCGGGTTCGCTTGTCGATGCCTATCGTCGTCGGTCGCGCGGCTGCGCGACATTCGTCCGAAGTGCTATCCGCGGCGGGGTTGCGGCACTGGGGATAGCGCGAAGGGCCTAGTCCGGTTGGCCCTGCGCGCGCCCGTGGCGACGGGTCAGGCCACCGCGTAGGTGAACGCGCCGTCTTCGCCCATCCCGATCCGGATGCTGGCGATCGCGCCACCCTCGGCCATCCGCTCCAGCACGTGGCCCGAAACCTCCGGGAGCACGGTGCCGGTCAGGATGTTGTCGATGTTGCGGGCGCCGGAATCGACCTCGGTGCAGCGCGCGGTGATCGCGTCCACCACCGCGTCGTCGTATTCGAACGCGGCGCCGTGGTTGGCCTTGATCCGCTTGCCGATCTTGTTGAGCTTCAGGCGCACGATCTTGCGCATGTTCTCGTCGCGCAGCGGGTAGTACGGGATCACCGCGGTGCGGCCGAGGAAGGCCGGCTTGAACACCCGGTTCAACTCCGGCTTCAGCAGGTCGTTGAGGTATTCAACGGTCGGCACGTCCTGCGATGTGTTGCAGGCCTGCATGACCAGGTCTGTGCCGGCGTTGGAGGTGAGGATGATCAGGGTGTTGCGGAAGTCGATCTCGCGGCCTTCGCCATCCTCCATGCGGCCCTTGTCGAACACCTGGAAGAACAGTTCCAGCACGTCCGGGTGCGCCTTCTCGATCTCGTCCAGCAGCACCACCGAATATGGCCGGCGGCGCACCGCCTCGGTCAGCACGCCGCCCTCGCCATAGCCCACGTAGCCGGGCGGGGAGCCCTTGAGGCTGGAGACGGTATGCGCCTCCTGGTACTCGGACATGGCGATGGTGATCATGCTGCGCTCGCCGCCGTAAAGGGCGTCGGCCAGGGCGATCGCGGTTTCGGTCTTGCCCACGCCGGAGGTGCCGACCAGCAGGAACACGCCCTTCGGCTTGTCCGGATCCTCCAGGTTGGCGCGCGAGGTGCGCACGCGCTGGGCGATGGCGTCGAGCGCGTGGCTCTGGCCGATCACGCGTTCCTCCAGCGTGTCCTTGAGCCTCAGCACGGTCTGGATCTCGTCGGCGACCATCCGCCCCACCGGGATCCCGGTCCAGCCGGCGATGATCTCGGCGACTGCACTGGAATCCACCACCGGCAGGATCATCGGCTCGAAGCCCTGCAGCGCCTTCAGTTCGGCGCGGATGGCGTTGAGCGTGGCCACCGCATCGGCGCGGCCGGGATCGTCGGCGGGCAGGGCCTCGACCTTGTCGAGTTCGGCGGGGATCCTGCCCACCAGTTCCTTCTCCCGGGCGAAGCGGGCTTCATCCGCGGCCAGGGTTTCGCTGATCTTCGCGGTTTCCTCGGCGATCTCGGCGAGTCGCTTGCCATGGTCGGCGCCGCCGGCGGTCTCCTTCTCCAGTTGCGCGCGCTCGGTGGCCAGGACTTCCAGGCGCCGCCGCGCATCCTCCAGCCGCGCCGGGGTGGCGTTCTGGCCGATCGCGACCTTGGCGCAGGCGGTATCCAGCACGCTGACCGCCTTGTCCGGCAACTGGCGGCCGGGGATGAAGCGCGAGCTCAGCTTGACCGCCTCGGTGATGGCTTCGTCGAGGATGCGCACATTGTGGTGCGCGGCCATCGCCTGGCCCACGCCGCGCAGCATCGACACCGCGTTGGCATCGTCCGGCTCGTCGACCTTGACCACCTGGAAGCGGCGGGTGAGCGCGGGATCCTTCTCGAAATATTTCTTGTACTCGCTCCACGTGGTGGCCGCGATGGTGCGCATCTCGCCTCGCGCCAGCGCCGGCTTCAGCAGGTTGGCGGCATCGTTCTGGCCGGCCGCGCCGCCGGCGCCGATCAGGGTATGTGCCTCGTCGATGAACATGATGATCGGCTTCGGACTGGCCTTGACCTCCTCGATCACGCCCTTCAGGCGGTTCTCGAATTCGCCCTTCACCGAGGCGCCCGCCTGCAGCAGGCCGAGGTCCAGCGACAGCAGTTCGACCCCGCGCAACTGCGGTGGCACGTCGTCCGTGGCGATGCGCGCGGCCAGGCCTTCCACCACCGCGGTCTTGCCCACGCCAGCCTCGCCGGTGAGGATCGGGTTGTTCTGCCGGCGCCGGGTCAGCACGTCGATCATCAGGCGGATTTCGGCATCGCGGCCCAGCACCGGATCCAGCTTGCCTTCGCGCGCGCGCTGGGTCATGTTGATGCAGTACTGGTCGAGGTTCGGGGTCTTGCTCGGCCGGCCGCCGCCGGCCGCTGCGCCGGGGGTCGCGGCATCGCCGCCGCCACCCACTGCACCGCCGGCATCCCCCAGCGCCCGCGCATCGCGCGCTTCGCTGGAGGCTTCGGTCAGCGCATGGAAGTTCTTGGTGAGGGTCTCGAGGTTGATCTTCTCCAGCGAGCGGGCGCTCACCGACACCAGCCGGCGCAGTTCGGAATCGGACAGCAGCGCGATCAGCACGTGCCCGCTGCGGATCCTGGCCTCGCCGTACTCGATCGACGCCCAGCCCCAGGCTTGCTCGAACAGTTTCGGGATCATCGCCGAGAGTGCGGGCGTGCGCTGGTTGCCGGTCTTGAAGCCGTCCAGCGCCTTGCCGAGTTCGCGCTCCAGCGCTTCCGGGGTGATCTCGAACTGGCGCAGGATGCGGCGGATGTCGGTGTTCTCGACCTCCATCAGCTTCAGCAGCACGTGTTCGACTTCGACCTCGTAGTGGCCACGCGACATGCACAGGCCCGCGGCCCCTTCCATCGCGCCACGGACATTGGTGTTCAGGCGCGCGATGAGCGCACGCAGGTTCAGTGCCATGATTGGCCTCCCATTGCGGAAAAGTGGAATTCACAGTCGTTTGCGGGGCGCGGGTCGGAACGTCCGCGCAGCCAGGTGTTCCAGCCCAGCTGCGGGCGGTCCGCGGTGCGCGCGCCCAGCCGCAGCGGCGGCACGTGGTCGGCCCGCAGCGACAGGCGGATGCGCAGGTCCAGCGCCAGCCCGGTGAGGAAGCGGGTGAGTTCGATGATGTCCGGCAGCCTGGCGCCGCGCGGCAGCAGGGCGTTGAACCTGGATCGGTCGATCGGGCCGATGGTCAGGCGCAGCGTGGTCTGCCGGTCCCAGTAGCGGCTGCCGAGCACGCAGCCATTGCCGAGGGCGTCGTTGCGGCGACCCAGCCGGGTGCGCGCGTCGCGGTCGATGTCCTGCCAGGTGCCCAGGCATCCGCTGGCCTGCACCGGTGCGCCAACCACCGCCGACACCACCTGCGCGATCGCGCGTTCGCCGTGCGGGCGCTGCGCGACCAGGCCGGAGAAGTAGGTGAGCGCAGCACTGGGCAGCGGCTTGGCCGGCGTGGCGGCACGCTTGCCTGGATGCAGCCGCGCCTGCAGCGCCGGCGTGCCCAAACCGACGATGTGCTCCAGGTAGCGGTACACCGAATTGTGGAAGCCAAATTGGCGGCCGATCTCCGGCCGGTGCTTGGCCCAGGCCAGCCAGAACAGCGCGACCAGCCGGTGGTTGAACAGGTCGAAGAAGTCCTGCGCGCTCTGGTCGCGATGCACCTGCTTGCGGGCGATCAACTGCTCCGTGTAGATGCGCGGCAATACCCCGGATGGCCCGGTCAGGCCGAGGAAATTGACGCATACGCGGGTGGCCGCGTCGGCCTGCAGCACCGAATGGATCTCCGAGGGCGGGAATGCAAGCGACTGCGGCGTGGTGAAGCGCAGTGGGCCGGGGCGCGCGCCGCTGCCGCGGCCATCGAAGCCATTGGCGCCATACAGCAGGCGCACCGCCTGGAAGAAGCCGAAGCGGCCGGGGTCGCTCAGCAGGCGGTGCAGCGCCGGCTGCATCGGATCGCCGGACGCGACCAGCGGGCTGGCGTCGGCAGCGTGACCGGGGGCTTCCGAGCTCATGCGGCGGTCCTCATCGGCGCGCGGCTCATACCAGCGGCAGGCTGCCGCTGCGCGGCGCAAAGCGGACCATGACGTCCTCGCGCTGCTGGCTGCGCACGCTCAGCCGCGTGTAGGAGTTGGCGGTGCAGTAGAGACCGAAAAAGTGGTCCAGCACGCAGGCCATCAGGTACACGCCGGAGCCGACGTACTGGTTCTCGTCGAACTCCAGTGCGATCTCGGTGCCGCGCACGAATGCCTGGCGCGGGGCTTTGCCGATCCGGGTGGTCGAGGGCCTGCCGGACACGCCGGCGATGCCCGCGATCTGCTTGCGCACGGTCGCCGAGTCCGCGAAGTTGTACAGGCTGAGGATTTCCAGCAGCGCCTCGCGGCCGCCGTCGACGATCGACAGATGGTTCAACGACAGGTGCGAGATCAGCCGCCACTGGTTGGCCATCCGCATCGGCGCGCGCCAGGTCGCGCTGGGCTTCTTCAGCAGTCGCGCGTTGGCGATCACGCCGCCCTGTTCCAGCTGCAGCAGGCTTTCGTCGCCGCCGAACGGCAGCGCAGAGGGCAGGTCGCGGTTGGTGCAGGTCAGGCTCAGCGAGAGGGTGTCGACCATCGGCGCTCGCGGGTTCATGTCGCGGTCGACCAGGCTGATCATCACGTCCGAGCCGTCGTCGTTCGGCAGCATCGACGGCCGCCGCTGCAGGTACCAGTAGTGGCCGTTGCCGTCGTCGTGCAGGCCGTGCTTCACCGAGTAGGCGGGATGGAACTCGACCACGTCGTTGCTGGTCGGGGTGCGGCTGGACTTGCGCACCCAGTCCACCGAATACACCTCCAGCCCCAGCGGGCGGCGCACGTCCGGGACCACCTGGTACTCGTGGCGTTCCTGCGACACGCGGATCGGCTCGCCCTGCTGCTTGAACAGGTTGACGATCGGCGTGCAGAACAGCCGGAAGGTGTCCGCCGACACCGACTGTTCGAGCCGCGGCAGCCGTTCCGGCCGGCCGAAGCTGCCGAACTCCACCGCGACTTCCATTGCGCGGTCGAAGCGCGAGGTGTCGATCGCGGTGAGGTCGACGAACAGGAACTTCTCCGGCAGCACGAAGTATTCCTGGATCAGGCGGTAGCCCAGGAACGAGCGCGGGTCGTAGTCGAGCAGCGCCTCTGCATCGTCGAAACCCACCGGGCGCAGCGCAGAGGCGGGTAGGCGCAGCGGCGGCACCTGCTGCATGTCGTCGGGCGCGCGCAGGGTGATGCCGGTGGCCGAGTTGAGCAGCAGCTCGTGCAGCGCATGCACCAGCGGGCTCTCGCCGTCGATGTACAGGCGCAGGCGCTGGATCGGCATCTTGGACAGCGGCAGCGCGCCGCTCGGCTCGATGCGGATGCGCAGGGTGGCCACGGTATCGTCCTGGGTCACCGCGAAGGCGGAGCGTTCCGCGGCTTCCAGGCGCGCATCGGCGATCCGGATCGGCCAGACCTCGACCGGATAGCCGGTGCGGTAGCGGACCGGCAGGCCCTGCACGGGACGCGACAGCAACTGGCTGTGGCGCGGCAGCTCCTGCATGGTGCTGAGCTCGGCGCCGGGCGCGAGTTGCAGCTGGGCGACGGACATGGACGGGACCGGCCGCAGGAAGTGCGGATACAGCACCGACAGCATCGCCTCGGTGATCTGCGGGAATTCGTCGTCTAGCTTCTTGTGGATGCGCGAGGTCAGGAACGCGAACGACTCGATCATCCGCTCGACGTGCGGATCCTCGCAGACTTCGCCTTCCATCTGCAGGCGCGAGGCGATCTTCGGATACTTGGAGGCGAACTCCTTCGACAGCCGTCGCAGGTAGGTCAGTTCGTTCTCGTAATAGGGCAGCAGCTCGTCGAGCATGGCATTCCCGCGGCGTGGCCCGGACGTCTCGGCGTGCGCGCCCGGCATCACCACAGGCTAGATAGCGATCGCCGGTGCGGCCATTCTCCGGATGGCCTATGCCGTGTGCCGGCCGGTTGCGTCAGGCCCCGGGCAACAGCTCGTCCAGCGTGCTGCCGTCGTCCTCCACGCAGAATTCCTCGTCCGGCACCGCGCAGTCGCGCAACGCCTCCACGCCACCCAGGCTGCGGGTCTTGATGCCGCTGGCCGCCGCGCTGCCGGCCACCGCCTTCGGCAGCAGCAGCCACATCTTCACCGGCTGGTTGGTCTGCAGCGCCATCTTGCCGGCCTTGTCGCCGAAGCCCCAGAAGAAGTCGCCGCGCACGCTGCCGCGGATCGCGCCTCCGGTGTCCTGGGCGAACACCAGCCGGCGCATCGGGCCCTTGCCGCCCGGCTGCTGGCCATCGATGAACACCGGTGCGCCGAGCGGGGTGGCACGCGGATCCACCGCCATCGAGCGGCCCGCGCTGAGCGGCACGCCGAGCGCGCCGATCGGGCCTTCGGGGCCGTCGCCGATGCGGCGGAAGAATACGTAGCTGGGGTCGTGGATGCCGGTGGCCGGCACCGCCTTGCCGCCGCCGATGGCATGGCCGGCGGACTTGCCGCCGCCCTTGCCCTCGAACTCGGACATGTCCATGCGCGCGCCCTGCTTGCCGCTGGACGCCGTGGAGGAAGGCCATGGCGAGCCGCTGGCCACGGATGCCTCCGGTACCCCCTCTTCCTCCGCCACGGAGTCGTTTTCATCGGCGACCGGCGCGGTGAGCAGGAACTGGATCATCGCGTCCACGTCGCTGGAATCCACCGCGATCTCGTCCCAGTCCTCGATGGGTGCGCTCTGCACGGGGCGCTTGGGAGGAGCCTTCTTGGCCACCGGCTTCTGCTTCGCCTTGGCCTTCGGCCGCGAGCTGCTGGCGGATGCGCTGCCGCCGCCACCGCTGAGCGCGGCGACGATGCGCGCGACTTCATCGTCCGACGCGCTCGAACCACCGGACGTCCTGGCGCCACGGGTGGCACCCGGGACCTCGACGGTGGGCGGTTCCATCAGCGCGCGCGCCTTGATCGCCAGCAGCATGTTGTCCTGGTCGCCGCGGGTGGCGTTGGGCATGAACGGATAGCCGTTCTGTTCCGCGTAGGCCAGCCGGATCAGCCCGCCGTCCTTCAGCTGGATCTTGCCGGAGCCCTGGATCTGCATCGAATACAGCTTGTACGGATCGGCCACCCAGGCCAGCACCGGCGCGTCGATGCCGCTGGCATCGATCTGCTTGCGGGTGTAGTAGGGACGTACGCTGTCGCCGACGATGCGCACGCGGTAACGCTTGTCGCGCGTGTTCGGCGACGTGCCGGCGAGGTCGATCTTGTACTGGCGTGCGCCCGCTGCGCCGGCCTCCGCGCCCACCAGCTTGCCCTGCGATGCCTTCATCCAGCGGCTGGATTGCCCGGCGACGGTGCGCGATTCGACCAGGTACATGTCGTTGGGGATGCCATAGACCGGGTACTTGTAGGCGCCCTCGCCGCGCAGCGAACCGGCGATGAGTGGCTCGAAGTAGCCGGTCAGCTTGCCGGTGGCGCCGCGGGTCGGGGTGAGCATCTGGTAGGCGTAGAACTCGTCGTGCATGAAGTCGCGCAACGCGGCGTCGTTCTTTGGCAGCCTGGAAAGCTTCGCGCAGATCGGCGCCCACGCCGAGCGCCGCTTCATCGCCTTGCAGTTGGCGGCGAAGCTTGCGTAAGTCTCGTCGAAGCTCTCGTCCTGCCAGCCGGGGATTTCGTCGAACAGCACCGGCACGTAGGCGGCGTTTCTGGTCGCGAACGCGGGCCCGAGGTTGGGGTTGGTGGGTGCG
>Ga0114939_10003692_pt1 | contig 10541 bp, 20 predicted proteins | sample AshMeaCrysSpring_FD_87196 | JGI IMG/M metagenome (GOLD analysis project Ga0114939, IMG submission 87196) | Groundwater microbial communities from Big Spring, Nevada to study Microbial Dark Matter (Phase II) - Ash Meadows Crystal Spring | ecosystem: Environmental > Aquatic > Deep subsurface >... | reverse complement strand
TAAGTCATTGATTTTCATCTTATGCCGCCTCCGTGGTCGATTCCTCAACGGTCACCAGGTGGCGAACGGCATTGATCATGCCCCGTACCACCGGCGTATCTTCGTGTTCGACCGTCTGGTACAACTTCTTAAAGCCCAGGGCGCGAATTGTCGCCTTCTGCTTCTCGTTGTAACCGATGGCGCTCTTGCTATAGGTAATGCGTAAGGTAGCCATTACTTTCGTCCCCAAAACGGTGTGACCTCGGCCGGGTCTTTGCCCCGGTCGCGGGCCACCTGCCGTGAATCCATCAGGCGGCTCAGGCCGTCCATCGTCGCCATCATGACATTCAGGACATTGGAACTGCCCAGCGATTTGGTCAGAATGTCCTTATAGCCGGCGGCTTCGATGACGGCGCGCACGCCGCCACCGGCGATGACGCCCGTACCGGGCGAGGCCGGCTTGAGCAACACGCGAGCGGCTCCGTGCTGGCCGATAATCTCGTGTGGTAGCGTCGTGTTGGTGATCGGCACTTGAATCATGTTCTTGCGCGCCGCTTCGAGTGCCTTGCGAATGGCATCCGGCACGGTTCGCGCCTTGCCGATGCCGACGCCGACGGTGCCGCGGTTGTCGCCGACGACCACCGTCACGCGGAAGGCGAAGCGACGGCCGCCCTTGACCACCTTGGCCACGCGGGCGATATCGATGATTCGCTCGTCTAGTTCATCTTTCTGATCACGAAAGCTCTGTTGTCTTCTCTGACCCATCGCTAACTCCTCATGGAGACGGGTTGCGGCCCGTCTAAAGCTTCAGGCCGCCTTTTCGAGCGCCATCCGCCACAGCCTTGATCCGGCCGTGGTATAAATAACCGCCGCGATCGAACACGACTTCCTGAATTCCCGCGTCGAGCGCGCGTTGGGCCACAATTTGACCCACGATTGTCGCCTGTTCGGTCTTCTTTTTGCCGGCTACCTGTGTCGCGACATCCTTGTCGACTGTCGACGCGGAGACCAGCGTATGACCGGCCACATCGTCGATCACCTGGGCATAGATGTGTTCCAGGCTGCGAAAGACATTCAGCCGCGGCCGTTCCGGCGTGCCCGAAATTCTGTTGCGGATACGGCGTTGGCGCCGTTTCCGAGCTTCGTTTGAATTCTGTGCCATCTTGCTTCTCTACACTCTTGTTGTTTGGGCGTAACTGCTATACGAATTATTCGTATTTCCGGTTTGCCTCAGATCGCTCGCCGGCGCCTGCTTACACCTTACCGGTCTTGCCGGCTTTGCGACGGACAACTTCGTTGTCGTAGCGGATGCCCTTCCCTTTGTATGGCTCCGGCGGCCGGATCTTGCGAATCCGAGCGGAGATCTCGCCGACCAGTTCTTTATCAGACCCGGTCACGGTGACCTTCCGGCCGCGTTCTTCCACGTTAAAGCTGATATCGCCCACCGGCTCGAACGGCACCGGGTGAGAATAGCCGACATAGAGCACCAGCGTCTGGCCGTTCATCTCGGCGCGATAACCGACGCCCTCGATCATCAGGACTTTTGTAAAGCCGGTGTTCACGCCGGTCACCATATTATTCAATAGGGACCGCGTCAGGCCGTGCAGCGACCGGTGCTGCCGGCTGTCGCTCGGCCGCGTCACGCGCAACACGCCATCCTCAAGGCCAATGCTCATTTCCGGATGGAGGGTGCGCGTCAGGGTACCTTTGGGGCCTTTAACCGCGACCGTCGTGCCATTGATATCAACAGTCACGCCCGCGGGCACTTGTATTGGCGCTTTTCCAATTCGCGACATTCAATCATACCTCCCCGCCCCGGCGGCAGCGCCACCGGAGCCGGACTGTGGTTTAATCTTTGTTTACCAGACCTTGCAGATCAATTCACCGCCCAGACCAAGCTGGCGCGCTCTCTGATCGGTCATGATGCCGCGCGACGTGGTCATGATGCCAACGCCCATGCCGCTGAGCACCCAGGGAATCTCTTTCTTCCCAACATAAATCCGCCGACCAGGCGAGCTGACGCGCTGCAGGCCGGTAATGACCGGGCGTTTTTCGCGGCGACCGCCGACATAACGCAACCGGATGACCAGCGTCGGGAATTTCCCCTGGGTCAGCACTTCGTAGTTCTCGATATAACCTTCGTTCTTCATCACCTCGGCAATCGCCGCCTTCATTTTTGAATAAGGCACGGCAACTGTCGGGTGCTCACGTTCCAGCGCATTGCGCATGCGCGTTAACATGTCGGCAATCGGATCAGTCATTGACATGGTGCACCTCTACCAACTCGATTTGACGACACCCGGAATATTGCCTTTCAGGGCTTCTTCGCGGAAGCATATGCGGCACAGGCCGAATCGGCGTATGTACCCGCGCGGGCGACCGCATACTTGGCAGCGGTTGCGAACCCGCACCCGGTATTTCCGGTTCATCTCGCGTGCGATCATTGATTTCTTCGCCATCTAACTCTCCAGAGTTTCTATCTGCGCCTAGGCCGCCTCGGCGACTTCACGCTTGAAAGGCATTCCCAATAACGCCAACAGGTGACGTCCTTCATCATCCGTCTCGGCTGTGGTGACAACCGTCACTTCCATGCCGCGAATTTTGTCGATCTTGTCGTAATCGATCTCCGGGAAGATCAATTGCTCGCGAATACCCAGGGTGTAGTTGCCCCGGCCGTCAAAAGAGTCGGGGGAAATGCCCTGGAAGTCGCGCGTGCGCGGCAAAGCCACGTGGATCAGGCGGGTCAGGAAAGCCCACATCCGCTCGCCGCGCAACGTCACTTTCAGGCCGATGATCCGTCCCTCGCGCAACTTGAAACCGGCGATCGATTTCCGGGCTTTGGTCAGGATCGGTTTCTGGCCGGTGATCTTCGTGATGTCGTTGGTGGCAAACTCGATCGCCTTGGCATTATCGAGCGCCTCGCCCAGGCCAATATTAACGACGACCTTGGTGATCTTCGGCACCTGCATGATGCTGCTGTAGCCAAATTCCTTCATAAGCGCCGGTACCACTTCCTCGCGGTATTGCTGCGGCAGCGGCATAAAATTTGTTGCCATTCTGAATCCTCCAGGTTGAGTAGCAGGCTGGCGCGCCCGATACGGATCGAACGCCTTGGCCGCCTGGCTCACCTAAATCCTTTAACCGTTATTCCAACTCCGCGCCGGACTTCTTGGCATAGCGCACAGGCTGGCCGTCCTGATCGCGGCGCAAGCCGACTCGCGTCCGCTGGCCGCTGCCCGGCTCAACCAGCATCACCTTCGAAACGTGAATCGGCGCTTCGAACTCGATGATGCCGCCCTGGGCGCGCGAGCGGCCGCCGGTGGCTCGTGGTTTTTGGTGCTTCTTCACGATATTCACACCGGTGACCACCACCATGTGTTTCTTGGGGTAAACTCGCTGGACCGTGCCGCGCACGCCCTTGAAGTTCCCGGCGATGATTTCTACCTGATCATCAACTTTAATACGCATGACTCACCTTTCCGGGTTTAGAGAGACTCCGGAGCCAGAGACAAAATCCGGCCAAAGCCCTTGTCGCGCAGTTCGCGGGCCACCGGCCCGAAGATACGCGTGCCCACCGGGTTTTTCCCTTCCGCGTCCAGGATGACGGCGGCGTTATCATCGAAGCGAATGTAGCTGCCGTCTTCGCGCTTGAATTCCTTCGTCGTGCGCACGATGACCGCTTTCACGACCGCGCTCTTCTTGACGGTCGCGTTCGGCGTAGCCTTCTTGACGGTCGCGGTAACGACATCTCCAATACCGCCGTAGCGCCGGCGCGAGCCGCCCATCACTTGGATGACCAGCAATTCGCGCGCGCCTGAATTATCGGCTACTTTGAGTCGGCTTTCTTTCTGAATCATCGCCTGCCTCGCTTAGTCGGCCCGCTCCAGAACAGAGACAAGGGCAAAATGTTTTTCGCGGCTGTAGGGCCGCGATTCGATAATCAACACCCGATCGCCAACCTTACTCTCATTGTTCTCGTCGTGGGCCTTGTACTTTTTTACCCGGCTAACGACTTTGCCGTAAATCGGATGGCGTTCGGTCGTGGTTACGGCGACCACGATGGTCTTGTCCATCTTGTCGCTGGTGACGACACCCACGAGCCGCTTGCGTTGCTCTCTCATCTTGATACCTCTTCTGACTGTCGCCCGCTGCCGGACGCCTATCCACGAACCTCGTGACGAACAATAACCTGCCGCGAGCGGGTCGATCCCTTGCCTGGGTGGGCCTTGTTCAGGTTTACCCAAGCCGTTGCCAGTTTGCCGCCACTCTTATCATTGAATTCGACCTGCCAGGCGCTATCCTCGTAGACAAAGCGGGTGACAGCTTGCCAATCGGTGTTCTTCAGCCGGGCGGCGATCTCCGGTTGGGTCGCGGCGGCGGCCGTCGCCATCTCGCGCTGGCGCAATACCGTCTCTATCTGGGCGATTTCACGCCGCACTTCGCGTATTCGGGCCGTGTTCTCCAGCCGCCCGGAGGCGCGTTGGAAGCGCAGGTTGAACATCTCTTCCCGAGATTCTTCCAGCTTGGTGGCGAGCTTGTCGCTGCTCATCTGGTTCAGTTCAACGATACTGGCCATTACAGACTCTCCTCGCGCGACACGACCTGGGTGCGTATCGGCAACTTGTAGCCGGCGCTGCGCAGCGCAGCCAGGGCGATATCATCGGGCACGCCGGACACCTCGAATATAATGCGGCCGGGCTTGACAACAGCGACCCAGTGATCAACCGATCCCTTCCCCTTACCCATGCGGGTCTCGGCTGGTTTGGCCGTGACCGGCTTGTCCGGGAAAATTCGAATCCAATATTTTCCGCGCCGGCGCATCTGGCGGACGATCGAGCGACGAATCGCCTCGATCTGCCGGCTCGTGACCCAACCGGCTTCCAGCGCCTGCAGCCCGTACTCGCCATTTAACAGTTCGGTGCCGCCTTTGGCATTGCCTCTCATGCGGCCACGGAACTGCTTGCGATATTTAACGCGTTTGGGCATTAACATGTTACTTACTCCGCTAATCAATCAACGTGCGCTGTATCGCCGGTTCCGGCCGCCAGGCACAAGTCGTTTTACTCGCTGATATAGACGTCCATCGCTTCCGCGCGCTGCGGCAAAATCTCGCCATTATAGACCCAAACCTTCACGCCGATCCGGCCGTAGGTTGTCAGAGCCTCCGAGAAGCCGTAATCGAGGTCGGCGCGAATCATGTTGCGAGGCACGCGCCCTTCCCAGAGCTTCTCTTTGCGGGCCATTTCCGAACCGGACAGGCGACCGCTGGCCTCGATGCGGATTCCCTTGACGCCGGCGCGGTTGGCCTGCAAGATAGCCCGTTTCATGGCCCGGCTGTGGGAGATACGGCGCTCCAACTGCCCGGTGATGTTTTCGGCGATTAGTTGCGCGTTGGCGTCGGGCTGGGAAATTTCCTCAACCTCAACCTTGACCGCCTTGCCCGTCAGATCTTTCAGGTGCTGGCGTAGGTCTTTGACCGCCGCGCCTTTCCGGCCGATGACGATGCCCGGCCGGGCGGTGTGGATCGTGACCTGGACCTGGTTCGGGAAGCGCTCGATATCGATATGCGCCACGCCGGCCTGGGGCAACTCTTTCCGCACCATCTCGCGAATCGCCATGTCTTCATGCAGCAATTCACGGTAGCGGCCGCCCTCGGCATACCACCGTGCGTTCCAGTCGCGAACTGTCTTCAAACGAAAGCCTACAGGATGTACTTTACGTCCCAACTTAATCCTCCATCCGGCGAATCAGTGTCGGCAGCGACCGCGGCCTACGCCGGTTCGCGCTCCGATAGCACGACGCCAATGTGCGATGAGCGGCGCATAATGGGTCGGAACCGGCCACGACCGGCAAAACGGCCGCCGTGCGGCGCTTTGCGGTGGCGCGGGCCTTCATCCGCCCAAATCTCGCTGACGACAAGCTCGTCAACTTCGAGTCCATAGTTCTCTTCGGCGTTGGCTACAGCCGAAGAAATCAACTTGAAGACCGGTTCGGCAGCGCCTTGGGGCATGAACCGCAAGGTGTCGAGCGCTTGGGAAGCGCCCATCCCGCGGACGGCATTCACCACCAGGCGAACCTTCTGGGTGCTCATTGGAATGTGGCGGACCACCGCCCTAACCTCAAATGCCTCAGCCATGTTTATCGTCGCCCCTTCTTCTCAGATTTGGCCACATGCCCCCGGAAGGTGCGGGTGGGCGCGAATTCGCCCAGTTTGTGGCCGACCATGTTCTCCGTGATGTAGATCGGGATATGACGTCGGCCGTCGTAGACGGCGATCGTATGCCCGACCATCTGCGGGAAGATGGTGCTTGACCGCGACCAGGTACGGATCACCTGCCGCTTCTTGGCATTATTCAGATCGTCTACTTTTTTCAGAAGTTTCGGGTCAATGAACGGCCCTTTCTTCAATGAACGTGACATAGTCTGTCCTCTCTATTCCGCACCATCTTAGCGGCGTTTCTTGCTGCGGCGGCGGAAGATATATTTATCCGTCGCTTTGTTTTGCCGGGTTCGCTTGCCCAGAGCCACCTTGCCCCACGGGGTCTTCGGACCGGCCATGCCGATCGGCGCCGCCCCTTCGCCACCACCGTGTGGATGGTCGCGGGGAGTCATGGCTGAGCCGCGCACAGTCGGCCGTACACCCATGTGGCGTTTGCGACCCGCCTTGCCCAGCTTGATGTTGCCGTGCTCCACATTGCCCACCTGGCCGATCGTGGCCCGGCAGGCCTGGTCGACATACCGTTCTTCGCCGGATGGCAGGCGGATGGTCGCGTAGCGCGGGTGGTCTTTGGCCAATAGCTGGGCCGAAGACCCCGCCGAGCGGACCATTTGGCCGCCCCGACCTGGATAAAGCTCGATATTGTGGATCATCGTACCCAGGGGGATGTTGGCCAACGGCATCGTATTGCCGGGACGGATGTCAACTTTCGTACCGCTAATTACCGGGTCGCCGACACGCAGACCGAGCGGCGCGATGATGTAGCGCTTCTCGCCGTCGGCATAGGTCAACAGGGCGATACGCGCCGAGCGGTTCGGATCGTACTCAATCGTCGATACACGCGCCGGGATATCCAGCTTGTCGCGCCGGAAGTCGATCGTCCGGTAAGCCCGCTTGGCACCGCCGCCACGATGGCGAACGGTGATCTTGCCGCGAACATTGCGGCCGCCGCGCTTGCGCAGGCCGCTCACCAGGCTCTTCTCCGGCCGGGTGACCGTGATCTCCTCGAACGAAAACCCCGTCATATCGCGGCGTCCGGGAGAGGTTGGCTTATATACTTTAACAGGCATGATACCTCCAGTTCGTCAGCCTCAGCTTAGACGCCTTCAAACATTTCAATTCGACCCTGGTCCAGGGTGATAACAGCCTTCTTCCAACCCGGTTTGCGCACGGTAATCCGGCGCAGGCGGCGGGCGCGTTTGGGCGGCATATTGGCGATCCGCACTTTGCCAACGCGCACGTTCGGCCAGGCCAGCTCGATAGCCTGCTTCACCTGCAATTTATTCGCGTCCTGATGGACGGCGAAGGTATATTGCCGGTTGACATCGGCCAGGAAGTTGCTTTTTTCGGTGATGATCGGTCTACGTAAAATTTCGCGCCAGTGCATCTCAGGCCTCCTCTGTCTCGCCGCCGTTCGCCGCGTCGACTTCCACCCATTCGACGGCCCCATCGGTCTCCAGGAAAGAGGAGACGAGATCGAGCGCCGCCAGGGGCATGACGATCTTGCTGTAGCCCAGCAAATCGCGAATGTTCAGGTAATTGGCGCGCAAGGTCTTGACGTCGGGCAGGTTGCGAGCCGACTTTTCAACCATCTCATTCCGTTCCGGCAGCAACAAGAGCGCGCTCTCGCCGTTGGCCAACACCTTCATCATCGCCGCCATGCTCTTGGTTTTGGGCGCGTCCATGGTGACTTGGTCAAGCAGGACGATATCGCCTTGCCCGGCCTTCACGGACAGGGCCGAGCAGAGGGCGGCCCGGCGCATCTTGCGCGGCATCGCTTTCGTGTACTTGCGCGGCAAAGGCCCATGAGCCTTGCCGCCGCCGACAAAGATCGGCGCTTTGCGGCTGCCGTGGCGCGCCCGGCCGGTGCCTTTCTGGCGATAAATCTTGGCCGTCGAGCGGTTGACTTCGCCGCGAGTCTTTGCCTTATGCGTTCCCTGGCGGGCGTTGGCCAGTTGCCGGACCAGTGCCTGGTGCATCAGGTCGCGGTTGACATCGGCCGCAAAAATGCTCGCCGGTAGTTCGCGCGTGCTGACTTTTTCGCCAGCCATGTTATAAACTGGAAGTTCCATCATTGTGTCTCCCAAGACAGTCTCCGGCCGTCCGGTTAGCCCTTGGCCGCGTCGCGGATGATCACCAGGCCGCCTTTCGCGCCGGGAACCGCGCCCTTGATGGCGATCAGGTTCCGCTCCGGATCGATCTTCACGACCTCCAGATTCTGGGAGGTCAGGCGCACATTGCCCATGCGGCCGGCCATTTTCTGGCCCTTCGGTACACGCGACATCTCCGTCGCCGAACCGATCGAACCGGGCGCGCGCCAGCGATCCGACTGGCCGTGGGTTTTTACCCCGCCGGCGAAGCCGTGGCGCTTGACGACCCCGGCGAATCCCTTGCCCTTGGTCTTGCCGATCACATCGACTTTATCGCCGACTTCAAATTGCGCGACCGTCAACTGCTGGCCGACAGTATACTCGTCGACCTTGGCCGTGCGAAATTCGCGCAGGTGGCGTACCGCCGGGATTCCCTGGCTTTTAGCGCGGGCTTTCTTGCCTTTCTTGGCCAGACCGAGGTGACCTTTCTGGCCGCCGGTCAGGCGCTTATCGGATACCTCGCCATAACCCATCTGTACGGCGGTGTAGCCGTCGGTTGTTTCTTTCTTCACCTGGGTCACATAGCAGGGTCCGGCCTGGATGATCGTCACCGGGGTGACGACCCCCTTGTCGTCGAAGACCTGCGTCATGCCCACTTTCTTACCAATCAAACCTTTCACGAGTACCTCCCCGGCCGAAACGCCGATTGACGGTCGACCTTAGAGCGAAATCTCGATGTCCACACCGGCCGGCAGATTGAGCCGCATCAGCGTATCGATCGTCTTCGAGTCAGGATCCAGCACGTCGATCAGTCGCTTGTGGGTCCGAATCTCGAAATGTTCCTGCGAATCCTTATCAATGAACGGGCTGCGACGCACCGTGAAGCGTTCCAGCTTGGTGGGCAACGGCACGGGGCCGATGACCCGCGCGCCGGTGCGCTCGGCGGTGCCGACAATGCGCTTGGCCGATTGGTCCAGAACGCGATGATCGTAAGCCTTCAAACGAATACGGATTTTTTGGTTCGCCATCGTGTTGCGCCTCGCTCTGTCTGCTTACTTCAAAATCTTGGTAATGACGCCGGCGCCGACGGTCAGGCCACCTTCGCGGATGGCGAAGCGGCTGCCCTCTTCCAACGCCACCGGGGTGATCAGGTTCACCTTCAGGTTGACGTTGTCGCCCGGCATGACCATCTCCACGCCTTCCGGCAGGGTGATCTCGCCGGTCACGTCCATCGTCCGGATGTAGAACTGCGGCCGGTAGCCGGGGAAGAATGCCTTGTGGCGGCCGCCCTCTTCCTTGCGCAGCACGTACACCTCGCCCATGAACTCCGTGTGCGGCGTGATGCTGCCCGGCTTGGCCAGCACCTGTCCCCGCTCCACGTCCTCGCGTCCCACGCCGCGCAGCAGCAAGCCGGCGTTGTCGCCCGCTTCCACCTTGTCCAACACCTTGTGGAACATCTCCATCGACGTCACCACGACCTTCTTCCGGTCGTTGCCCAGCCCGATGATGTCCACTTCCGTGTTCGGCGTCATCGTCCCGCGCTCCACGCGGCCCGTCACCACCGTCCCGCGACCCTTGATCGAGAACACGTCCTCCACCGGCATCAGGAACGGCTTGTCCATCTCCCGCACCGGCGTCGGGATGTACTCATCCACCACCCGCATCAGCTCCCAGATCGGCGCGTACTCCGGCGCGTTCGGGTCTGTCGCGGTCGACTCCAGCGCCGCCAGCGCGCTCCCGCGCACGATCGGCGTCTCGTCGCCGGGGAATTCGTAGCTCGACAACAGGTCGCGCAACTCCAATTCCACCAGCTCCAGCAGTTCCTCGTCGTCCATCATGTCGACTTTGTTCAGGAAGATCACCATCGCCGGCACTTCCACCTGCCGCGCCAATAGCACGTGCTCCCGTGTCTGCGGCATCGGCCCGTCCGGCGCCGCCACCACCAGGATCGCCCCGTCCATCTGCGCCGCCCCGGTGATCATGTTCTTGATGTAGTCCCGGTGTCCCGGACAGTCCACATGCGCGTAGTGCCGGTTCTCCGTCTGGTATTCCACATGGGCAATGGCGATCGTGATGCCGCGCTCCCGCTCTTCCGGCGCGTTGTCAATCTGGTCGAACGCCCGGAAATCCGCCCAGCCTTTCAACGCCAGGGTCTTGGTGATCGCCGCCGTCAGCGTCGTCTTGCCGTGGTCGATGTGACCGATCGTGCCTACGTTTACATGCGGTTTCCCGCGTACAAATTTCTCTTTGGCCAT
>Ga0114939_10003691_pt1 | contig 10542 bp, 6 predicted proteins | sample AshMeaCrysSpring_FD_87196 | JGI IMG/M metagenome (GOLD analysis project Ga0114939, IMG submission 87196) | Groundwater microbial communities from Big Spring, Nevada to study Microbial Dark Matter (Phase II) - Ash Meadows Crystal Spring | ecosystem: Environmental > Aquatic > Deep subsurface >... | reverse complement strand
GTTTTATTTTGTTCAAAGTGTCACACAAAGAAAGAATTTTAAATGTGCCAGTTACGTAAGTCCTAAACTACTGACGTTGAAAACGTAATGCATCAATAGACTGTGCAGTCAAAAAGATACCTAAAAATATATAGCTAGCAAACAGAATTAAACTGCTGGTGTCCCAAACTCCTTGAGTTAAGTTACTATAGTGCTTCAACAAGGAAAAGTGAGCTATTATATCTCCTAGGGGACCGCCAATATTTTTCGCAATTAAATCTACAAATAATAGTAGTAAAATGACTGCAAATGTAAGTACCGCAGCAAGAATAGTACTATTTGTTAAAGAGGAAATAAACATTCCTATGGATAGAATGGCTGCTGCCAACAAGATTAATCCTAAATGACCTAATAGAGGAATTGTTGGAATAATGGGAGGGTTAGAATTGTTTAAAGCGATTGCCTCTAATACCAATAATGGTAAGAGAAGCGTCGTAAAAAATGTCACAACTCCTAATAATTTTCCTAGGGCAACTGCCCAGTTAGTTATGGGAGAAGTTGCTAAAAGTTCTAATGTACCTAGTTTGCGCTCTTCTGCATATAAACCCATAGATAATATGGGAAGTACAAATAATAACAGCCATCCCATACGGTCTAAAAATGCTCTGACAAATTCATAGGGTACATCTATCGGTGGCACAGGGACACCAATTTGTTGCCCTTGGATATCTAAAGCTGCTACGGAATTAAGAATTCCTTCTGGACTTAGTAATATGAGGACAAAAAATAGTCCTGAAATAAACCAAAATGCTCCTGCGATGGCATAAGCTAAGGGAGAGACAAAGTAGCTTTGTAACTCTCGGCGATAAATAGCAATAATATTTGCTAATACTACACCCATTTAAGCTGCTTCTCCCTCCTCTGTTGTGACTAAATCTTCCGTTAACTCTAATTTTTTTTCTTCCTTTGTTAGCTGTAAAAATACATCTTCTAAAGTAGCGTTGGCACGCTTTATCTCATAAATACCAAAACCTGCTGCGACCAATGCTGCTACAATTTCTTTTCCAGGTTCTGTTCCTGGTTGACAAATAAGTCGCAGACGAGCGCGATTTGGGTCTTGAGGGGTTTGACCATGCATTCCTACAGATGAGATAGATTCTACCAGAGTCACGCTGCCAATCTGTTGTATTATTTGTTTTGCAAAATCAGCTTCTCCTTCAATTTCTATTTCATACCCCGAATTACCAACTAATTGGGTCATCAGATTTTCTGGGGTATTTGTAGCCACTACTTTACCACCATTAATAATAGCCACCCGATTACAAGTCATGCTGACTTCTGGAAGTATGTGGGTGGAAAGAATAATCGTATGGCTACCCGCTAGACTTTTAATTAAATTTCTGACATCGATAATTTGCCTGGGGTCTAATCCTACCGTTGGCTCGTCTAAAATAATTGCTGGGGGGTCATGAACTATGGCGTGGGCTATTCCTACCCTTTGTTTATAACCTTTTGACAACTTCCGAATAATCACATGGCGCTTTTCTAGTAAATTACAACGCTCCATTGCCGCTTTTATTTTTCCAGGGCGATCGCCCGCTGGCAACCCTTTTATTCGCGCTACAAAATATAAAAATCCTTCCACTGTCATTTCTGGATACAACGGCGGTGTCTCCGGTAGATAACCTATCTTTTGTCTTACTGAATAGGAATCCTGATGAACATCATAGCCAGCAATTCTTGCTGTTCCACTAGTTGCTGGTAAATATCCCGCAAGAATACGCATGGTTGTTGTTTTCCCGGCACCATTAGGGCCCAAAAAGCCCAGAATTTCCCCCGGTTCAACATTAAATGTAACATCATGAATAGCCCTTGTGGAGCCATACACCTTATTTAAATGCTCAACTTCAATCATAAGATTCACATATTATTCATATAGTATTTACATTCATGAAAAGTTTTTTTGTTTTCTCAATTACATCACCACCAAAAATTGACTTTCTTTTGTTTTGCTGATGATAGTACACATATAACTTTGTGGCAAAGTATTGACTAATGACCGGGGACTAATGACTAATTACTAAATGACTAATAATATTTAAATATAAGCTACTGACTATATGGTTATTCCAAATCAGATTTCGACCTTATATGTAAATCCTGCCACAGGCAATGATGCTAATACCGGTGCCCGCTTAGCACCACTTAAAACCATCACCCGCGCCTTAAAGGGTATCGATAGGGCTACAATTATTCAATTGACTCCTGGTACCTATAGCTCTAAAAGTGGTGAAGTATTTCCCTTACTTATTCCCTCTGAAGTTATAGTTGTGGGGAATGAAGCTACTAAAGGTCAAGGAATTTTGATATCTGGTGGTGGTAATTTTCAAAGTACTAGCTTTGGAGTACAAAATATTACCATTCTATTACTAGATGAAACTCAACTTTTAGGAGTCACTGTTACAAATTCTACCCCTAAAGCTACTGGTGTTTGGGTTGAATCAACAAGTCCAACTTTAGCAAATAATACTTTTAGTAACTGCGGTAGAGAAGGAGTTTTTGTTAGTGATAGTGGAAGGCCTGCAATTACAGATAATATTTTTTTACAAAACATAGCTAGTGGTTTAGTTATATCTCGTAATAGTAAGGGGGAAATTCTCCGTAATAAGTTTCAACAAAATGCTATCGGTATTGCCATGAGTGATTTTGCGGCTCCCTTGGTAGTAAGTAATCAATTTCAAGATAACCGTACAGCTATTGCGATTTCCCGCGATACCCGCCCTGTATTTAGAAATAATTTGATTGTTAGTAACCCTCAAGGCGGACTCGTAGCTAATGGGAATGCCATGCCAGAGTTAGGTAATAGCCAAGACCCCGGCGGTAATTTATTTCAAAATAATGGAGAATTTGATATCGTCAACGCCACTTCTAATAAATTTGTATCGGCAGGAAATCAGTTAAGTCCAACACGTATAAAAGGTTTAGTAGACTTTATTTCCACAACTCAAGATATTTCTACCCCAGTGCCAGCAAACGCTCCCTTTCCTGATTTAGCTGGACATTGGGCGGTGGAGTTTGTTGCCGCAATGGTAAATAAAGGGTTAATGAGTGGTTTACCGGGTGGAAATTTTGCCCCTGATGCGCCGATGAATCGAGCTGCATTTGCTGCAGTCATTGCCAAAGCTTTTCAATTACCTGCGACTAATCCCATACCTAATTTTACAGATATTCCAGGAAATTTTTGGGCTGCCAACGCCATCAAAACAGCCGCTGCAATGGGTTTGATTAGTGGCTTTCCAGATGGAAGCTTTCGTCCAGGGCAAAATCTCACTAAAATTCAGGCCATTGTGGCAATAGTTAATGGCTTGAAATTAACTGATGGCAATGCAAATGTTCTGTCGTTGTATAGCGATCGCTCCCAAATTCCCAGTTATGCTACCAACTCAATGGCCATAGCGACTCAAAAGCTATTAGTTGTTAACTATCCCCAAACAGAAATATTAGAACCATTAAGAGAAATTACCCGTGCAGAAGTTGCCGCCATCATATACCAAGCCTTAGTCAATAGCGGAAATGCCTCAGCCATATTTTCTCCTTATATCGTTAAACCCATATTATCCATTCCCTCCTTTACGGATTTAAAAGGACATTGGGCTGAATCATTTATTCGGGCATTGGTTAGCATGGACTTAACTCAAGGCTATATTGACGGCACCTACCAACCTGATAAACCTATGACTCGGGCCCAATATGCATCTTTAATTGTTAAAGCTTTTAACCCCATACCTAAAAGCCCTAATGTAAATTTTTCTGATGTTAAAAAAGATTTTTGGGCTTATGACGCTATTCAATTAGCCGCCAGGACTGGTTTTGTCGGTGGATATAATGATAAAACTTTCCGCCCTGAGCAAAATGTACAAAGGTTACAAGTAATAGTATCACTAGTAAATGGGCTAGGATTAACTGCAACAGTTGGTGATACTCTTAACCGCTATGTGGACCGTAATTCTATCCCCGAATTTGCCCGTACAGCGGTAGCAACAGCAACTCAGCAAGGTATAGTTGTAAATTACCCCGACCAAAAGCAAATTCAACCTGGGCGAGAGGCAACTAGAGGTGAAGTTTCTGTAATGGTGTATCAAGCACTAGTTGCCATCAAGCGTTCACCGATTATAAATTCAACATACATTGTTTCCCATTTAGGAAATCGCCAGTAGAATGTAAAACACTTCTACTTTTAACAAAATATTGGAAATTTTGATTGTAAATAAAAATACAGTCAATTCCTTTAAGACGGGTGCAAAATAAATGCTTATTGCTGCTGTCTCGGATAGCCAAATGTATATACCAGTCCCTGATACTTCTGCTGAATTAGCAGAAGCCTTACTAGTACACTATAGTTTTGACCTCGGCGGGTATCGCGCTAGGGATTTAGTATCCCGTTGGCGAAAGCAATATCCCGACAGCTGGTTGCGTTTAGCTGTGATTGAGGCCCTATATCAAGGACGCTATAAAGCAGTTTCTGCCCAACAAATCTTAAATCTTTGGCATCGACGGGGACAGGCTACCTATCACTTTAACTTGGAATTTGAAGGATTAATTTGTAGCAATTTCCCTGAAAAATTAACCTCTTCTTCCGAACCTATATTATTTCCCACTAGGGATGAGCCAAAATTAGAAGAAGTTAAACCGCCTAAATTTTTACCTCCTTCTCGTTCAGCTAGTCTTACTAGTTTGCCTTTCAATAACATCCATGAAGATTCTGGCATGGCTAATATTGAAGAAGTCCAGCCCCAACAAGAGGAAGAGAAAGCTAAAATTACCACAAAATTTCTTCCAGCTTCATCTATTCCTAGGATGAAAACTCCATTGCCAATATTCTCCGGTCAAAGTAATATTCCTGATAGATTAACTAAACTTCTGCCTCCAGCTACTAAAACTCCCCCCATTGAGCAATTTACTCCAGAAACCAATTCTAATTCTGAATCTTTTACTTCTAAGTTGAAGGCTATGTCTTATTTGGAAGAGGGGTAGGGGACATCTTGCACCTGTTATAAATTCTAAATAAAGGAAACGGGCGTATCTACATATTGATTGACTGAGTTTTGACCAGCCAGGGACTGGAAGTCCCTGTCTAATAGCTAAAAGTCCTCGCTCAAGAGGACTAATAAATCATGCTTTTAGTGTAATATTTGTTACGTATTTCTATTCTTCCAAGTCTTTTTGCGTAAAGGTGCAAGATATGAGGTAGGGGAGGTCGAATAAATATAGCGCTATAGTTTTTATTTTTAGTTTTAGTTATTTTTACTTTTTTTATCTCCATCCTAAGACACGTAGAGTCGGAACTATCAGATAATTGCTGATTCCTAAAGAAAAACTAATAAATATGCCCATCAGCCCAAAAAAACTAACCCATACAATGCAATCTGACCAAGTTCTCAAGGTCTCAGACTGGGACTGCAATATTACTGGTGGTAAACGAAGATAAACTAAACCTGTCAATAATGCTGCTGTACCTAAAGTCGCGATCGCTGCATGAACTACATGATGACTTCGTAACCCCAAACCCAAGGTCAGTAAAGGAACTCCCACAAAAGCTAATGCTAAAAGTCCTTCGGCTTGATATTGCACTGTTTGATATTGCATAGCTTGATATTGGGCTGCAACTATATGTAATAAAAACCACCCGCAAGCATAAGCAAAAGTTCCCATTACTGAAGATATTAGATACCTACGTCTTTGCCGATAAGCTCCTGCTAAGGTTATTCCCCAAGCTGTACTTAGTCCAGCGCAGGCAAATAATAACATTTCAGCCCCTAAACTTGGTTGATTAGCTGGGACGAATACTGGTAAACTTTGAGACATGAACGTGGCAAAGCGATCGCCCCAAACTGTATAGTATGCCAAGAAAAAACCTGCAAAGGTTCCTAAAGAGGTAAAAATCCCCGTAATTATCATTGACCAAATGGTGTCCCAACAGGCAATTAATACATTAGATATTGTTTTAAAGATAAATTTAATAGTCTCACTCACCCCAATGGCAAAATAACTAATCCCCTTAGCAATAACTTTTTCTACAGAAGAGAAAAATTTTTGTTGAGGTATTAATACATGGGTTTGAAAGTGTTGATTTAATTTTTGGTTTAAGTTTTGATTTAAGCTTTGGTTTAAGTTTTGGTTTAAGTTTTGATTTAAATTTGTAATAGCTTGTTTTGTGCTTTTTTCCCATTGGGATATAAATCCTGGTTGGGGAGTAGAGCGATTTATTTGTTTCAGACGAAGTTTTATGATGTTGGCATTTGCTGGACGGACATTTCTATCCTCTTCTACCATTTCATCTAGTAAATCAGCAATGATCGGATTGATATTTACCAGATTTCGCCAACGTAATTCTCCAGTCCTGGGATTTTCTAAATCTGCTGGATATCTGCCTGTTAATAACTCAATAAATGTTCTTCCCAAGGCGTAAAAATCAGCCGTTGGTGAAACAGAAGTGCCAGTGAGTTGTTCAGGAGGGCTGTAACCAGAAGAATATAAACGAGTGGAAGTACTTGCCCCACCACCAAAAAAAGCTGGACTAAATTGCTTTGCCCCGCCAAAATCAATTAATACAAGTTGGTTGCCACTTCCTAGGGAAGCACCACGTAACATTAAATTAGAAGGTTTAATATCTCTATGAATAATCTTACGGCGATGTAATTCTTGAAGAATATCTATCGCTTGGGTAAGCCAATTAACAACTAAATTTTCTGGACAACCTTGGGGGTAATTTTGTAAGACTTCCTCTAAAGTTTGACCATAGATTTTTTCCATTACCAAACAAGGTAACTGGCGATTGGTCAACTTAACTTGAAAAAAACCATCCCTATCAACCCTGGGAACTCCAGCATGACGGAGACTGCATAAAACAGCAGCTTCTTGCTCAAACAACTCCAGGGCCTTAGGAGAGGATTCCACTAAGACTTTTAAGACTTTTTCTGTTTCGGTTTTCTGATCCCAAACAGTATAAATACGAGCAAAACCCCCTTCACCTAGACGTTGGAGAGGGATATAACGGTCAAATAGTTGTAAGGGAGACCCACAACTATTACAGAATTTGTGACCCCAAGGTTGGGGATAGGGACGCTGACAGTCCGGATTAATGCAGTGAATCGCACTTTGATTGACGTGGGACACTACAGATATACTGAAAAAACTGCATTGATTCTAGCGTTTTTATCGTCACTCTGGAGAGAGGGGACAAAGGTAGGTAGTAATAATTTAACTTTCAGGTTAATACAAATATCAGTTGGTTGAAAAAATCGGAGACGCTGGGGAGAGAGGCTTCTTTTAGTTCGCATTCTTCTTCATTACGTAAGGAATAAGAATTTGGCATAGGTAAAGCCTTTCTTCTTTTAATGGGAATTATTCTGCATCTCCGTTAACCCTTTCTTGGTGCCCTCCCAAAAGAATCAGGGATAGCCGAAACTGGCACTGCGGCTCATGTTCGTAGTTGTTGCGCTCGCGCCCTCCAAAAATATGGGCGCTGAGCAACAACTACAAACAAAAACAGTGTGATAATAATGACGCTACCGCGTCAGGCTCCGCTATCGTAAGTCCTGAGAATAAATCATCACACCCTGTAATTTACAGCTAAATATGTCATTAATTGAAGAAAAAGTATCTAATAACTAAATACAGTTTAAAATAGCTGAGTGTATCTACCTCTAAAACATCTTTAAAGCATAATAGTTGGAATATTTATCCATTTACATTTCTTAAGTTTGTGTTAGCGACTGTAGTCTTGCTGCTTAAGATATAAGCTGATATTATTTAACACATTTATGTAATAAATCATTTATTTAATTATCCATAAACATCTTCCAAAATGTAATATTTACTCTTGCAAGATAAGACTTTTAGATTATTTCCTCAAATATGTCTAATCAACATCCTCAAAAATACTGTATAAATACTCATGAAACTCTGTATCAATCCTTGGTGCAAGCGAAAAAACTCAGATAATGCAAATTTCTGTGAAGGTTGCCAAACTAAATTATTGATTCAAGGACGTTATTCTGTTGTTCGTAATTTGTGCAGTCGCCCTCATCCCTATACAGATGTTTATGAAGTTGTTGATAAAAAAGATAGTGATAGAAGTAAGGTTTTAAAAGTCTTAAAAGTAAATGATCCTAAGTTAATAGAATTGTTTGAAAGAGAACAAAGAATCTTAACCGAAGAAGAATTTAGGCATCCAGGTATTGTCAAAGGAGAAGAAAAATTTTCCTTCTCGCTTTTTAATAATCTAGAATTACCCTGTATTGTGATGGAGAAAATACCAGGGCAGGATTTACAAAAATATATAGAAAATAATGGTGTAATTAATCAAGATGAGGGTTTAGATTGGCTAAAGCAGTTAGTAACTGTTCTAGATTTTCTCCACAATAAGAAACAGATATTTCATCGAGATATTAAGCCACCGAATATTATCAGACGCGACGATGGACAACTAATATTAATTGATTTTAATGCGGCGAGGAAGATAACAGAAACAGTTTTTGACCCAGACAGTCTAGTAACTAAAGTTCATACCCCAGATTATGCTGCACCAGAACAAATAAAAGGTCATGCAGTACCCCAGTCTGATTTTTATAGTTTAGGAAGAACATTTATTTATTTGTTTACAGGTCAATCTCCATCTCATATAAAGCCGGATATTTATCATTGGTCATCACAAACAAAGCATCCTATTTCAAATTATTTAGTTGAATTAATTAACAGCTTCATAGAAGATGATTTAAATAAACGTCCTCAAAATTATCAAAATATTCTTCAGAGATTAGATAATATTTCAAATAATATTCCACCAAATACTATTCCAATAAATAAACAACCTATTTCGTCTAGTTATACAACTACAATCAATGATGAAAGTCAGCCATCATCTACTATTCCACCTATTTATAATAAACCTACTAATAATACATCAATAAGAACAAAAAAGTTAATTTTTATTGGTGCAGCACTAGGTTTAATATCAACAGCAGCTATAATCATTAGTGGTGATAAAATTATTGTCAGCTTATTTCGTCCAAATGCCTGTGAATCAGTATTTAATGATTCTTTTTTAAGCTGTGGGGAAGAATCTGTTGTTTCTGAAGCGACTCTAGAAGAGAGTATGGGAAGACAAAGACCAATAGAAAAAGAAAATGGGATGAATGCTTTTAGAGACAAAAATTATCCATTAGCAGAGGAACAGTTTCAGATAGCTTGGGATAAACAGCGAGACCCAGAAACTCTAATTTATCTAAATAACTCTCGTATAATTAATAGTAAAATTCCCGATAATCAAGTTTATACAATCTCTGTAGTTGCCCCTTTAAATGATACTCCTGAATCAGGTATGAGAATGAGGGGTTTAGAGTTACTTCGTGGAATTGCACAGGCACAAGATGATGCGATTAAAAAGAAAATTTATTTAAGAGTCATAATTGGAAATGATGGTAATGAGAAACAAAAGGCTGAAAAAATAGCTAAAAAACTGGGAGAAAATTCCCATATAAAAGCTGTTGTTGGTAACTATGCTAGCGATATCACCACAGCGACTTTGCCTATTTACCAAAAGCATAAATTAGTATTAATGTCACCTAGTAGTACTTCTGATAAATTAAAAGATAAAGAGTATTTCTTCCGGGTTATTCCTAATGTCAACTCCTATGCTGAAGCTTTAGCTAAATATCTTTATCAAAACAAACAAAAGCTTGGTAATTCTAACCTGAAAGTTGCTATTTTTAGTACTCCCACAAGTGTTTTTAGCGAATCATTAAGTAGAACATTTAAGGATAAATTAGGAGTTGCAGGGGATGTATTTACAGCTAAAGATGTTCCTGAGTTGAACTTATCTAACCCCAACTTTAATCTACCTGCTGCGATGAATAAAGTTAAAGAGCAAAAAGCTAATGCAATTGTTCTTGCCCCCGACCCCGGTATAACTGACTCTGGCTTTGACAATGCGATTAAAGTGCTGAAATCTAGTAACAGTTTCAGTCTCATCTTGGGAGGAAATACTTTCTACAGACCAGAATCATTAATTAAAGAGGCAGAAAACCGTTTAGTTTTAGGAATTGCCTGGGAAAAATCTAATCCCGTAAACTTTAAATATCCTGAATCGAAAAAATTTCTAGACTCGGCGGCTTCTCTTTGGGAAAATCAAAAGCCACCGGAAACAATACCTGTCACTTGGATAACGGCTCATGCTTATGATGCAACCCTTGCTGTTAAAGAAGCTTTATTAAAACAACCAAGTGGGCAAGCTAGTCGGGAAAGTGTTTTAAAAGCATTGTCTGACCCAGGATTTCAATTTACAGGGGCAACAGGGATAGTTAAGTTTCAAGGTAGCGATCGCCTAGCCATAGAAAATCAACCTCCAGTTATCTTAGTTAAAATTGTCCCCCATTGTAATAAACCTGATAAACAGAATTTTATCCCTGTAGATAAAAATCAGAATTGTTTTAATTAGTACAGGACTTACGCAACTGGCACAATGAAAGGTTCGTAGTTGGGCTTTAGCCCTCCAAAAATATG
>Ga0114939_10003690_pt1 | contig 10543 bp, 7 predicted proteins | sample AshMeaCrysSpring_FD_87196 | JGI IMG/M metagenome (GOLD analysis project Ga0114939, IMG submission 87196) | Groundwater microbial communities from Big Spring, Nevada to study Microbial Dark Matter (Phase II) - Ash Meadows Crystal Spring | ecosystem: Environmental > Aquatic > Deep subsurface >... | reverse complement strand
TTCTCTACGGGATTGAATAAACCAATTGTATCGTTAGAACAAATGTTCGTGCCATTCTTTTTTCAACACATCGGGGGCGTAGGGGCGGGACAACCGGCCGCAGATAGGCGCAGATTTCAACGCGGATCTTCGCCGGCGACGTGCATCCTTTCCCGCTTGCGGCTAAAATGAAGGCAGCTTCGTTTGCCTTTTAGCCCGACGACGGGCATCCGTCCCGTCACTTTCCAACCTGCCTCATTGACAACACGAGTGGAGCACTGCATGAACCGACAACCCTGGCATGAAATGACCCACGACCTGGTGGCCGTGGCCATGGGCCGCAAGCCGGCCGACACCGTCATCTGCAACGGCCGCTGGGTCAACGTCCACAGCGGCGAAATCCTGCGCGGCACCGACGTGGCCGTCACCGGCAGCCGCATCGCCTACGTCGGGCCGGACGCGAGCCACTGCATCGGCCCCAACACGTGCATCATCGAGGCCCACGGCCGCTACCTTGTCCCCGGCCTGTGCGACGCTCACATGCACGTCGAGAGCGGCATGGTGACCGTGACCGAATTCGCCCGCGCCGTCATCCCCCACGGCACGACGAGCATGTTCATCGACCCGCACGAGATCGCCAATGTGCTGGGCCTGCCCGGCGTGCGCCTCATGCACGACGAGGCGGCCACGCTGCCGATCAACGTCTTTGTCCAGATGCCCAGTTGCGTGCCCAGCGCGCCCGGTCTGGAAACGCCCGGCGCGAGCATCGGCCCGGCCGAGGTGGCCGAGGCCATGACCTGGCCGGGCATCATCGGCCTGGGCGAGATGATGAACTTCCCCGGCGTCTTCCTGGGCGACGACAAAATGCACGCCGAGATGGCCGCGACGATGAAGGCGGGCAAGGTCATCGGCGGTCACTATGCTTCACCTGACCTGGGGCTGCCCTTTCATGGCTACGTCGCCGGCGGCCCGGCCGACGACCACGAGGGCACGCGCCTCGAAGACGGGATCGCCCGCGTCCGGCAGGGCATGAAGGCCATGCTGCGCCTCGGCTCGGCCTGGCATGACGTCGCCGCGCAGGTCAAGGCCATCACCGACATGGGCCTCGACAGCCGCAACTTCATCCTTTGCACCGACGACTCCCACTCCGGCACGCTGGTCAACGAGGGCCACATGGACCGCGTCGTCCGCCACGCCATCGCCCAGGGGCTGCGGCCGATCACCGCCATCCAGATGGCGACGCTCAACACGGCCCTGCACTTCGGCGTCGAGAAGGACATCGGCAGCATCACCCCCGGCCGCTACGCCGACCTCATCATCACCAGCGACCTGGCCGCTTTGCCGGTCGAGCTGGTCATGGCCGGTGGGCGGGTGGTGGCCGAAGACGGCCACATCCGGGTCGACATCCCGCCCTATCCCTACCCCGATTTCGCCGTGGGGACGGTCAAACTGGGCCGGAAGCTGGCGGCGGCCGATTTCGACGTCCCCGCCGGGACCATGGACGGCGGACCACGGACCACGAGACAGGTCCGGGTCATCGGCGTGGTGGAGAATCAGGCGCCGACAAAAGCGCTGGAAGCCGAGTTGCCGGTCGTGAACGAGTCGATTCAGCAGGACCTGGCCCAGGATGTCTGCCGGATCGCCCTGGTGGAGCGCCACCGGGGAACGGGCGGGGTGACCAACGGCTTCGTCTCCGGTTTCGGCTTCAACGTGCCCTGTGCCGTCGCCAGCACGGTCGCCCACGACAGCCACCACATGATCGTCGTCGGCACCGACCAGGCCGACATGGCCCGCGCCGCCAACCGGCTGGGCGAGGTGGGGGGCGGGGTGGTGGTGTTCAAGGACGGCCGGGAGATCGCCCTGGTGGAGCTGCCCATCGCCGGGCTGATGAGCGACGAGCGGGCCGAGGTCGTGGCCGCCAAGGCCGACCGGATGGTCCGGGCCTTTGTCGAGTGCGGCTGCGCGCTCAACAACGCCTATATGCAGCTCAGCCTGCTGGCCCTGGTCGTCATTCCGGAACTGCGCATCTCGGATAAGGGTCTTGTCGACGTGCGGACGTTCGAGGTGGTGGAGTTGGTAGTTGCCTAGGCAGTTTGAGCGATTTGGTGCTCTTTTTTGAAAAGGGTCAGGGTATACCGACGATGACGATAGATCGGACCTATCCCACAGACGCTCTCACACATTTGCCGCCGGGGGTAGCCGAACGGCTAGGTCACTACGTTTACCTGTATGTTGACCCGCGAGACAATCGCCCGTTCTACGTTGGAAAAGGTCAGAATGAGCGGGTTCTCTCCCATTTCACTGATGACCAGGAATCCCCAAAGACACACACAATCGCCGAGTTGAGGGCTGCCGGCCTATCACCTCGAATTGATATCCTGGCCCACGGCTTGAAAGATGAAGAAACGGCAATCCGGTTAGAGGCCGCGGTTATCGATCTGATCGGTCTTGAATATTTGAAGAATCAAGTCCGTGGCCTTGACAGCCTCAAGTACGGCCGCATGACTCTAAACGAACTCATCGGATACTATCATGCCCCGCCAACAACGATTGACCATAAGGTTTTGCTCATTCGCGTCAACCAGCTCTACCGGCATAATATGTCGGACTTGGAATTGTACGAGATTACCCGAGGTATCTGGCGAGTGGGCGAACGACGGTCCAGCGCTGATTATGCGTTTGCGGTATTCGAGGGAGTGGTGCGTGAGGTTTACGCGATAGCCTTATGGCAACCGGCGGTAACATCTCACTATGAGACGCGGGATCTATCACAACGCGATCGGGCGGGTCGCTGGGAGTTTGTCGGCGAAGTTGCCGCCGATGACATTCGTTCTCGTTATCGGCTGAAATCGGTGAAGGAGTATCTGCGCGCGGGCAATCAAAACCCTGTTGTTTATGTAAACTGTTAATGACTAGACCTGTATTTCACTCCGGAAGAAATCGCCGAGGAGCTGGGCGCGGCCGGTATGTTATCCTTGTTCTAACGGAGAAAGTGATATGGATGAACGAGTTGAAATAAACCCGGCGGTGATGATGGGTAAACCGGTAATCCGGGGAACCCGAATACCGGCTGAGCTAATCGTCCGTAAACTGAGCGAGGGTGCAACCGAGAGCGATTTACTGGAGGCTTATCCCCGCTTATCAGTCGATGATATTCGGGCTGCTCTCGCATATGCAGCCAAGACACTGGCCCATGAAACCATCATTCTTCATCAACCAGCATGACCGCTCCAATTTTCCAAGCCTGCACGAGTTAATTTCACTTTCAGGCAAACGTGCTCTGATCACAGGCGCGGCTTCCGGCATCGGCAAGGCCATCGCCCTGCGTTTTGCCGAAGCCGGGGCGGATTTAATTCTGGTCGATATCGATGCCGCTACCTTGGCCCGAACGGCCGAAGAAGTCGCCGGTTTGGGGACGGAGGTAGCCATCCATCGGGTCGATCTGGCTCTTGAAGATGAAATCGCCGCCTTGTGGGACAACCTGGAAGGCCAAGAGCCGGACATCCTGGTCAACAACGCCGGTATCTACCCGTTTCGCCATTTTGTGGACGCGGATGAGGAGTTCGTCCACCAGGTCATGGCGATCAACTACTACTCTATCTCCCGGATGTGCCGGCAGATGATCCGCCGGCGCGGGAAACGGGGTGGCGTCATCATTAATTTGGGTTCGATCGAAGCCGTGCAACCCTTCAAGGAGGATCTGGCTCATTACAGCGTCAGCAAAGCAAGTGTGATCGCCCTGACGCGCGCCCTGGCCCGGGAATACGCCGGCCACGGCTTCCGGGTGAACGCTATCCTGCCGGGCGGCATCATCACCCCGGGCACGAAAGCCGTCGCCAGGCAGGTGTTGAACTTCAAGTTCGACCTGCTCAAAACCGGTTATGAGTTCAGCCAGCGCCTGCCGGCCGGGCGGGCGGGACAACCCGATGAAGTGGCGCGGATGGCCTTGGTGCTGGCCAGCGATCTGGGCAGCTACGTCCACGGGGCGGCGATCCCGATTGACGGCGGTTTCCTCGCCGCCTAGACCTCGGAATCTGTGGCTGATTTCCAAGGAGGCATCAACCTGAACCGGGTTGCGCCGGGCATGTTGGCGTTCCTTCCAGAATGTGATATTGCGCCCGCTCCGCAGCGGAAAAGTCGCGCAACAATTTGTCGCAGAGATGGCGAATCGTGTCGTTACTGTCGACGCTCCATATTCGAGCCGTGCCGTCATCACTGGCCGTGACGAAGGTCTTCCCATCCGGGGCGAAGGCGGCCCATTCCACCGGTCCTTGATGGCCCATGAAGCGTCGCAACTCCTGTCCTGTTTCCAGATCCCAGAGGCGCGCGCTGTTGTCTGCGCTGCTCGTCAGGACGAGCTTGCCGTCGGGCGAAAAGGCAACCGCGTATAGATAGGCGGTATGACCCGTCAAACGTTGCACTTCCTGGCCGGTTTCCACGTCCCACACGCGAGCCGTCATGTCCCTGCCGGCGCTGAGCGCCAGGCGTCCGTCCGGTGAAAACGCCACCCCATAAATGCTGCCTAACCCGTCAGCAGTAAACCGCATCAACTCGTTCCCGCTTCCAGCGTCATACAGGCGCGTCACCCCGTCCCAGCCGCCGGTGAGCACAGACTGCCCATCCGGCGAAAAGGCGACACCGTATAGCGTGTCCGGTCCTCCGGGATTATCGGTGCCGAGGCCATACGTGGTGAGCAACTCGCCCGTCGCCACATCCCACCGCCTGGCCTGACCATCCTGGCCGCTTGTCAGGGCCAACCTTCCGTCGGGTGAGAAGGCGACGCCCATGACCATAGCCCCACCGTATGGGTCATGGGTAAAGGATTTCCGCAACGCATAAGTTTGAACGTCCCAGATCGAAACCGAGCTGTCGCCGGCGCCGATCAACAACGAGCGGCCGTCAGGCGAAAAGGCGACCGAATTGACGTCCCTTGGGGCGAAGGTATGCAATTCCCGCCCGGTTTGGGCGTCCCAGAGCCGAGCGCTCTGACCGGCGCCGCCGGTCGCCAATAGTTGGCCATCGGGCGAAATAGCAGACCCCCACATAGAATCTGTATGGCCCACAAATTGGGGATGCTCACCGAATGCTGCCTGCAAATCCCACAGCCAGGCGGTCTTGTCGTGGCTAGCGGTCAGGATAAATCGTCCGTCGTCCGAAAAGGCAACCTCCCAGAGTTGCTCGGCGTGTCCGTTGAACGTTTGGAGCGCCTGGCCGGTCTGTACGTCCCACAGCCGGGCCGTCTTGTCGCAACCGCCGGTGAGCAACTGCTTGCCGTCCGGGGAGAAGCGCACCGTCTTCACGAGATAACACGTGTGGCCAAGATACTGGCGCAACTCCTGCCCGCTCGCCACGTCCCATAACCGGGCCGTCTTGTCCCAACTGCCGGTGGCCAGATATCGCCCATCCGGCGAAAAGTCCACGCTCGCCACGCTGTCTTGATGTCCCCTGAAGACCCGCTCCGATCCGCAGTCGGCCGAGTTCCACAGACGAGCCGTTTGATCCAGGCTGCCGGTGGCCACGGTCTGGGCGTCCGGCGCAAAAGCCACCCCCCACACCGGATCGGTGTGACCGGCAAACACACAGATTGTGTCCCCCGTCTGCGCGTTCAGGAGCTTCGGGGTGCCATTGACACTGCCGATGAGCAAACGCTTGCCGTCGGGCGAGATATCGATATTAATAGGCGCGTCATCAGTGCTGAGATGAAATTGCACTTCCCCGGTCGCGGCCTCCCAAGCCCAGACCGTACCGTCGTTGCTGGCGGCAAAGATCGTCTTGCCGTCCGGCGAGAAGATGCCTTTCACGCCCCGTTCCGTGTCATTGGCCATGAACCGGCGCACTTCCTGCCCGGTTTGCGCGTCAAAGAGCCGCACAATGCCGTCGTAACTTCCGGTGAGAGCATACTTCCCATCCGGGGAAAAGTCCGCCGAGTAGACCCCCTGGCCATGATCGCCCAAAACCAGCTTAGGGATTGGCAGCGACGCCGCGTCGGTCAGGGCGGCGTCGCCTTCGGGGGTGTAGGTGGTGTTCACCGAAGCCAGACTGAGCAGGGCGATCAGTTGTGGATCGGCCGTTGATTGCTTGAGACTCCTGGCTTCGGCCGCCAGACGTTGTGCCTCGGAGCGGGTGAAATCGGCCATCGCCTGCGCGCTCGCCGCCTGGGCGGTCTGGGCGATGGACGCGTTTTCGGTGGCCAGGGCGGCGTTGCGCCGGGCGAAGAAGCCGGCCGCCAGAGCCGCGCCGAGGGCCAGCGCCAGGACACCCAGGAGAACGAAAGCCCGGCGCCGCAACTGCGCCGCGGCGCGGCTCTGGGTCTCAGCCAATTCTCGGGTGGCTTCCAGTTCGCGCTGCTGTTGCGCTTCGCGCTCTCGTGTGTCGTGTTCTTCCTGTTCGATCGCAGCGGATAGAAAAGCGCGCTCTGACGCGTTGAGTTTCTCATCATTCGCGGCAAACCACTCCCGCGCCTGCGCCAGGCGCGCCCCGCGATACAATTCGGCCGGGTCATGACCGCGAGCCTCCCAATCATAGGCCGATTCGGTGAGATGGCGGTGTAGCAGCAAGCTGTCTCGGTCGAGCGTCAGCCACTCGTGCAGTCTGTGCCATTCGCGGATCAACGCTTCGTGAGCGACTTCGGCGTTGTCTTCGTTCAGCGTGATCAGACGCGCCTCCGCCAAGGTGTTCAATACCGCCCGGAGCTGAGGCGCTTCTGCCGACTGGCGCACCAGCTCATTCAGCGAGGCGCGACGGCGGGTGTCCTCCGTGCCCTCACCCAATTCGGTGAGCCGCAGAAACACATCGCGGGCGATTTCCTGCTGCGCCCGATTCAGCAGGTCGGTGTAGACATTCTCGGCCGTCTCGGCGATCGCGCCGCGCACGCCGCCCGAGGCGCGGTAGCCCTCCAGAGTCATCATGCGCCCGCGCCGCCGTTCCCAGGTAGCCAGCAGGGCGTGGGACAACAGAGGCAACGCGCCGGGTTCCGGCTCGTGGGCGCTGCGCGTGGAAATATCCTGCAGTAAGACATCGACCAGACCAGGCTCGAACTCCCAGCCCCCGCGCCGCGCCGGCTCTTCGATGGCGCGGCGTAGTTCGTCGGTCGTCATCTGTCCGATGTATTCCTGCTCGGCGGCGACCGCCTCGCGCAGGAGGGGGTACTGAGCGCAGTGCGAGTAGAAATCGGCGCGCAGGGCGATCACGGTAGCTATTTGATTCCCCTGGTCCTGCGCGAGGTCGATGAGCGTGTCAATGAAGGCGGTGCGTTCCTGCTCAACGTTGCAAAGGGTGAACAGTTCCTCGAATTGATCCACAAGGATCAACGATCTGGCCGCGCCATTCGTGCGGCTGGCTGTCAGGGCTGTCTCCAGCGATCTCAGCGGCGTGGCCGTGGGCGTGAAGACGTTCACCTGCCAATCCGCCTGCCGGAGGGCAACGGCTAACCCGGCGCGCACCAGTGAGGATTTGCCGCTGCCCGATGCGCCGACCACCGCCAGGAAGCGGCGGCTTGCGTCCAGCGTCAAATCGTTGACGTGCTCCACGAGACGCGCCGTTAAGCCTTCACGCCCGAAGAAGAGTTCCGCGTCGGGCTCGTCGAAATACAGCAATCCTTTGTATGGGGAGATTCCCGGCGCGGGCGCGTCCTGTTGCCTCGCGGACTGGGCCAGTTCCAGCAGACGGGCAGTCAGTTGGGGTTCGTTCTGCAGGTGCAACGCGGGGATGAACAGCGCCTTCAGCGCGGCGATGTCGGGCAGGCGCTGGTTCTTCTCCAGCCGGCTGATTTGCGCTTCGCTGTAACCAACGGCGATGGAAAGCTCCAGCTGGGTCAGGCGTTCGCGGCGGCGCAGATATTTCAGCAGATCGCCGAATGTTGCCGTGGCGGCTAGGTCGATTGATTGGGGTGGGCTGTCCATGTACTGTTACCGGCCGGTTCGGAATGCCAACAGCCAAACTCTACTATAGCTTCCGGTTTGAAAGTGACAAGGTCCGGGCGTGCCGCCACGCCGTTTTGGCAAGAAATGTCATATGTCCGGCGGGGTTAACGCATACGATTAGGGCCATTCATGCCGAATAGGAGAATTTTCGTGTTGACGAAATCTGGACTCACTCGTTTATTGGTCATTTTACTGGTCGCCGTTGCGCTCAGCGCATGCGCGTCTCAAGCGTCTCCATCGGGCGAGGCTTCGACGGCCGTCGCGACGCCCACTCCGGTTACCTTGCGGTTGGCTGTCTCCGATGAACAGGGTTATCCGAGCGAACCGCTGGTGCTGGCCTTCGTCGATCAGGTCAACAAACTCTCGAACGGCGAAATCGTCGTCGAACCGGTCTGGGATGCCGGACGGAATACCGACGCCGGTTTTGAAGCCGGTGTGATCCGGCTTGTTCAAGACGGCGAGGCCGATCTGGGCCTGGCGGCGTCGCGCGCCTGGGAGCCCGCCGGCATCAAGAGCTTTTTGGCTCTCCAGGCGCCCTTCCTGATCGACAATGACAAGTTGGCCGAGGCCGTGGCGACGAGCGACATAGCCGGCCGGATGCTGAGTGATCTTTCAACCCATGGTTTCATGGGCCTGACACTCTGGCCCGAAGACTTGCGTCACCCTTTCTCTATCGTGCCGGATAATCCCATTCTCTCCCCGGCCGATGTTTCCGGCCGGAGTATCCGGGTGACCGACGCGGGCGTGTCCAGGAGGCTGATCGAGGCGCTTGGCGGCATCCCCATGCAGGGCGATGGTGGCTATGATGGGGCCGAATCAGGGCTGCGCCAGGCACGCTCACTCTCAGGCCGCCCAACAGCCACCGGCAATGTCACCTTCTTCCCTAAATATCAGGTCCTATTCGCGAATGGCATGGCTTTTGACAAACTCAGCGAGGCGCAGCAGACCGCCATCCGTGAAGCTGCCGCCGCGACGCAAGAAAAGGCCATCGCTGAGCACCCCAGTGAGATGGACGCGGCCAAGACCTGGTGCAGCGAAGCCGGCGCCGTCGTGCTGGCGAGTGAGGATCAGGTCGCGGCATTTGAAGCGGCCGCCCAACCCATACTCGACTGGATGTCCCAAGATCCGCTCAGCGCCGAGCTGATCGCCGCGCTTCGCGAGTTAAAGGTGAACACCCCGCCCGCGCCTGGGGCTGAGGCGTGCGATTCGGGAGGGACGGCGCTGTCGGCCACCGCCACTCCGGATCCTCTGCCTTATTCTGGAGACATGCTCCCGAACGGCGTCTGGCAGGTCACGTTAACCAGTGATGATGTCATTCGAATGGGCGTATCGCCGGCAAATGCAGCCGAGTGGGCCGGTATATTCACGAATACGGTCAGGGACGGCTATTTCAAGGCGGAATGGCTGGGCACAGAAGGCGAGTTCAAAGGAGATGGAAACACATGCGAGGCAAATTCCGAAGTAGTCGGCGATATCGTGCGCGTCACCTTCACCAGTGAGTGCGGGGGTGAAGTCGATGATCTTCAGTGGCGAATCGACGACCAGGGGCTGCTTCATCTTCGACTGGTCGATATCCGGAACAACAAGTTCATCGAAATCAGGGCGATCCTTGAAGCCCGGCCGTACGAGAAGATAGGCGACTAGCCGGCGATCTTGCCGAGGCCGGGTGTGTCGCCATGACGGTTCGCCGGTCAGATGGCCGGGCAAGAACCCTATCTGACTGATGGCTATCGCCGCAGCAAATGACTTTCATAACTTTAATCGAAGGAGGAATGCGTATCGGATCGAGGCGGAAAGGTTCATTCAATCTACACCCTAGGTTAGGGCACTGCCTGGATGAAAAGGTAAAGCAACATTCGGAACATTTGGCTGTATTGTCATAACCATAATAACCATAAGGAGAAAGCATGAACACAAAACTTTTGGGGATCGTATACATGATTGGCATGCTGGCGGCCGCCGTCGGGGGTTTTGGCGGTAATCCGAGCAGTTTTTGGACTGAGTTATCGTTTGTTCTGTTTGGCATCGGTGGTATCTGTGGCATCGTGGCGCTTCTTCACCTGAACGCCTTTGGTTCCAAAACGTGGGCTCGCGCCCTGAGTGTTGTTCCGCTCATTGGCTTCGCTACCTTTGTGATCGGGTCTGTCTTGACAATCATTGGCGTTCTTCAGTCTGGCGACCCTGTCTACAACTTCCTCGCCGGCGTGGCCTGGATTATGATGCTGGCCGGCATGCTGATCGTGGCCATCCTGACAATTGTGGCCGGGCAATGGACGGGCTGGCGGCGCTTTGCGCCACTGGCAGCCGTGCTGATGATCCCTCTCGGCGCGGGGATTGGCTCATTGCTCGCTAACACAGATGCCATGAGTTGGCTGACCTTCCTTGGCTTCCTGGCTCCGGGATTGGCCATCGTTACCTACCCGGCAGCAGCGACAGACGACGCGGCGGCTATCGCCTGAGCCGATATCCCGAAATGGGTGGGGGCATCCTGATCCCAGTCAGAATGCCCCCCATGAAAACTCAGGCTTCACGGCTTAGATCGTCTAACCTCGCGGCTTCACTCAATTTGCGTCAGCCAACCACTCCGTCACCGCCGCCAAAAATTCCGTCTCGCACTCCTCCTGGGCCACGTGGCCGCAGGC
>Ga0114939_10003688_pt1 | contig 10543 bp, 6 predicted proteins | sample AshMeaCrysSpring_FD_87196 | JGI IMG/M metagenome (GOLD analysis project Ga0114939, IMG submission 87196) | Groundwater microbial communities from Big Spring, Nevada to study Microbial Dark Matter (Phase II) - Ash Meadows Crystal Spring | ecosystem: Environmental > Aquatic > Deep subsurface >... | reverse complement strand
TAAGCGCGACAGGGACGTTGTTATCGGGAATTTCCTCTGCGGACGATGCGTCTCAGGAAGTCGCGCTCACTGGATTTTCGTTTCCCCTGTTTGGCTCCAGCTCCAGCTCGTTTTTTGTGTCCTCCAACGGCTTTATCAGCTTCGGGGCGGGAAGCTCCTCCTACTCGAACGTGGCCTTGCCGTCGCCATCGGCTCCCCGGCCTGTCATCGCTCCGTTTTGGGATGACCTGAACCCAGGTTCTGCTGGGGATGTGTATTTCTTCCAAGACGCCAACCACGCCATCGTTCAGTTTGAGGCCGTCAGTCGATACGGTGGGGGCGGCAACTACACATTCCAGGTCGCGCTTTATTCCGACGGGCGAATCCAGTTTCGCTACAAGACCATGTCCGGAACTCTCGACTCCGCAACAGTGGGTGTTCAGAATGCTGACGGATTGCTTGGGCTGCAAATGGCTTGCAACCAGCCATACCTGTCTGACAGCCTGTCCATCGACATCTCGCCTCAGTCGGTCTTTCTCACGGCATCGCCAACGTCCGGGACAGTTCCCGCGTTTACCACGCTCGGCGTGAACGCGACATTCCACTCCCTGAGTTTGCCGTTCGGAACATATAACGCCACGATCACCACATCGCATGATGCGCCGGTCGTTGCCGGCCCGCATGTAACCACAGCCACCCTTGAGGTGATCAACACCCCATCGGTTGTTGCCGTGACCTCTCCCATATCCGGCACAGTAATTCTTCAGGGAAACAATGTGCTACTTGCTGCCACAGCCACCGATGCCGAAGGTGTCCAGACGGTGGAATTCTATCGCGGGTCCGAAAAAGTGGGGGAGGACTCGGGACAGCCTTACGAATTAACGTGGTATGGACCGCCTGTCGGAACGCACATGATTACAGCGCGGGTGCTGGATTCCTTGGGCGGAGTCACGATCTCCTCGCCGACAACCTTAATCGTGTTGCCGGACTCGGACGGCGATGGCATGGACGACGATTGGGAATTGCAGAACGGTCTCGACCCGGCGCTTGACGACGCCCGGCTCGATCTGGACGGCGACGGGGCTTTCAACCGTTTTGAGTATGTGAGGGCAACATCCCCGACCGATCCCACAGAGGTTCCCCCGAACGCTCCAGCGTCTATTTCGATCACCTCACCGCAGAGCGGCGCGATCTTCATCCAAGGCCAGACTGTTTCTATTTCCGTGTCCGCAACAGACCCCGATACAGGGGTTTCCAAGGTCGAGTTCCTGAAAGACGGGCAGAAGATCGGTGAAGACACCTACCCCTCCTGGTCTTTCGGGTTGAGCACGACACAGTCCGCAGGAACGATTTCCCTCACGGCGGTTGCCGTGGATGAATTCGGGCACCAGACGGTCTCCCCTCCTGTCCCGCTAACCATCCGCGCCGATGCCGACCTCGACGGGATGCCCGACGATTGGGAAACCACCAGCGGATTGAATCCCGCGAACCCCGCCGATGCCGCCGGGGACCTCGACAACGATGGCTACACCAACTTGGAGGAGTTCCTGCTCGGGAAAGACCCCAACACCGCCGAAGACACAGACGGCGACGGTCTGCCCGACGGCAAGGAACGCAAATTCATCTACCGCACCCTCTCGGGAGGCTGGGGCTATTTCAACATCAACTCGGCGGACACAGACGGCAACGGGATCGCCGACGGACAGGAGGACTATGACAAGGATGGTCTCTCAGTGCTCCAAGAAGTGGCGCTCGGCACCAACCCGAATCTTTCCGACACCGATGGCGATGGCGTCTCGGACGGCAAGGAAGTCTCCCTTGGCACCAACCCGCTTGTTGCGGACGCGTGGGCCAATCGCGATTCCGATAACGATGGGCTCGATGATTTCACCGAGATCACAATCGGCTCAAACCCCTTCAACCCTGACACCAACGGTAACGGAATGCCCGACGGCGAGGAACTCGACAGGGGAGGCGACCCCGCCAATCCCGGTCCCCCGCCTCCTCCACTTCCGCCAACTTCTCCCAACCCGGAGCCGCCCGGCGACCCGTCGCCCGAACCGCCACCGGCCATCACCCCTAGCGAATATGACATCCTTGTGGAGACCAAGAGCGTCAGCTTCCCAAAATACGGCCATGCCACCTTTCAGGTGCTTGACCCGCCGAAGCGATATTTGACCATGACGGCCACGCAGACTTATGCGGGCAGCGATGGCGAGGTCGAGAGCGGCCCCTTGGGCATCAATGGATCAGGCACATGGACCATCGACGCTCTCACAGGCAACACGACCACCACCGGCGACAACTTTGTCTCAAGCTTCGGTGATGCCGCCTCGCCCGTGCGGAAGTCCGGCACCCGCCAACAATACGGTTACGACGATCCACCGAACGAAAAAGGCGACGGCACAGCCACTATCAACGGGGTGACGACCCTCGCCAGCGAGAACACGACAGAAATGATGGTCACCAATGGCAAGAGCAAACTCGAAGCCTTCGCCGATGATCTGCAACCCGGCACGCCATTCGCTTACCGCAACGTCCATGAAAACGAGCTGGCTTTCGACTATCAGAAAGTCCAGTTCAAGTTCAAATGGAAGGAAGGGGTTTCGGAAGAGCAGCGATATGCCGTGACCTACTTGCTTCTCTTCCGCCCGGAGGATGATCCAGACACACAGCAAGACGAGTCCACAGAGAACGCGGAGGTTATCGAAACAATCACATGGAACGGCCAAGCGGGGGAATCCCAAATCTTCACCCTTGACCCCGACCAGCGCAAGAGCGGCATCGACGGAAGCTACGGCCTCTTGCCTGTTCAGATAGAGGCTAGAAAACAAGGAACCACCGCCGCGCCGGAAACCGGATTACTCGTTAAAAAAGGTGATGTTTTGGAGTTTGCCCTTGCGCCTCAGTTCTTCGAGACGGACGACAACTCTGAAACTCTCATTACTTGGCAGCAACGGCAGTTGAACGGTGATGGAACTTATACCGAATGGGCAAATATTAGCGCACAAGCCACGGGCACCAAATATGAATACACTACCGCAGCAGGTGGCATCTTCCAAATCAAGGCAGTCATCACCAATGGCGGGGAGCACGAATATATGCGGAAGACAGACGCGCCGCACGCAGTCAATGGCTCTGGCGTTTACAACGAGAAGCTTCGAAAGGATAAGCCCGACTTTATAGGCGTCGCTGACAACGACGCACAGATTTCTGTGCGGAATCAATCACTATCGCTATTAGGCAGCACCGCTTACGCAAAATCTGCCATGATCATCGTTGGATATGGTGTGGATCCAACGCTGAACTTCAAAGACTCATGGAAATGCAATATCTTCGTTTTTTGCATGTCAAATGCAGCAGGTGTATCGGTTCCGACGAAGAATTGGCGCGACTATCGCTTTGGCATCCCACCCTATGTTGACCGCGCCGTTCCCCCAGGCGCGAACGACTGGTATAGCTCGTCGTTCAGCATTCCATCATGGACATGGGCGGCAGCATCAACGATTCCCCAGCCTGGCTATGCGGCAATCCATCAGCACATAAATGATACGGTTGCTGGCGGAGCGCACATCGGTATTTTAGATTACGATGGAACGTGGATCAGTGCGGGTTCTGCCACAGTCAACAAGTCAATTCACATATCCGACGGCGACTATCAACCGACAAACTACAGGAAGCCATGATTAAAAAACATTCGATCAACAATCCAGTATCTATCTTTGTGGCGTTAATGCTAATGTGTCTGCTCGTTGAGACTTTGAAAGCAATAGAGATGCCATCCAACATCCAAACATATCTTCAAACGGCCACAGTCACGGAGTTCGGCTTTCCATCCGGGACTGAACAGCAGCGAACCGATTTCACCACATGGTTGACGGCCAACTGGTCTGCTGTGCTTTCCGACATTGAAACGGTTGCTCCAGATGAAAGGAGACAAAAAGTTATTGTGGCTGGAGCGGAGTCTCTTCCCGGCACAAACTATATGTTATTCTTGTCCGGCTTTTTGGATAAATACGAGGCTGGTATGGCTAAAAAATCTGTAGCAATTGAGGCTATGTCGCCCGGTGGAAAAAAATATGGATTTTTAGCTTTCAATTACCAACACCCTACCGTGCAGGCACTCTGCAATCGTGCGAAAGCTTTGTTTCCAGGTGATGCTGCTCTTCAGACGTTGATGATTGATACCCTCAGCGGCGAACAAGGCAAACAGGCGGGGGCAGCACTTGCAATGGAGAATAGGCCTGAACCTGAAATCCTACCCGCTCCATAACAGCAACGCGAATGATCTGTCACGAGCAGCAGCGAATGCCGCCTCTTGGCTCAACTATGATGAACCGATCCCGTCACGCCTCCTGCTGATGGGGCGGAGTGAGGCTATCGCTGTGGACTGGAAATGCCCCTGCAAGTAATGGCGGTGTGAGCCTCAGCTTGGTGACGCCTCCGGAAACCTCGGGTGGACAATCGAGGATCTTCCCCGACAGATCGATGTCCTATCCGCCGCCAAGACCGACCCCGGCTCCGACTGCCGAGGAATGAACATTGCTGATGTGCGAGTCTGAAGTCGTGGCAAATCCTGCTGTGCTGGAAGTGCGTTGGCGAGACTCGACAGAATTTTTTATTCCGCATCGTCACTTACTTCCTGAAGCGCATCCCAAAGCGGTTCAATATCCGGGTCTCTCAGTGCCATCGATGCCCTTGGCGGATCCAGCTCCAATGCGCGGCGGATGTGGTAAAATGCGCGTTCAAAAAGTCCCAGAAGGCTCTCGTAGCTGCCGAGGGTGTATTGAAAATGGGCTTCGTCGGGAAATTGATGCGCAACCGCGTTTAGAATCTCGCATGCCGCCTCCAAGGAATCTGCGAGGCGGACTGCAAACGCATAGGTGAGGTGGTGTGTCGCTTCCTCTGGGTAGAGTTCTGCAAGCAGCTTTCCGACTGCGGCCATCTCCTCCCATCTGGACAGGCGGCAATAAATCTCTGCACGAACATCAAGCACTTCGGCCCGCATCCGTAGATGTGGCTGGATTTCCTCCAATGCGTCAGCAGCCTCATCGAGCATGTCGAGTTCGAGGAAGCCGTTCGCGGTGGCGATATGAATATGGAAGTCGTCCACACACGCATCGTAGCACGGCTGACAATACGGGTGGAACGATATTCCCAGAATATGGGCAAGATCCCACGCCGGGATGACAAAGGATGACACTCACCTTGCCGAACATTGCCGATTTTTACGATTCGGCTGGACATATCCAATCTGCATGTCACTCTGTAAGTGAATGGCAAACAACAACATCCAGCAGAATTGTGAATCTGCGGATGAGGCTGGGTCGCCGATTCGAATCCCGTTAGGGTCGCCATTTTTTCACAGGTCAATATTCCCTTTGGACCCCGCATTTATCGGCTTCTCATCGTTTGAGAAGCCGCGAGGACCATGGAACTCGCTCGCGCCTTGCGCGGGGGCCGGTGCTGCCGTAATCTGACGCCGATATGAAAATCAGCGACCTTCGTGTTGAGCCGGGACAGAAGATCAAACTCAAAAACTTCGACACGTCCGACAAGGGCGATTTTGAAAACAAGGAGGCCGCACAGGAAAAGCTGGCGTCCGACATCGCCCGGATGGCGGCTTTGCAGGATGTTTTTTACGCGGCCGACACGTATTCGTTGCTGATAATTTTTCAGGCCATGGATGCCGCCGGCAAAGACGGAGCCATCAAGCATGTCATGAGCGGACTGAACCCGCAGGGGTGTCAGGTCGCGGCTTTCAAGTCGCCGTCCCCGCGCGAGTTGGATCACGACTACCTGTGGCGCTGTAATTTGTTCCTGCCCGAGCGCGGACGCATCGGGATCTTCAACCGCTCGTATTACGAGGAGGTGCTGGTTGTCCGCGTCCACCCCGAGTTTCTCGACGCGCAAAAGATTCCCGAGGACCTCAAGGGGGGCAATATCTGGAAGCGCCGCTTCCGCGAGATCAACAATTATGAGCGCTACCTGACCGACAACGGCACCAAGATCCTCAAGTTTTTCCTGCACATCTCGAAGGACGAGCAAAAAAAACGATTCATGGAGCGCATTGAAAACCCCGCCAAAAATTGGAAGCTCTCCCCCAGCGACGTGAAGGAACGCGCGCATTGGGACGACTACATGGAGGCCTACGGCGACATGCTCGAGAACACCAGCACCGAACACGCCCCTTGGTGGATCATCCCGGCCGACCGGAAATGGTATTCGCGCGTCTCCATTTCCGAAATCATCGTCAAAACCCTCGAGGGCCTGCGCCTCGATTACCCGAAACTCGACGAGAAAGGACTCGCCGCCATCGCCGAATCCCGCAGGATCCTCGAGGCGGAATAGGCTCATGCCAACCCGGAAACGGGCGCAGGCCGTTCACCGGGGATTTGGCGGGAGAATAGACGCGGAGGCGATCAACGCACGCCGGCGGCCCGTTTGATCGCATCAAGCATTTCTTTCACGGCCTCGTGGAGGCCGCAGAAAACCGCTCGCGAAATGATCGCATGGCCGATATTAAGCTCGGTGAGTCCGGGAATGGCGGCGACCGGGCCGACGTTGGAAGTGGTGAGGCCGTGGCCGGCATTGACCTGGAGGCCGAGTTCGAGCGCGCGGGCGGCGGCGGTGCGGAGGCGGGCGAGTTCAGCGTCCGGGGAAGGGGATTCCGCGTAGGCTCCGGTGTGGAGTTCGATGCAGGGCGCGCCGAGCGCGGCGGCGGCCTCGACCTGGACGGTGTCGGGGTCGATGAACATGCTGGCGCGGATGCCGGCTCCGGCGAGAGCGCGCACGGTCGGGGCCAGCGCATCGAATTGGCCTTCGCAATCGAGGCCGCCCTCGGTGGTGACTTCGAGGCGGTTCTCCGGCACGAGGCAAACGTCGGCCGGGCGCACGTCGAGTGCGATGGCCAGGATGCCGGGCGAGTTGCCCATTTCGAGGTTGAGCTTTGTGGAAATGCGGGATTTGAGGGCGCGGATGTCGGCGTCCTGGATATGGCGGCGGTCTTCGCGGAGGTGGGCGGTGATGCCGGCGGCTCCCGCGCGCTCGGCCACAAGGGCGGCCTCGACCGGATCGGGCATGGCATTCCGGCTTCCGCGGAGGTTCCTGTAGCGGGCCTCGCGGAGAGTCGCGACGTGGTCGATATTGACCCCGAGCAGAATCTCGCGGGGGGACGTCATACCGGGACCTTTGTGAGATTCCAGATCTGCGTGGCGTATTCGGCGATGGTGCGGTCGCTCGAGAATTTGCCCATGCGGGCGGTATTGAGGATGGCTTTGTGGGCCCATCCGTGCCGGTCGCGGAATTCCCTGTCCACGCGGGCCTGGCAATCGCTGTAGGAGCGGAAGTCGGCGAGGCAGAGGAAGGGATCCGAGTAATAGAGGTTGTCGCGAAGGGAGGTGAGGACCCCCGCCGCTTCGCCTGCCGTGAAATAGTTCGATCCGACCCAGTCCACGACGGCGCGGAGTTCCTCGTCGGCGTCGTAGAAATCTTTGGGGCGATAGCCCTTGGCCAGGAGGTCTGTGACTTCCTCGACGGTGAGGCCGAAGATGAAAATATTCTCCGGGCCGACTTCTTCCTGGATCTCCACATTGGCCCCGTCGAGGGTGCCGATGGTGAGAGCGCCGTTGAGGGCGAGCTTCATATTTCCCGTGCCCGAGGCCTCCTTGCCGGCTGTCGAGATTTGTTCGGACAGGTCGGCCGCCGGCACGATGCGCTGGGCGAGCGAGACGCGGTAATTGGGGAGGAAGACGACCTTGAGGCGGTCGCCGATGCGCTCGTCGGAATTGATTTTTGCCCCGACGGCATTGATCGCCTTGATGATGAGCTTGGCGAGGTCGTAGCCCGGCGCGGCCTTCGCGGCAAAAATGAAAACGCGGGGCGCGATATCGAGCGAGGGGTCCTGCAGGAGCCGCCGGTAGAGCGCGAGAATGTGGAGCAGGTTGAGGTGCTGGCGCTTGTATTCATGCAGGCGCTTGATCTGCACGTCGAACATCGCCGACGGATTCACCGTGACCCCGCATTCCTCGCGTATGATGTGCGCGAGATCGACCTTGTTGGCGTGTTTGACGGCGAGGAAGTCGCTTTGGAATTGCTGGTCTCCGGCAAATTGTTCCAGGGTGCGGAGCCGGTCGAGGTCGCGCCGCCATTCCTTCCCGATGCGGGAATCGATGAGGTGGGTGAGGCGCGGGTTGCACGCGAGCAGCCACCGGCGCGGGGTGATGCCGTTGGTTTTGTTGTTGAAGCGGTCGGGGAAAAGCGTGTTGAACTCCGGGAAGAGGTCGCTCTTGAGGAGGCGTGTGTGGAGCGCGGCGACCCCGTTCACCGAGTGGCTGCCCACAACGGCCAGATGGGCCATGCGCACTTTCTGAGGGTCGCCTTCCTCGATGAGCGAGAGGGCGCGCTTCTTGGCCACGTCGCCGGGCCACATTTTTTCCACGTTGTCGAGGTGGCGTTTGTTGATCTCGAAGATGATCTGGAGGTGGCGCGGGAGCACCTTGTGGAAAAGGCCGGTGCTCCAGCGCTCGAGTGCCTCGGGGAGCAGGGTGTGGTTCGTGTAGGCAAACGTGCGCGTCACAAGCCCCCACGCCTCGTCCCACGGCATCTCGTATTCGTCGTGGAAAATCCGCATGAGTTCGACGATGGCCACGGCCGGGTGGGTGTCGTTGAGCTGGATGGTGACTTTGTCGGGGAAATTCTCCCACCCCTCGTTGTTTTTGAGGTAGCGGCGGATGATGTCCTTGAGCGAGCAGGCGACGAAGAAGTATTGCTGGACCAGGCGGAGTTCCTTGCCGCTTTCGGTGTTGTCGTTCGGATAGAGGACCTTCGAGATTGTCTCGCACCAATTTTTCGCGCGGACCGCCTGATCGTAGCCGCCGCGGTTGAATGCCTCAAAATCAAAATCCTCGTGCGCGCGGCTTTCCCAGAGACGCAGGTAGTTGACCGTATTTGTGCCGAAGCCCGGGATCGGGATGTCGAATGGAAGTCCGACGACCCGTGTCGTGCCGGTCCACTTCGGGACGTAGTTGCCGCGGTCGTCGAAGACGTTCTCGACGTGGCCATATACGGCAATTTCGACCGAGTGTTCCGGCCGCACGATTTCCCAAGGCGTCCCGTATTGCATCCAGGCGTCCGGGCTTTCGACTTGGTACCCATTGCGGAATTCCTGTTTGAAGAGCCCGTATTGGTAGTGGATGCCGTAGCCGACCGCCGGATATTAGAGCGTCGCCAGCGAGTCGAGGAAGCAGGCCGCCAGCCGGCCTAGGCCGCCGTTGCCGAGGCCCATGTCGTATTCCTCGTTGCGGATTTTTTCGTAATCGAGGCCGAGTTCCTCGAGCGCCTTGACCATGTTTTCATGGACGCCCGCGCTGTAGAAACTGTTGGAGAAAAGCCGGCCCATGAGGAACTCGAGCGAGAGATAATAGACCCGCTTCACATTGTGGCGGTAGTGTTCCTCCTGCGTCGCCATCATCCGCTCGACCAGCAGGCTCTGCACCGCCTTCGACGTCGCCAGCCACCAATCGCGGGGAGTCGCGGAATACTTGTCCCGCGCGAGACTGAATTTCAGGTGCGTGAGAACCAACCGCTTTAAGCCTTCAACCGACGTGTCGAGCTCGCTTTGGAAATGGGAATGTTCAGACATGGCGCCTCCCCTTCTACCACTATTTCCCGCGAGGGAAAGCCCGCGTTTTCAGTCGGCACCGGTTCCGAATATGCGGGGACCGGCACCGAAAAAAGCCGGGATCGACACCGTGCGGTTCGCGTTTGTCGGGCGCGTTCTAGGATTACACTCGCGGGGGGAGGCTCCCCGCGCAAATTGGAAAAATGTTGTGCGCACGAAGGGAAAGATTTTTCTGCAAATATGTGCAAGTTTTGGGTTAAGTTCCCAATCACCCATGCGACAGTTGCGTAAGTAGAAAGTCCAATCACCCCACTCCTCCCTCCGACCCGTCGGCCCACCCAAATGAAATTCCCCCGCATCATTCTCGCGATTTTTTCCATCATCCTGCTGTCCGTGTCGGCATGGCGGATCTTCTCGCCTTCAGGCCCGGCACGCCCGGATGCCCGGGCCGCGGCCGGCGCTGCCGCCTCTCCAAGCACTTACGGGACGGGAGGCACGGCTTTGCCCACGGATGCGACCGCCCCGGATTCCGGTGCCGCCGGTCCGGCGGGCGGGAATCCCGCCGATTCGCCCTCGGGCGGGATGCCGAACCTTGCCGGGAATCCGGCTGATTCCGCAACCGCCGACCCGCAGTCATCCGGCACGGGGAATGCGCCGGCTACGGCAACGGATTTCGAGAACGCGCGCGAGGCCGCCCGCCTCTCGCGCACACCACGGGGGCAATGGACGACGCGCGTTCCGGCGATTTCCGAATACGCGGCGGACGTGCCGGCCGCCCACGCGCCGGCGCTCGAGGCTTTTCAATCGCAATTTCCCGACCTCGATCCGACCGAAGTTCAGGATTTCGCCGCGGCCACGATGCGGCAGCGGGCCACCTACGGGGACGAATTGGACGAGAAAGAAGCCGGGGATTTCACGGCATGGTTGCTTCCGATGGAGGAC
>Ga0114939_10003687_pt1 | contig 10547 bp, 11 predicted proteins | sample AshMeaCrysSpring_FD_87196 | JGI IMG/M metagenome (GOLD analysis project Ga0114939, IMG submission 87196) | Groundwater microbial communities from Big Spring, Nevada to study Microbial Dark Matter (Phase II) - Ash Meadows Crystal Spring | ecosystem: Environmental > Aquatic > Deep subsurface >... | reverse complement strand
GCGACACGCGCGGGTTCATCTCGATCACCACCATGCGGCCGTCGCGCGGATTGATCGCGAACTGCACGTTGGAGCCGCCGGTGTCCACCCCGATTTCACGCAGGATGGCGATCGAGGCATTGCGCAGCAGCTGGTACTCCTTGTCGGTCAGCGTCTGCGCCGGCGCCACGGTGATCGAGTCGCCGGTGTGAATGCCCATCGGGTCGAAGTTCTCGATCGAGCAGACGATGATGCAGTTGTCCGCCCGGTCGCGAACGACCTCCATCTCGAACTCCTTCCAGCCGAGCAGCGACTCCTCGATCAGCAGTTCCTTGGTCGGCGACAGATCCAGCCCGCGCTGGCAGATGGCGACGAACTCCTCCATGTTCCAGGCCACACCACCGCCGGTGCCGCCGAGGGTAAAGCTCGGCCGGATCACCACCGGGAAGCCGAGGCTCGTCTGCACCTCCATCGCCTCCGGCAGCGAATGGGCGATGCCGGAGCGGGCGGAGGCCAACCCGATGCGCGTCATCGCTTCCTTGAACTTCAGCCGGTCCTCGGCCTTGGCGATGGCCTCCGGCGAGGCGCCGATCAGCTGCACGCCGTGGCGCGTCAGCACGCCCTCGCGGTGCAGGTCCATGGCGCAGTTCAGCGCCGTCTGCCCGCCCATCGTCGGCAGGATGGCGTCGGGCCTTTCCTTGGCGATGATCCTCTCGAGGACCTGCCAGGTGATCGGCTCGATGTAGGTGACATCGGCCGTGCCCGGGTCGGTCATGATCGTCGCCGGATTGCTGTTGACCAGGATGACGCGGTAGCCCTCTGTCTTGAGCGCCTTGCAGGCCTGCGCGCCCGAGTAGTCGAACTCGCAGGCCTGGCCGATGACGATCGGCCCGGCGCCGATGATCAGGATCGATTGGATGTCGGTACGTTTGGGCATCTGGTTCTCAGAACGGCAGGCTGCGCCACGAGCGTGGCGGCAGCCAGGTGACCTGTTCCGGGTCGGTGGCGTGCACGCGGCCGGCGCGCACGGCCGCCAGCACCCGCTGCTGCATCTCGGCCAGCGACGCTGCCTGCGCACCGATCACCGCGCCGATCGCGTTGTTGTGGCGGTCCATCCGGCTGGTCACGTCGTCGCCCTCCATCATCGCCGTAGCCCAGTCGACCACGCGCGGTGACAGCGTGCAGGCGACAAAGGCGCTGGCGAGCGCGTGGCGGTAGGCGTCACTCGGCCCGTGACGGCTGCCGGCCAACCCGGCGCGGATGGTGTGCGAGTAGACATACACGAGCGTGGTCGCTGGGTAAGCGAGCAGCAGCACGGCAGCCGCGGCCCACGCCAGCCGGCGTTTCATCCTGCCCCCGCCTCCGGCGCCAGCTTGCCCTTCAGGAAAGTGCGGATGTCCTGCGGCTCGACCACCTCGATGCCTTCGGCCTCGACGCGATCGAGCTGCGTCTGCGCTTCATCAGACTCCGCCGGCATGCAGACCAGCATGAACAGAGCCTCCCTGACGCCCATGCCGGTGATCACGTCGCGCAGGAAGCGGGTCTTCTGGATCACACGGGTGGCCTCGTCGGCCGACAGTTCGGCCGACTTGCACTCGACGAGGACGATCTGGTCCTGAAGGGTCACGAGCAGGTCGATCTCGCCGCGCGACAGCGCCTTGGCAGCGATGTTGGCCTCGTACTGCACGCGGCTGTAGATCTCGAAGTCGGCCGACCAGCGCGACAGCATGTTGTGAAACACGTAGTACGAGTAGGCCTCGAACCAGCCCCCGGTCAGCAGCGTCTGGCGCCGCCGCTCGAGTTCGTACCGCAGGTACACGCGATCTTCGTCGCCGAGCGGCGCTCTGCGAAGCTCGGGCACCACCGCCGCCGCCTCGACGACACGCACTTCGCCACCCCTCTTGATTTGTGCGTCGAAGCTCGCCAATAGCCCATGCTTGGACAGGAGGCTGAACAGGCCGATGACCGCACGCGCCTGCCCTTCGTTGTGCAGCCGGTACGGACGGCCTTCGATCATCAGTGACTTCAGCCGCGACCAGACCTTCTTGTAGATGCGGAACTCGTCGCCGATTTCGCGTGCGAACGAAAGCTCAGCGTCACTGAACTTGGCGATGGACTTGAAGTCGACCGATGCCCGGTACAACCGGGCCAGCGTGGCGCTCCGCCGCCTCACCAGTTCTTCGATCTGACCCGAATCGAGTTTGCCGGCCGGCAGTGCGTCCCACCATGCGCGGGCCTCGCTCCATCGGTTGCTGCCCGTTTCGTACGCCGTCAGGTCGATGTAGTTCTCGCTGACCTGTCGCATGAGGTGCAGCATCGCCTTCGACGCCGTAGCGAGTTGCCTGAGCGACGCCTGCGCCTTCTGGCCGAGCTGCGTCTGCGATGAACTCAATGTCTCGAGCTGGCCAGCCAGCCGCGCACACTCCGCGATTAAGTCGACCTTCATTGCCGCCTCAGCTTCCCGGGTAGTTCTGCGGCGCTAGCCTGCGTTCCACCAGCTCGATCAGCATGTGGATCACCTTGATGTGAAGTTCCTGCACGCGGTCGGCGTAGCGGCCGGCGGGCGTCACGATCGCGATGTCGGCCAGCTCGCCGAGCGGCGTGTCGGCGCGGCCGGTGAGCGCGATCGTGCGCAGGCCGAATTCGCGCGCCGCCTGCGCCGCGGCGAGCACGTTGCGGCTGCCACCGCTGGTGCTGATCGCCAGCAGCACATCGCCGGCGCGACCGTGCGCACGCAGGTAGCGGGCGAAGACCTGCTCGTAGCCGTAGTCGTTGGCCACGCAGGTGAGGTGGCCGGGGTCGCTGATCGCTACAGCCGCGTAGCCCGGCCGGTCCTCGCGAAAGCGGCCGGTCAGCTCCTCGGCAAAGTGCATTGCGTCGCACATCGAGCCGCCGTTGCCGCAAGAATAGGCCTTGCCGCCGGCGGCGAAGGTCTGCGCCAGCAGGCCGCCGGCAGCGTCGATCGCCTTCAGCATCGGTTCGTTGGCCAGCAGCGCCTCGAGCGCGCTGCGTGCCTCGGCGAGCGTGGCGCGGACCTGCTCGACGCTCATTTGCGCTCCTGCATCAAGGCGACGAAGCGGTCGAAGAGGTAGCCGATGTCGTGCGGGCCGGGGCTCGCCTCGGGATGGCCCTGGAAGCAGAACGCCGGCTTGTCGGTGCGGCGGAAGCCCTGCAGCGACCCGTCGAACAGCGACACGTGGGTGGCCTTGCAGTCGGCCGGCAGGCTCGCTGCGTCGACCGCGAAGCCGTGGTTCTGCGAGGTGATCGCCACCCGCCGCGTTTCGAGGTCCTGCACCGGATGGTTGGCGCCGTGGTGGCCGAACTTCATCTTCAGCGTGCGGCCGCCCGAGGCCAGCCCCATGATCTGGTGGCCGAGACAGATGCCGAAGGTCGGCAGCCCGGCGGCGATGATCACGCGCGTGGCCTCGATCGCGTAGTTGCATGGTTCCGGGTCGCCCGGGCCGTTGGACAGGAACACGCCGTCGGGCTTCAGCCGCAGCACGTCGGCCGCCGGCGTTGTGGCCGGCACCACGGTGATGCCGCAGCTGCGGCTGGCGAGCAGGCGCAGGATGTTGCGCTTCACACCGAAGTCGTAGGCGACCACGCGCAGCCGCGGCCGCTCCAGCCGACCGTAGCCGCGGCCGAGCTCCCACGCCGTCTCGGTCCATTCATACGGCTCCGCGACGGTGACGACCTTCGCCAGGTCGAGCCCGGCCATGCCCGGGAACGAGCGGGCCAGCGCCACCGCACGCGCTTCGTCCGTGCCGACGAGGATCGCCCCCGGCTGCGCGCCCTTGTCGCGCAGTATCCGCGTCAGCCGCCGCGTGTCGATGTCGGCAATCGCCACCACGCGCTCGCGGCGCAGGTACTCGGCCAGCGGTTCGCTGGCGCGGAAGTTCGAGTGCACGTGCGGCAGGTCGCGCACGATCAGCCCGGCCGCGTAGACCCTGCCGGCCTCGACGTCCTCGCCGTTGGCGCCGGTGTTGCCGATGTGCGGGTAGGTGAGGGTGACGATCTGCCGGCAGTAGCTCGGGTCGGTCAGGATCTCCTGGTAGCCGGTGATCGCGGTGTTGAACACCACCTCGCCGACCGTGTGCCCGTCGGCGCCGATCGCCAGGCCGCGAAAGATCGTCCCATCGGCCAGCGCGAGCAGCGCCGCGGGACGGGAACTGTCGATCAGGGAAGACAAGCGGGCTCCTTGAATCCGCTGGCGGCCCCGGATGCCGCCAGCGAGCTGCGCTGCGCCGGGGCCTGCGGCAGGCTTCGGGCTCGGCAGCGAAGCGCGGACCGCCGAATTATATCTTTGCGTCGGTGCCCGCCCGCGCTCGCGGCAGGGCGCCAGGCGCGACACGCGAGGCCGCGGATCTTCGCCGCGGTCCGGTCAGAGCTTCTCGGTTTCGCCCGAGCGCGGCTGCCACTTCATCAGCCGCTTCTCGACCCGGCCCACCGCCCAGTCGAGCACCAGCGCGAAGGCGGTGAGCACCAGGATGCCGGCCATCACCGTGTTGATGTCGAACACCATCTCGGCCTGGTGAATCAGGTAGCCGACGCCCTTGGCCGAGCCGAGGTATTCGCCGACGACCGCGCCGACGAAGGCCAGGCCGACCGAGGTATGCAGCGACGAGAACACCCAGCTCATGGCGCTGGGCAGGTACACGTGCCGCAGCAGTTGCCGCTGGGTGGCGCCAAGCATGCGCGCGTTGGCCAGCACCGTGGGGCTCACCTCCTTCACGCCCTGGTAGACGTTGAAGAAGACGATGAAGAACACCAGCGTGAAACCGAGCGCCACCTTCGAGGCGATGCCCAGGCCGAACCACACCGCGAAGATCGGCGCCAGGATGATCCGCGGCATCGAGTTGAAGGCCTTGATGTACGGATCGAGGATCGCCGCCGCCAGGGGGCTGAGCGCCAGCCACATGCCCATCAGCAGCCCGGCGATCGTGCCCACCGTGAAGGCCAGCACGGTCTCGATGAGGGTGATCCACAGGTGCGGGTAGATGTCGCGCTTGACGATGAACCACTGCCAGATGCGGGCGAAGATCTTCAGCGGCTCGCCGAGGAAGAACGCGGCGTCGTTTTCCTTGGCGAACAGGAAGTGCGGCACCAGCCCGGGCACGGTCATCACGTGCCAGAAGACGAAGAACGCCGCCAAGATGGCCGCCTGCCACAGGCGCAGGTTGCGCGCGTTCGGCCGGATCCACTGCCACACGGTCGCCGCTCCCGCTCAGGCCGCGCGCTTCTGCTGCGCGTAACCCTTCAGCACTTCCTCGCGCAGCACGTCCCAGATCGCCTTGTGCAGCTCGATGAAGCGCGGCGTGACGCGCACCTCGGCCACGTCGCGCGGCCGAGGCAGGTCGATGGCGAACTCGCCGATCGGGTGCGCCGCCGGGCCGGCCGACAGCACCACCACGCGGTCGCTCATGGCGATCGCCTCGTCCAGATCGTGGGTGATGAACAGCACCGCTTTGCGTTGTCCGCCGCCCCCGGTCGCTTCGCGCCCGTTCCACGCGGGGGCGGGCGAGGCGCTCAGGGCGGCCCGGCGCGCGTCGCTTCCTCCTGCCCACAGATCGAGCAGCTCGTTTTCCATCAACTGCCGCGTCTGGATGTCGAGCGCCGAGAATGGCTCGTCCATCAGAATGATGTCGGGGTCGAGCACCAGCGTCTGCGCCAGCGCGGTGCGCTTGCGCATGCCGCCGGAGAGCTCGTGCGGATAGCGGTCGCCGAAGTCGCCGAGGCCGACCCGGCGCAGCCACTGTTCGGCCTGGTCGCGCGCCTCGGCGGGCGGAATGCCACGGAACTCCAGCCCGGCCATCACGTTGCGCAGCGCCGTGCGCCAGGGCATCAGCGCCTCGGCCTGGAACATGTAGCCGGCGCGGCGGTTGATGCCCACGAGCGGCTCGCCGAACACGCGCACCGTGCCGCGGCTCGGCGCCAGCAGGCCGGCGCCGACGTTCAGCAGCGTGCTCTTGCCGCAGCCGGTCGGCCCGACCACGCTGACGAACTCGCCCGGCGCGACCGCCAGCGTCACGTCGGCCACCGCCGTATAGCGCTGCGCGCGGTCCTCGCGCGAGACGAACGTGCAGGTGATGTCGGCGAGCTCGAGGGCCGGGGACATGGAGGTGATCGGTCAGGGAGAGGCCGTGACGACAGTTCCCGCGAGGCCCGGCGATCACGGTGCGACGGCGATCGGCCACCGATCACCGATCGCCCTTCACTTGTACTTCAGATTCGCCTTGCGCGCGAAGTCGTTCGTGTAGTTGGCCTTCAGGTCGAGCTTGGCCTTGGCCATCGCCTCGTCGACGCTGGCGAGCGCGCGCAGCGCGGTGGCCGAGCCGGCCTCGGGGAACAGGCCGTCGGGCGACAGCGCCGACTTGGCTTTCAGGAAAGCGTCGATATACACCGCGCGGTCGCCGAGCAGGAAGCTCTCGGGCACGACCTTGATCACGTCGGACGCGCCGGCCTGCTGGATCCACTTGTCGGCGCGGACGATGGCGCTGGCCAGCGCCTGTGCCGTGTTGGGGTTCTTCTCCAGGAAGGCCACCGGCGCGTACAGGCAGGCCGCCGGCATCGGCCCGCCGAAGACCTTTTCCGATTCCGCCGGATCGCGGGTGTCGGAAATGATGCGGATGTCGCCGGCGCGCTGCAGGATGGTGATCACCGGGTCGAGGTTCGAGATCGCGTCGACCTGTCCGGCACGGATCGCCGCCACCGCGCCCTGCGAGGCGCCCACGCCGACGTAGGAGACCTCGGCGGGCTTGATGCCCGCCTTGGCCAGCACGAAATTCGCCATGATGTTGGTCGACGAGCCCGGCGCGGTGACGCCGATCTTCCTGCCCTTCAGATCCGCCAGCGACTTGTAGCCGGCCATCGTCTTCGTGCTCACCGCCAGCACGATCTGCGGCGCCCGCCCTTGCAGCACGAAGGCCCGCATCGGCTGGCCCTTGGCCTGCATGTTCAGCGTGTGCTCGAAGGCGCCCGAGACGACATCGGCGCTGCCGCCGACCACCGCCTGCAGCGCGCGCGCCCCGCCGGCGAAGTCGACGATCTCGACCTCGAGCCCCTCGGCCTCGAAGTACTTCTGCTGCTCGGCGATGGTCAGCGGCAGGTAGTACAGCAGGTTCTTGCCGCCGACGGCGATCGTGACCTTGCGCTTCTCCGGCGCCTGCGCGCGGGCCAGCGACGGCGCCATCGCCGCCACCGATACGGCCGCCGAGGCGGCGAGAAAATCGCGGCGCGGGAAAGCTCGCTCCATTGCCATCTCCTGATGAAATGCCCGTCGGCCGCGGATGCGGCCGGAAGGCGGATGCTAAATCACCGCGCCGTCGATGCGGCGACGGCGCAGCCTCTGGCGGCGGTCAGATCGGCACGGTCGAGCAGTCCGCCGGGCGGTTCTTGCCGCTGCGCTTGGCGAAGTACATCGCGTCGTCGGCGCGTTGCACCAGCTTCAGCGCCGTGTCGGCATCGTCGGGCGCCATCGCGTAACCCACGCTGGCGGTGACCTGCGCCAGCGCCGGCGGGTCGGCGGCGCTGGCGCGCACGGCGCCGACCAGCTGCTGCGCGACCGCCATCGCCGCCTCGCGGTCCGGCACCCGCGCCAGCACGAGGAACTCGTCGCCGCCGAAACGGCCGACGCTGTCCTCGGCGCGCACCGCCGAGGACAGCGCCTGCGCCACCCGCGCCAGCACGAGGTCGCCGTCGCGGTGGCCGAGCATGTCGTTGACGGTCTTGAAGCCATCGAGGTCGACGAAGAACAGCGCCACCGGCCCGGCGCGGCGGTCGGTCAGCGCAGCCTCGATGCGGTCGATCATCGCCCGCCGGCTCAGCACGTCGGTCACCGGGTCGCGCTCGACGCTGCGCTCCAGTTGCTGCTGGCGCGTCTTCAGGTCGTGCACGTCGACCAGGATCGTGTAGACGCCGAGTACCTCGCCCTCGGCGCCGCGGTCGGGAACGTAGCTGGTCCGCATCCAGCGCGGTTCCTGCCCAGGCAGCTGCACGAGCCGCGTGAACTCGGCCGGCTCGCCGGCCAGCGCGCGCTCGAAGTAAGGCCGGTGCTGCCGCCAGCGGTGCTCGCCGCGCACCTCGCCGAGGTGCCGCCCGAGCAGCTGCGCCGCGTTGATGCCGACCGCGGCGACGTAGGCGCGGTTGGCGAAGATGATCCGGCACTCGCGATCGACGTAGGTGATCGGGTACGGGATGTTCTCGGCGAACTGCGACAGCCGCGCCCGCGCCGCCTCCAGCGCCTGCTGCGCGGTGACGAAATCGTGGATGTCGAACGCGACCGTGTAGACGGCCGCGACCTTCCCGTCGCCGTCGAACTCCGGGAACACCTGCACCCGGCACCAGCGCGGCTCGCCGTGCAGGTGCGTCAGCAGCCGCTCGTAGCTGACCGTCGCGCCGGTGAAGGCGGCGGCGAAGGCGTCGCGCGCCGCGGCCCAGGCCTCGGCGCCGTACAGCTGCTCGAGCGTGCGGCCGAGCAGCTGCAGCCCGCGCCGCCCCGACCACGCCAGGTACGGCGCGTTGCAGAACACCAGGCGCGCGTCGCGGTCCCAGCGGCCGATCGGCAGGTGGATGGCATCGACCAGCCGCTCGACGATGTCGGCGCGGCTGGCGCGTGTCGCCGGGTCGCTGGCCATCGTCATGCGCCGCTGACGAAGATGAACAGGCAGGCCAGCCAGCCGACGAGCCAGACGACCGAGCGCGCCCAGTGCCAGTCGGCCAGGTAGCAGCCGAGGTAGGCGAGGCGGGCGGCGACGAAGATCACCGCCAGCGCGTCGACGCGCTCCTGCGGCGCGTGCAGCACCTGCGCCACGATCACCGCCGCGGCGAAGAATGGAAAGGCCTCGAAGCTGTTGGCCTGCGCGTTGTTGGCGCGCACGCGGAAGCCTTCCTGCCGCTCGAGCCAGGCGCGCGGGTCGCGGTTGTCGTAGCGGCTGCCGCCGGCCTTGGCGATGGTCGCCGCCAGGTAAGGCAGCAGCGCCGCGGCGAGCACGCACCACAGCGCCACCGTCACGCCGCCCTCCGCTCCAGCATGGCCTGCGCGATGGTGTTCACGTCGGTGTATTCGAGCTCGGCGCCGACCGGCACGCCGCGCGCCAGGCGCGTGACCTTCAGCTGCGGGTCGCGGCCGCGCAGCAGTTCGGCCACGTAGTGCGCCGTGGCGTCGCCTTCGGGCGTGAACGAGGTGGCGACGATGACCTCGCGCACCAGGCCGTCGGCGGCGCGCTCGAGCAGGCGCTCCATCTGGATCTCGCGCGGGCCGATGCCGTCGAGCGGCGACAGCCGGCCCAGCAGCACGAAGTACAGCCCCGAGTAGGCGAGCGACTGCTCGATCATCAGCTGGTCGGCCGGCGACTCGACCACGCACAGCAGCCCGACGTCGCGGCGCGCGCCGGCGCAGGTCTCGCAGATCTCCTGCTCGGTCAGCGTGTTGCAGCGGGCGCAGTGGCGGATGCCGCCGGCGGCGGCCAGCAGCGCCTCGCCGAGCGCCACCGCGCCGTCGCGATCGTGCTGCAGCAGGTGAAAGGCGATCCGCTGCGCCGACCGCGGCCCGATCCCCGGCAGCCGCCGCAGCGCGTCGACCAGCCTGTCGAGAGTGGGACCGAGTTTCATCGGACATCTGAGCGTACTGAAGGCGCTCGAACGAGCGCCTTCGTTGCAGTTACCTTGCGGCGGACGCCCGGCCGCCCGAAGCCCGCCGCACCCAATTTCCCCGGCGCGGGTGCACGTGCGACGCGAAGCGTCGCGTACACCCGCGCCGGCCCTCAAAACGGCATCTTGAACCCCGGCGGCAGGGGCATGCCGGCGGTGACCGAGGCCATCTTCTGCTGCGTCGTCTCCTCGGCCCGGCGCACGGCGTCGTTGAACGCCGCGGCCACGAGATCCTCGAGCATGTCGCGGTCGTCGCCGACCAGGCTCGGGTCGATGCTGACGCGCCGCACCTGGTTCTTGCAGGTCATCACCACCTTGACCATGCCGGCGCCGGCCTGCCCTTCGACCTCCATCTGCGCCAGTTCGTCCTGCAGGCGCTTCATGTTCTCCTGCATCTTCTGCGCCTGCTGCATCAGGCCGGCGAGCTGGTTCTTCATCATCTGCCTGCTTCCTTCAGGGTTCGCGGGGCCGGATCGATTGCGGCTCGACCTGGGCGCCGAAGTTCTCGATCATTTCCTTGACGAACGGATCGCCGTAGATGCCCTGCTCGACGGCCTTCTGCCGCTCGGCGCGCGCCTGCTCGGCCAGCGCCGCGGCCGTCGACGCGCCCGCGGTGCTGCCGACCTCGACCGACACCCGGATCGGCCGGCCGAAGTGCTGCGTCAGCGCCGCGCGCAGCCGCTCGACATTGGCCGCTTCCGCATACGACTTGATCGCCACCCGCAGCCGGAAGTGATCGCCATCGGTGGCGACGAGTTCGCTGTGCGCCGCCAGTTCGCGGGCCAGGCCCGTGACCGGCAGGCTGCCCGCCAGCTGCGGCCACTGGCCGGGGCCGGGAAGCGCCGATGCCGCCGGCGCCGCGCTCGTTACCGGCTTCGGCGGCTCGCCGCGGGCGGCGGCGCGCGGCGGCGCGGGCGCGG
>Ga0114939_10003686_pt1 | contig 10548 bp, 10 predicted proteins | sample AshMeaCrysSpring_FD_87196 | JGI IMG/M metagenome (GOLD analysis project Ga0114939, IMG submission 87196) | Groundwater microbial communities from Big Spring, Nevada to study Microbial Dark Matter (Phase II) - Ash Meadows Crystal Spring | ecosystem: Environmental > Aquatic > Deep subsurface >... | reverse complement strand
GAGGCGCCGAGGGCGACCCCGGCCTCCGTGAGGACCGCGGCCACGGACGGGGCGGTCGTCACGAGGTCGCGCCTGGCCCCGTCGGCGACCACCGACACCGGCTTGGGCATCCGCAGGGCCACGTCGAAGCCCTCGCGCGGCAACCGGGCCGAGCGGGAGACCGAGAACCAGGCACCCTCGGCCCGCAGGCCGATCGCCTGGACGGCGTCGCCGACGATGCGCGCGGTGGTCCAGGCCTGGGTCTTCTCGCCGTCCACCCACAGCGTGATGGGCCGGCCGTACGCGACGGCGACCAGCTGGCCCTCGCCGAGCGGGGTGTCCGGGGCGGGGGCGACCACGTCGTGCCCGCTCAAGGCCAGGCCCTGATCGGCGAGCAGGTCGCCCACGGTGGCGGCGTACGTGCGGACCGAGGCGGCCTCGCCGTCGATCTCCAGCGTCACGGTCTTGTCGGCGACGACGAAGGCGGTGAGACCGCCCACGAGGCCGACGAGGAGCAGACCCTTGAGCAGGAGGGCCAAACGGCTGCCGGACACACGGCTCCAGACGTGGGCGGTTCCGGCAGCGGGCGTCGATCGGCGCAGCGCACGCGCCGGACACGGAGGCCGCGTCTGCGGCCCGCCCCGGTTGGACTCACTGACGGTATCGGCGCCCCGAGGGGCAGACCAAACCCAGGTGACCACATCGTGGACATTCGTTCCGCCAGCCGGAACGCTGGTCAGCCCCGCGAGGCCGGCTCCCAGGGGCCGAAGACCCGAAGCGCGGTGGCCGTCGTCGCCGCGGCCAGCGCGTCGGCGTCGACGGCCACCACCTCGGCCATCGCCCGCAGCGTCAGCGGGATGAGGTACGACGCGTTCGGCCGCCCTCGGTAGGGCATCGGGGTGAGGTACGGGGCGTCGGTCTCGACCAGCAGCTGGCCGATCGGGGTGGCCGCCAGCGCCTCGCGCAGCCCGGCGGCGTTCTTGAAGGTCACCGGGCCGGCGAAGGACAGCACGTAGCCGCGCTCGGCGCAGTGCCGCGCCATCGCGAGGTCGCCGCTGAAGCAGTGGAAGACGACGCGCTCCGGGGCGCCCTCGTCCTCGAGCACCCGCAGCACCTCGTCGTGGGCGTCCCGGTCGTGGATGACCAGGGCCTTGCCGTGCTCCTTGGCCAGGGCGATGTGCCGGCGGAAGGACTCCTCCTGCGCGGCCCGGCCGTCGTCCCCGGTCCGGTAGAAGTCGAGCCCGGTCTCGCCGATCGCGCGCACCCGCTCATCGCCGGCCAGCCGCTCGATCGCGTCCCAGGCGGCCTCCAGGGCGGGCCGCCCGCCGGCCGCCTCGAGGCGCGGGGCCTCGTTGGGGTGCAGCGCGATGGCGGCCACCACCGACGGCACCCGGCGCGCGGCCTCCACCGCCCACTGCGAGCCGGGCACGTCGCAGCCGACCTGCACGATGCGGGTGACCCCGACGCGTGCCGCCGCGGCCACCGCGTCGTCGACCGACAGCCCCGCGGCATCGGAGTCGTCGCGCGCGCCGTCGCCCAGGTCGAGGTGGCAGTGGCTGTCGACCGCGTCGGCGGCCAGCGGCTCAGGCGGGTCGGGGTAGGCGCCCAGCGGCATCGGCCTACTGCCCCTCCGCCTCGAGGCGGGCCAGCTCCTCGTCGACGATCGACTCGTCCAGCTTGCGGAAGACCGGGGTCGGCGGCTGCAGGGGGGTGCCGGCTGGCAGCGGCTTGGACTCCCACGTCGCCTGGGTTCGGTAGTCGCCCATCAGCACCGGGTAGTCGGCGTTGCCCTCCTCGGAGACCTCGCGGATCTCCGGCATCGCGGCCCAGACCCCGGTGCCGCCGAGCAGCTCGTGCACCTGCTGCGAGGCGTGCGGCAGGAACGGCGTCAGCAGGGTGTTGCAGTCGCTGACCGCCTGGAGCGTGGTGGCGAGCACCGTGCGCATGCGCTCGTCGTCGGTGTCCTTGAGCTTCCAGGGCGCCTGGTCGGAGACGTACTTGTTGGCCTCGCCGACCACCCGCATCGCCTCGGCGATCGCGGCCTTCTGCCGCGAGCGCTCCAGCAGCGAGCCGACCGAGCCGAACGCCTCGCGGGTGGTCGCGAGCAGCTGGTGGTCGGCCTCGGTCAGCCCGGTCAGCTCGGGGATCGAGCCGACGTTCTTGGCCGCCATCGACACCGAGCGGTTGACCAGGTTGCCCCAACCGGCCACGAGCTCGTCGTTGTTGCGGCGCCGGAACTCCGCCCAGGTGAAGTCGGTGTCCTGGGCCTCCGGCCCGGCGGCGGCGATGAAGTAGCGCAGCGAGTCGGGGTCGTAGCGGGCCAGGAAGTCGCGCACGTAGATGACCACGGAGCGCGAGGACGAGAACTTGCGGCCCTCCATCGTGAGGTACTCGCTGCTGACCACCTCGGTCGGCAGCTGGAGCTCGCCGAGCGGGCCGGGCGCGCCGCCGCGGCCGCCGAGCCCGTCGTACCCGAGCAGGATCGACGGCCAGATCACCGAGTGGAAGACGATGTTGTCCTTGCCCATGAAGTAGTACGACCGGGCCTCGGGGTCGCACCACCACTGCCGCCAGGCCTCGGGGTCGCCGGTGCGCCGGGCCCACTCGACCGACGCCGACAGGTAGCCGATCACCGCGTCGAACCACACGTAGATCCGCTTGTCGGTGCGCGACTCCCAGCCGTCGAGCGGGATCGGGACGCCCCAGTCGAGGTCGCGGGTGATCGCGCGCGGCTGCAGGTCGTCGAGCAGGTTCTGGCTGAACTTCAAGACGTTGGGCCGCCAGTCGGTGCGGGTCTGCAGCCAGCCGCCGAGCGCCTCAGCGAAGGCCGGCAGGTCGAGGAAGAAGTGCTCGCTCTCGACGAACTCCGGCTTCTCGCCGTTGATCTTGCTGCGGGGGTTGCCGAGGTCGACCGGGTCGAGCTGGTTGCCGCAGGAGTCGCACTGGTCGCCACGGGCCCCGTCGTACCCGCAGATCGGGCAGGTGCCCTCGATGTAGCGGTCCGGCAGCGTGCGGCCCGTCGACGGTGAGATCGCGCCCAGCGTGGTGCGCGCCACGACGTAGCCGTTGCGGTGCAGCGTGCGGAAGATCTCCTGGGTCACCGCGTAGTGGTTGCGGGTCGTGGTGCGGGTGAACAGGTCGTACGTGAGCCCGAGCCCCTGCAGGTCCTCGACGATGACCCGGTTGTAGCGGTCGGCGAGCGCGCGCGGGCTCAGCCCCTCGGCGTCGGCCTGCACCTGGATGGGGGTGCCGTGCTCGTCGGTGCCGCTCACCATGAGCACGTTGCGCCCGGACATCCGCATGTAGCGGGAGAACACGTCGCTGGGCACGCCGAAGCCGGAGACGTGGCCGATATGGCGCGGGCCGTTGGCGTACGGCCAGGCGACCGCCGTCAACACATTGCGGGACATGGCCCGGATCTTAGGGCCGGGCCGATCTTGTGCGGCTTGGCGTCCCCGTGTGGGTTACGCCTCGCGGAGCCGCGGGGCCCGCTGCGCCGGCACCTGCCGGGGGCGCGGGACCGGCGAAACCGCGGACGCGGCGAGCGCCTCGGGCGCCTCGCCGCCCACCCGTCGGCCGTGCGCGATGTCCCACGGCGGGGCGGCCACCTCGGCCGTCGCGCCGCAGGAGTCGCAGCACTCGCCGCCGTAGGGGGAGACCGAGCCGGCGCCCTCGCGGTACCAGGCGGTGTGCTCGGCCCCGCCGTCGTCGGACCAGCGTTGGACCCGGTAGACGGCCCGCCACTGCGCACCGCACGCGCGGCACCCCAGCCGGAACGCCTCGTACGAGACCTCGGTCTCACGCATTGGGGCCACCTCCCCGGGTCCACCGGCGCCCGCCCGCCGATACCGCCAGGGTGCCCCTGCGGGCAGGTATCGGACAGGGACTTTCGGACCCCATCCCCCTGCCTTCCGGCACCTCGGGCCGCCCCCCGGGGCAGCCGGGTCAGGCCAGCGACGCCTCGTAGACCGCGCGGCGGGGGGCGCCGGTGATCGCGGCGACGGCCGCGACCGCGTCGCGCCTCGACTCCCCGCCGGCCATCCGCTCCGCGACCAAGGCGGCCAGCTCGGCCGGGGTGGGCTCCGCGGCGCGCGGCGGGGCACCGCCGACAACCAGGGTGATCTCGCCGCGCACCTCGCCCTGGGCCCAGCGCGCCAACTCGCCCAGATCCCCGCGGACGACCTCCTCGTACGTCTTGGTGAGCTCGCGGCAGACCGCGGCCGGGCGCTGCGGGCCGAACGCGTCGGCGAGCGCCTCGAGGGCGGCTGCCAGCCGGTGCGGCGCCTCGAAGAAGACGAGGGTGCGGGTCTCCCCGGCGAGCTCGCGCAGCCGGGCCGCACGCTCGCCGGACTTGCGCGGCAGGAACCCCTCAAAGCAGAACCGGTCGATCGGCAGGCCGCTGACGGCCAGCGCGGTCAGCACGGCGCTGGGGCCGGGCGCCGAGGTCACCCGCACCCCCGCGGCGACCGCGGCGGCCACCAGCCGGTACCCCGGGTCGCTCACGCTCGGCATCCCGGCGTCGGTGACCAGCAGCACCCGGGCGCCGCCCAGCAGGTCGTCGACGAGGCCCGGGGTCCGCTCGGCCTCGTTGGACTCGTGGTACGACACCACGCGCCCCGTGACGGCGACGCCCAGGTCGGCCGCGAGCCGCCGCAGCCGGCGGGTGTCCTCAGCGGCGACCACGTCGGCCGCGGCCAGCTCGCGGGCCAGCCGGGGCGAGGCGTCCGACGGGTCGCCGATCGGGGCGCCGGCCAGGACCAGCACGCCGGGGGCCTGCGTCATGCCGTGATCCTCGCACCCCCTCTTACGATGGCGCGTGTGACGACGGTCGAGGCGGCGCCCGACCGAGCCGTGAACCGGGCGCGCCTGCTGGGCTGGGCCGGGCCGCTCGGGGTGATGGCGATCGGCGGCTGGATCCGGTTCAGCGCGCTCGGCCAGCCGGATGCCGTGATCTTCGACGAGACGTACTACGCCAAGGACGGGCTGTCCCTCACCCTGTTCGGGTACGAGCGCAAGGCCGTCGAGGGCGCCGACGACCTGCTGCTCGAGGGCCGAACCGACATCTTCACCGACTCCCCCGGATACGTGATCCACCCGCCGCTCGGCAAGTGGGTGGCCGGCTCCGGGCAGTGGCTGTTCGACGTCTCGCCGGCGACGTGGCGCTTCGGCTCGGCGGTGCTTGGAACCCTGGCGATCCTGCTGCTGGCGCGCATCGTCCGCCGGATGACCGGCTCGACCCTCCTGGGCTGCGTCGCCGGGCTGCTGCTCGCCCTCGAGGGGCTGTCGATCGTGTTGTCGCGCACGGCGATGCTCGACGGGCCGCTGGCCTTCTTCGTGCTCGCCGCGTTCGGCTGCCTGGTCATCGACCGCGACCACCGGCGCGCGGGCACCGGCCCGAGGTGGCGGCCGTGGCGGGTGGCCGCGGGCGTCTGCCTCGGCCTGGCCTGCGGGACCAAGTGGTCGGGCGTCTTCTACCTCGCGGCGTTCGGCGTGATGACCGTGCTGTGGGACCGCGGCGCACGCCAGCTGGCCGGCGAGCCGAGCCCCACCCGGGCCGCGCTGCGCCGCGACGCGCTGCCCGCCTTCCTCGCGATCGTCCCCACCGCGATCGTGACATACGTCGTCACCTGGTCGGGCTGGCTGCTCACCTCGGGCGGCTGGGACCGCCAGTGGGCGGCGAACAACAGCCCCTCCGGCAACGCGGTCGTCGACGCCTTCCGCTCGCTGTGGCACTACCACGGCGGGATGCTCGCCTCCGCGCGCGCCATCACGTCCGACCACCCGTACGAGTCGGAGCCGATCGGCTGGCTCGTCCTCGTCCGCCCGGTGTCGATGCACTACGACGGCGAGGCGGCCGGCTGCGAGGCCGACCGCTGCGTCTCCGCGGTCCTGGCGCTGGGCAACCCCGCCATCTGGTGGGCCGGCCTCGCGGCGCTCGCGGCCTGCCTGTGGTGGTGGGGCGCGCAGCGCGACTGGCGCGCGGGCGCGGCGCTGCTCGGGGTCGCGGCCGGCTGGCTGCCCTGGGCGCTGTCCGGCGATCGGACCGTCTTCTCCTGGTACGTCGTGGTCGCCGCGCCGTTCGTCTGCCTGGCGATCACCTTGGCCATCGCCCGGATCCTCGGCCCCAACGAGCCCGGCCGGCGCCGGATGTGGGCCGCCATCGCGGTCGGGGCGTACCTGCTCGTGGTGCTCGCGATGTTCGCCTGGTTCGAGCCGATCTGGACCGGCGAGGTCGTCTCGTACGACGCCTGGCGGGCGCGGATGTGGTTCTCCTCCTGGATCTAGCCGGTCGGCGTACCGTCGCCGCATGTGCCGCAACATCACCGAACTGCGCGGTCTCGAACCGGCCGCGACCGCCGAGGAGATCGAGGCGGCGGCCCGCCAGTACGTCCGCAAGGTGAGCGGGATCAGACAGCCGGGTGCAGCTGCTGAGGCCGCGTTCGAGGCGGCCGTCGCCGCGGTGGCCGCGGTCACCGCCGACCTCCTCGGCGCCCTTCCGCCCCGCAGGCAGCCGCCGGCCACGCTGCCTCCGCTGCGGCGGCCCGAGGTGCGGGCCCGCCTCGGCGCCCGCTGAGCGGAGCCCTTATGCGGGCCGGTCCCCGGGTCTAGATTGCGCGGCACACACCTGCGCCCCGAGGAGGACCAATGCCAGCGTCGACGCTGCTCGCGATCGGCACGCGCAAGGGCCTCTGGCTGGCCCGCAGCGACGACGGCCGGCGCACCTGGACCGTCGCGGGGCCGCACTTCGTCGCCCGCGAGGTCGCCGCCGTCGCCGTCGACACCCGGCGCGACCCGGTCCGGCTGCTCGCCGCCACCCACAGCGAGCACTGGGGCCCGACGGTCATGCGCTCCGACGACCTAGGCGCAACCTGGCAGGAGACCGCGGAGGGCGCGATCCGGTTCCCCGCGGACACCGGCGCGGCGCTGGCCCGGGTCTGGCAGCTGCAGCCGGACACCGAGGGCCGTCCCGATGTGGTGTGGGCCGGCTGCGAGCCGACCTCGTTGTGGCGCAGCGACGACGGCGGCGCGACGTTCACCCTCATCCGCGGGCTCTGGGACCACCCGCACCGGCCGAACTGGCAGCCCGGCTACGGCGGCGCCGCGGTGCACACCGTGCTGCCCGATCCCGAGTCGGACCGGGTGCTCGTGGCGATGAGCACCGGCGGCGTCTACGCCAGCGACGACGGCGCGACCGGGTGGGAGCCGCACAACCGCGGCATCTCGGCGTACTTCATGCCCGACCCCGATCCGGAGTACGGCCAGTGCGTGCACAAGGTGGCGCGCCCCGCCGGAGACCCCTCGCGCCTGTACGCGCAGAACCACCACGGCGTCTTCCGCTCCGACGACGGCGGCGGCAGCTGGACGTCAATCGCCGAGGGGCTGCCGGCCGACTTCGGATTTCCGATCCTGGCCTCGCCGCGCGACCCGGGCGCCGCGTGGGTCGTCCCTCTGGTCGCCGACGGCGAGCGCGTGCCGCCGGGCGGGCGGCTGCGGGTGCACCGCACGACCGATGCCGGCGCCACCTGGCAGGAGTCCCGCTCCGGTTTGCCCGACGGCAGCTGGACGGTGGTGCTGCGCGACGCCGCCTGCGTCGACGCCGCCGACCCGACCGGGGTCTACATCGGCACCAGGGACGGCTGTGTCTACGCCAGCGCCGACGGCGGCGAGACGTTTTCGGTCGTCGCCGCCCACCTGCCCGATGTCCTGGTCGTGCGCGCGGTCGAGATCGGGTGAGCGCGCCCGAGGTGCAGCTCCTGCTGCCCGGCAGCCTCGCCGACGTCGCCGGCGGCCGCCGCTCGCTCACCGTCCACGCGCCGGGGGGCTCGCTGGCGGGCCTCCTCGACGCGCTGGCCGACGAGCACCCTGCGCTGGAGCGCCGGATCCGCGACGAGACGGGCGCCGTGCGCCGGCACGTCAACGTGTACGTCGACGGCGCCGACGTGCGTGCGGGCGAGGGCCTCGCCACCGCGGTGCGCGCGGGCTCGACCGTCCATGTGCTGCCGTCGATCGCCGGGGGCAGCGAGGGCGGCCCCGGTTCCGAGCAGCCCACGATGTACTCCCTGCAGTTCCCCGGCGCCGAGCGCAAGCCGATGCCGGGCCAAGGCGACGAGCGCACGATGCTCACGGCCCTGCTGGACTGGCATCGGGCGACGCTGGCCGCCAAGTGCTCGGGGCTCACCGCCGAGCAGCTGCGCGAGCGCGCGATCCCGCCGTCCACGATGAGCCTGCACGGGCTGGTGCGGCACCTGGCGGGCGTGGAGCGCTGGTGGTTCCGCGAGCAGTTCGCCGAGCGCGGGATCGCGCCGCTCTACACCTACGAAGACGACGAGGACGAGGACTTCAACGACCTGTCGCGCGACTTCGCCGATGACCTGGCGGCGTGGGCCGCGGAGTGCGAGGCGGCCCGCGCCATCGTCAGGCGCTCGTCGCTGGACGACACCGGCACCCGTCGCTCCACCGGAGAGCCGGTCTCGCTGCGCTGGATCCTGCTGCACCTGATCGCCGAGTACGCCCGGCACAACGGCCACGCCGACCTGCTGCGCGAGCGTCTCGACGGGGCCACCGGGTACTGACGGCGCCCGTTCACGCGCTCGACGCGAACGCACGGTGAGCGGCCTGGAGCAGCGCGCGCCGAATCCGGCCCCAGCCGGGTGAACGGCCTCCCCGCGCCGGCTGCGCAAGAACAGGGCCAGCGACAGCGCGGGCGAAATGGGTGGAGCTGAGGGGATTTGAACCCCTGACCCCCTCGATGCGAACGAGGTGCGCTACCGGTCTGCGCCACAGCCCCTTGGTACGCCAGGGAGGATAGCAACCAGCCCGATCAGGGCCGAATCAGTCCGAGTTGTCAGAGATCGCGCGGGCTATGGCCCGCGCGATCTCTGACAACTCGGAAGGTGGCGGGGCAGCGCTGCTACTGGCCGGCGGCGCGGCGGCGCTGGTCGTAGCCGCGGTCGTCGGCGGTGTGGTCGACCTCGGCGGCCAGCGCGGTCTCGAAGTCCTCGTCGACGCGGGTCTGGTCGAACAGCTCGTCCTCGACCCGGCGGCCCGCGGAGTACGTGCCCGGCTCGGTGAGATCCATGGTCCGCACCGAGCGCGGAGCCTTCGGCGCGTTGACGTACGTGGGCACGGGCACCGGCACCGGCTCCCACACCTGGTCGGCGACGGCGTCGTAGAACTCGGCCGGCTGCGAGGACTCGAGGTCGGCGGCCGCGGCTGAGGCGAACACCTCGCGGGCGGGGGATGAACGCCGGCGCTGGGCCCCGGCCACCGCGCCGGCGACGGCGCCCGACACGGCCGCGCGGCCGGCCGACTCGCGGCGCAGCCGCCGCAGCCGGGCCTCGCGGGCGGATGTGCGGCGGGCCTCCTGGCGCAGGTGCACCACGAAGCCGGCGGCGAGCAGGAGGGGCAGCGCGATCAGCCACACCGGCAGGACGCCAAGCAGCGAGAGCCCGGTCACCACGAGGAGCACCCCCGCCAGAACGGCGAGGGTGCGGCGGCGGCGCTGCGCCTGGGACGCACGGGCCTCGGCCCGGGACCGGGTGGCCGAGGAGCGGTGCCCCCCAGTCACGACGACGTCCACCACGGGCCGGCGGCGGGGCTGCAGGACCTGGCGCTGATCGGGCATGTCGGTCCCCCGGCGAGACAGGATGCGCATGGCGTCGTGGAAGCGGTCGACCGACCGGGATTCGTTGGCCTCGTCGTGGCGCCGCACCCACATCGGCACGAGCACGAGCGCCCACAACGCGATGATGACCGCGTAGATGACGCCTGCTCCCACGGGGCGCAAGGCTATGCGCCGGACGGCCGCCCGTCCCGCACCGCGCCCGCGTGTCGCGTCTGCGAGGTCAGCCGGCAAGCCAGCGGGCGAGCAGCCCGCCGGGGACCTCCTCGGCCGTCAACGCGTACGAGACGTGGTCGCGCCAATCCCCGTCGATGTGCAGGTAGCGCGGCCGAAGCCCCTCCTCGCGGAAGCCGAGCTTCTCGACGACCCGGCGGCTGGCGGTGTTCTCCGGGCGGATGTTCACCTCGACGCGGTGCAGTCCGACGGCGCCGACGAGGTGGTCGAAGGCCATTGCCGCGGCCGTCGGCATGACCCCCCGTCCGGCGACGGCCTCATCGACCCAGTAGCCGAGGTAGGCCGAGCGCAGCGACCCCCAGGCGATCCCGCCGCAGGTGAGCTGCCCGGCCAGCCGTCCCTCGTACTCGACGACGAACGGCAGGGTTCGCCCCTCGCGCGCCTCGAGGTGCAGCCGCCGCACCATCGTCGCGAAGGTCGGCGGAGTGTCGCTCGGCACCGGAGAGGTCGCCTCCCATGGCGCCAGCCAGGCCGCGTTGCGGGCGCGCACCTGGAACCAGGCCCGCTCATCACCGCGTTCGACCGGCCGGATCGACACCGGCCCCGACGTCAGCCGGACCTTCCAGGAGTTGCGGCTCACGCGCTGCGCGCCGATCCGCTCACCGGTGGTCGCCGCCGCGGAGCTGGTCGAGGGCGTGCCCGAGGACCGGCAGCAGCGTCTGGACGCCGTCACGGGCTCCGCCGACCGAGCCGGGCAGGTTGACGATCAAGGT
>Ga0114939_10003685_pt1 | contig 10549 bp, 6 predicted proteins | sample AshMeaCrysSpring_FD_87196 | JGI IMG/M metagenome (GOLD analysis project Ga0114939, IMG submission 87196) | Groundwater microbial communities from Big Spring, Nevada to study Microbial Dark Matter (Phase II) - Ash Meadows Crystal Spring | ecosystem: Environmental > Aquatic > Deep subsurface >... | reverse complement strand
GAACCATCTCCAATACCCGGTTGGCCCGTTTGTCTACAAGGATGGTATCCTTGTCTGCGAAAACGTCCCGCTTTCAGCGATCGCGACCGGTGTCGATACACCAGTTTATGTTTATAGCCGGGAGGCGATGCTGACCCGAGCCGGAGAATTTCAACAAACCGCTGCTCAATTTACGACCGATGCGCTTGTTTGTTACGCGGTTAAGGCTAACGGCAATCCGGCGCTAATCAGGATTCTGGGGGAGCACGGTTTGGGCGCGGATGTTACCAGTGGTGGGGAACTTTTTCTTGCCTTGCGCGCCGGGATCAATCCGAAAAAAATAATCTTCTCCGGCGTGGGAAAAAAGGAGCACGAGATAGCCGAAGCCCTGACGGCCGGGATTCGGGCTTTACACGTTGAATCGGAAATGGAGCTGGGCACGGTCGCCGATATCGCCGAGCGGTTAGGACGGCGAGCGCCGATCGGTGTGCGCGTCAACCCCAATATCAGCGCGGAGACGCACCCCTATATCAGCACCGGTCTTCACGGTCACAAATTCGGCGTTCCCAGGGATCGGGCTGTGTCCATGCTTCGCTGGGCGGCCGACCATCCCTGGCTCCAGCCCGTCGGTCTTGCCGCACATATTGGCTCCCAGATCACGGACCTGGAACCTTATGCTCAATCTGTGCGATTTTTAATTGCTCTGGCTCTTGAACTGCGCGAACAGCGGATAAATCTGGCTTATATCGATGTCGGCGGTGGGTTGGGCATTGATTATCAGACTGCGGCCCCAATGGTGGCGGATTGGGTGCGGACGGTTGCTCCCATCGTCTCCGAGGCTGGGTTTGGGCTTGTGGTGGAGCCGGGGCGTTCGATCATTGGGGCGGCCGGCACATTACTGACGAAGGTCATCTATACCAAGATCCAAGGCACGAAGCAATTCGTCATTGTGGATGCAGGTATGACTGATCTGATCCGGCCAACGCTTTATCAAGCCTACCATCCGATTCTGACGGTTCGCGAGAGCCGGAGTGAACCTACTCTCGTGGATATCGTTGGTCCGATATGCGAGACAAGCGATTTTTTGGCGCGCGATCGCCTGCTGCCGCCGGTCGCTCGCCTGGACTTGTTGGCCATTTTGCATGCCGGTGCGTATGGCTTCGCCATGAGTTCAAATTATAACGGCCATCTTCGTCCAGCAGAAGTCCTGGTTGAGGGCGATACATTCCAGGTTATTCGGTCAAGGCAAACGTATCCCGACCTTATGGCGGGTACCTAGTCATTTGGTGGCCCAGTTTTTCCTTTCATAATACTACGTTGAAGCCGTTCGTCACGGTTTAGAAAACGAACTTCATGGACGCCCTTGCCCACGGATGATCCACTATGGGGCATAAGGTGGTAGGTCCATGACCAGGTAACGACCGGCGTTGTTTTTCAGAACATGGAAAGACCATTGTGATACCGGCGGTTGCTCGGTCTCATCAGCCCCACAACATGGTCCTAACACGAAGAGATCGCCTCCGGTCGTTTCAAATTCCACCAGAAAGGTGTATTCTCCTGTGGGAGTGCTCTCCATCTGGGTAACCGCGCGTGGCTGCAGGCATTGTAAGCCGTTGACCGTGCAGCCGTTTCGCAGCAATTCCGCATGGTCCGAGGCATCGACAGCCGGGTTCCACCTCGCCAGCGACTCGTACGATCCACCGTAGTACTCAGCCGCCTCGGTATATCGTCCGGTCTGGAGCAGATCGAAAAAGGTGATTAGAGCCGCCTCTGCCTCAGATTGATCGTCCGCCGCCGTTGCCGGTTGAATCGTCGCCTTTGGCAAATCTAGCCTTCCCGGTTGGCAAGCCACCAGCAAGCATAGACCAGCCAAAACCAATACCCGGAGCGTTTCCCGCCACATACGATTCCCCGGAATACCTAGTCTTTACTCGCCTCATATAAATAAGCCCATGTATATATGCCCGAATCGTGACCATCGTTCCAGACAAACTGAATCGCGTAACTGCCGACCGGGTTGGCGGCTTCGAGGTTTAATTCGTCGTTCTGGGCTTTTTGTAACAGAAGTTTATCGGCCGGACGACCCATATTTTCATGGCCGCCCTGGCACATCACGCACGGACAAATCGCGCGAAGACCGGCAAAGGAATAAGCGGTGGTAAGGCCGTCGCTCCATTCGATTCTTAACTCGCGCTTTTGCCGGTCGGCAGTAACATTCGTCGGTCGAACCTTGTTTGTCATGGGCAATCGATTGAAACAAATTAATCCGAAAACTTAGCCGGCCAGTGTTTGAAGGCGTTCGGCTATCTCGCGGTAACCGGCCTGCAATTGCGCCAGTTTTTCGCGTTCTTTGTCAACAACGGCACGCGGAGCCTTTTCGGCGAACGGGCTATTGAGCAATCCTTCGAGCCGCTCAATTTGAGAAGCCAACTGCGCACTTTCCTTTTTCAACCGCGATTTTTCGGCGGATAGATCGACCATACCCGCCAGCGGCAGGTAGAGGGTGATCGGACCCTGGACCAGAGTCAATACTTGCGCCGGTGGTTCTAATTCGGCCACAATGGTCAATTCGGCGTTATTGAGTCTACCTAAGGCGGCCAAAATCGGCCGTTGCGATTCGATAAATGCGATCCTGTCCCCGGCCGAAATGATCGCCGGGATGAATTTTGCCGGTTCGACCCCTTGTTCGGCGCGGGCATTCCGTATTCGCCGGACCATTTCCCGAATTTGTTCGAAATCCGCCACGGCCGCCGGATATTGACTGTCTGGCTCAGGCCAATCTGCGATAATCAGTGCCTCGCTCCAGCCTTCCGGTGGGGCGATTCCAATATCCGCCTCGATATAAGCACGACGAAGCTGTTGCCATGTTTCCTCGGTCACAAAGGGGATATAGGGATGCAATAATCGCAGCGATTGGTCCATCACGGTGTTCAGGACGGCCAGCGTTGTCCAGGCCGCCTGGCCGTCACTTTGCATTTGCACTTTGGCGATCTCCAGATACCAGTCGGCAAAATCGCTCCACAAAAAGTCATAGGCCTGGCGACCGGCTTCGCCGAACATGAAACCGTCCATGAGGCGATTCACGGTGGCCGCTGTCTCACTCAAACGGGTCAGGATCCACCGATCAGCGATGCTATAGGCTGCTTCTATATCATCCGGCCGATCTCCCTTGGTCGCCTTATCGAGGCTGCGGGTGATGAAACGCGCGGCATTCCAGATCTTGTTGGCGAAGTTGCGGTTGCTCTCGACGCGGTCGATCGATAGATTCAAGTCATTGCCTGGTGTGCCGCCGGTCAGCAGGGTAAAGCGCAGCGCGTCTGTACCGAACTCAGCGACCATGTCGAGCGGATCGGTGACGTTGCCGGTTGTTTTGCTCATTTTTCGCCCGCTGCCGTCACGAACCAGTCCATGCAGATAGATGGTGTGAAATGGGATGTCGTTGGTAAACAACGCCGCGGTCATCACCATGCGGGCCACCCAGAAGAAAAGAATGTCATAGCCGGTTTCCATCACATCGGTCGGATAGAAGCGCGCCAAATCAGGCGTCTGCTCCGGCCAACCAAGCGTCGAAAATGGCCAGAGGGCGCTGCTAAACCAGGTATCGAGCACGTCCGGGTCCTGGGTGATCTCCCGACTTTGGCACTTTGCACACACTTCAGGATCTTGGAGCGTCACGGTCTGGTGACCACAGTTGGTACAGTGCCACACGGGGATGCGGTGGCCCCACCAGAGCTGCCGGCTGATGCACCATGGCCGGATGTTTTTCAACCAATTGTCCCAGGTCTTCACGAAATGTTCGGGGACGATTGTGATGCGGCCGCTGTGAATGGCCGCTAGGGCCATGTCCGCCATCGGCCGGGTATTGACGAACCACTGTTTGCTGATCATGGGTTCGACGATCTCACCCCCGCGCTGGCTGCGAGGGACATTGAGCGTATACGGCTCGGTTTTAATGGTCAGACCGGCTGCTTCCATATCAGCCCATAACCGGCGCCGGCATTCAAAGCGATCGAGACCGGAGTACGGTCCGGCGGCTTCACTCATGGACGCATCCTTATTCATGACCGATATGACAGCGAGGTCTTTTCGCCGTCCGATCTCAAAGTCGTTGGGATCGTGACCGGGGGTCACTTTTAACGCACCCGTCCCAAAGGTCATGTCGACGTATTCGTCGGCGATGATCGGGATTTCCCGGTTGAGAATCGGCACCAATGCTGACCGGCCGATGTAGTCCGTGAACCGATCGTCATTCGGGTGGACAGCCACCGCCGTATCGCCGAGGATCGTCTCAGGACGAGTCGTAGCCACCGGTAAGAACCCCCCGCCGGAAACCGGATATTTGAAATAATAAAGCGTGCCAACTTCTTCGGTGTATTCCACCTCCAGATCTGAGACCGCCGTTTGCAAACCGGGCGACCAGTTGACCAGGTACTCATCCTGATAAATTAAACCCAGGCGATAGAGACGGACAAACGCCTCGCGAACAGCCCGGGATAATCCTTCGTCCATGGTGAAACGCTCGCGATCCCAGTCACACGAAGCGCCAAGCCGGCGAAGCTGTTGGGCGATGTAGCTGCCGTATTTTTCTTTCCAGGCCCAGGTCCGTCGCAGAAACTCCTCACGGCCGATCGCTACCCGCGAAGTTCCTTCCGCGGCCAGCATCTTCTCGATTTGAAGCTGGGTAGCGATACCGGCGTGATCTGATCCAGGCACCCATAACGCGGCCCGACCTTGCATGCGCGCGCGGCGGATCATTAAATCCTCGAGCGCTACGAACATCACGTGACCCATATGGAGTTCACCGGTGATATTCGGTGGCGGGATGGAGATCACAAACGGTCGCGCATCCGGCGGCCGGGCTTCCGGTTTGAACCAACCGTTCTCTTGCCACCATTGATAAAGGCGCTCTTCCGTACTCAGGAAGTCATAAGCTTTTGGCATTTCGCTCATCGATCAATCCTCGTCCTGAACCAACTAGACAGATGACATGCTTGGCCATCGTATAATAAAAAACGCTCTCGCCTTTCAAGGACGAGAGCGTATTGCTCACGCGGTACCACCTTGCTTCCGATTCTTCAAAAGAATCGACGCTCGATTCAGCTTTAACGGGCTATTCCGCCTTCGCTTACTAAACTTCAGCGAAGGAACTCCTGGGCGACCTTCGGCAGTTCTGCTTCCTCAAGGGTTCTCAACCTCTGACCCTTGATCTCTGATGGGCAGAGAAGCTGCCTACTCCTCCCACTCAACGTCTTTTATTGATATTTTGCACAGTATACCAACCGGAGCGTTCCTCGTCAACGACAATCGGCCACGAAACCATTCAGGAATTGCAGTTTTCTACTCGGTTTCAATAATAGTAATCTGTTCAATGATGTCTCCTGGGCTAGTTGCCGTCGCCGGGTCGCGCAGTGTCAGGTTGCTTAAGACATCATCACCCTCAACCAACTCCCCGAAAATAGTGTGCGCCCCATCAAGATGTGGCGTCGGGACAAAGGTGATGAAGAATTGGCTGCCGTTGGTGTCCGGTCCGGAATTGGCCATAGCCAGTAATCCCCGGCGATCGAAAGAAAGCCCGTTGTCAGTTTCGTCGGGGAAGGCATAACCTGGTCCGCCGCTTCCGCTGCCGGACGGATCGCCGCCTTGAGCCATGAAGTCGGCCAGGACGCGATGGAAGGTGGTGCCGTCATAGAAACCCTCGTTCGCCAGGAATATGAAGTTGTTTACCGTTTGAGGGGCTTCATCATCAAATAACTGCAGTCTCATCTCGCCGCCCTCGGCAAGGCGGATGACGGCCTCGTACTGTTTATTTGTGTCAATCGTTAGTGGTGGTGGTTCAGTATAATAGTTATTGCGTTCAACTGGATCGAGTTGCGCCAGCGGCCGGTCGCCTGTTAATTCAGTGCCGCTTGTCGCATCATTATTCCTGTTTAGAAAGAATATCGCCGCTAATAGCACGATTACCGCCACAACCACGCCGCCGATGATCAAATTGCGCTGGCGTGTTTTTTGGCGGCGGAGTTCCTCTTGCTTCCTTCTTTCCGAGACGGATGGCATCTGGTTAGCATTCTTTGTCATGGCAATGAACCTGAATTAATAATTTAGGGCTTCTGACTGAAGGGTAAGTATATCAACTCCGGCGCCGGAAATTCAGCTCGAGCAACGACCTCCGGCGGGCTTTTACTATCATCCCACAACTGGCCCAACATAGCCCCATCCGCGCCGCCTAGCTCGCGCAGAAAATCGATATAGTCGCTCGAAGCTGTTTGATAAAACAACGTCACAATGATGCGTGTTGTGGCGGCGGGAACGTTGTACAGGGTGTCGTCCCAATATTGGCCGTCGACATATGTCGCTCCCACGGGACGCATGCCGGGCTTGTCAAAAGCCGCGACGGTATACCCTCGCGGCGGGATGCGGTTATCCTTGTAGGTGGTGTTATTCAGCGCGAAATGAAACGAAGGCCCGGAGGGTAAGCCGACAACCGTGGCCAGTTCCGGGGTAATCCCTTGCTTGGCTTCATAAACTTTAACCGCCGGGTCTAAGGATAGGATACCAGTATTGGGGTTGTACGCCCCAGACTCGAAGATCAGTTCACCGCTGGCGTCGTAGGCGCGTAGGTTTAGCCACATGCGCCGGCCCTCAGGATAACCGGTCGGTAATTTATGCCCGGTTTCGTTGGTAACCCGGACGGTCACTACCTTTTGACCATTATCCTCCGTCAAGTCGACATCAAGTGAGGCGGCACGTTGGAGCATGCTGCGCGCCGCGTCGGCCGTTTTGTTCAACGCAGCCGCATCCAGGGGATTGTGCAGTCGCCAGCGCGGATCTTGTAGAATCTTGGGGACCCAGGCGTTGCCACCGGCCATCACATGAGCCGGAAGACAACCTGTTGTAACACAATCGCGGTAGGTGGGATTGAAGGCTTGATTGGCTGCCAGACCGGTCTGGCGCACCAAATGGCAATCCTGGCAAGATACGACGATGCCGCCGGGTTTGGCGCCGGCAAATTGGGGAGCGAAAACACCGCCTTTCGCGTAATCACTATTCGACCATTCATCAAAAGTTCGTTCGATTGGAAATAGATCGCCGTTGGCATACGATGGGGCGGGGCTGTTCAATTCATTCGGCCAGAATTGGGCCGGACCACCACCCGGCGGGGTTTCAGTCCAGGTCAGCAGCGGGTTATCGACGTTGTGGCAACTGCCACACAAACGAGAGGCGGCCAGAGGGTCATTCTGTCCCTGGAAGCGGGCCTGGAATGCCGTATGAAAACCAAAACCAGGCAGAGAAAACGGACCACGACGGTTGTCTTCCGGATCAAGGATAATCATCCCGCTGGCGACATGATCGACCGGCGGCGGAGCGATCAAGTCTGCCCGAATCGTAGCGTCGAGTGTGGCGACTTCGTCCTCGGCTCCGGGAACGGGATCGACCATCCGGTGGCACACCTCACAGGCGACGCCGGCATCGATATCGACTTCAGTCAGCGCAGATCCATCGGCAGGCTCGCTCCGTCCGGCGAACCAACCTCTTGGTGTATGGCAACGCAGACAGAATTCACCGGCATCGGCGGCGTCGTTCTGAGCCACGGCGAAAGCAGCCCAAAACAAAGGATCGCGTCCGGCTTGCCCCATCATGCTGCCACGCCAGGCCTCATAGATCGGCGCGCTATGACAGGCGCGGCAGGTGGTGGGATCGATAACCTCCACGACCGGATGCTCAGGCGAGTCCGGTTGGGTGCCGGGTAGGAAAAAATCCTCTTTGGTCGTCGCCAATGGTAGGGAGTATCGGTTTGATGATGACCGTTTTTCACCTACTGCCTGCCCACTGTCACCGGCGACGGCGGCGCGGAACCAGGTCGCGGTCATGACTGCGCCGATGACCATCAACGCAACAACAGCCACGAACTGCGCCACTTTGTATGATCGCTTCATGTTGGATTCTTTGAGTTTTTGTTTCATCATGCACCCCCAACAATCCATTTTCTCTCAAACCAAACCAAAGCGCCTAGTCCGAGAAGTGCGGCGATACCGCCGACAAGATAGCCTTCAGGGATGGTAGCCTGGGTGATATACAATGCCATCATACCCAAAATACCGCTGAATAGGTAGAGTATAAGAACCGTTTCCCGCTCGGAAAACCCGAGGCGGACGAGCCGGTGACTGGTATGATCCCGTCCGGCTGTGGCTGGACTCAGGCCTCGACGGAGGCGTGAAATGACGACCAAGGTCATATCAAAAATTGGTAATCCGAACAAAAAGATGGGGACCATCCAGGTAACGAAATTCGAATTGGCCGGGAACCGCAACTGGATACCCATAACGGCGAGGAGAAATCCGAGAAACAGGGAGCCGACATCGCCCATAAACATTTTCGCCGGTGGAAAATTATCTCGTAGAAAACCAAGGCAAGCACCCAGCATGGCCGCCGATAGTGCTCCTACAAGAAATTGGCCGTTCACCAGGGCTAATAGAAGAATGAAAGCGGCCATGACGGCCGATATGCCGGCGCTCAAACCGTCCATGTTGTCCAGAAAGTTAATGGCATTGGTAATGCCCAGGAGCCACAACAAGGTAATGGCGTAGTTGAGCGGTTCGGGAATCGGTAATTTGACTCGAATACCGAAATAAACCAGAATGAGAAAGCCCGCCAGCTGTCCGGTTAATTTTGCCCAAACCGGTAAGGGATGATAGTCATCGAGCAAGCCTGTGAGAGCGACGACAGATGTGGCCAGAAGAACACCCAGAACAGTCGGTTCGGGATCGCCGCGATAAAAAACCAATACGCCCAGAATCGATCCAAACAATATCGCCATTCCACCCAGCAGGGGCATAGGCGTACGATGATTTTTTCGCTGATTTGGCGTGTCGACGAATCCTAAAGCGAATGCCGCGCGGCGCGCCCAAGGCAGACTTACCAGCGTGAGGGTCAAGGCGATGAAGAAGACGGCGATGATGGCGCTCATGGCCAGTTCTTGATAATGGTCCGTCCGGACAGCGTGAATTGTTAGTCTGACCCGGATTCAAGCTCGGTCAGAAATGCCTCGATTTGAGTTGCGGTCTCGTCCGTGGCGGTTGCCAGAGCGGACAGTGCCAGTTGCCGGGCTTCATTGATATTGCCCAAACCGGCCAGAATTCGGGCCGCCAGAAAATTAATCTCCGCCGGTGGAAACCGAACCGGATTATTTAACGCTCGTGCCTGTTCGACTGCAGTGCGCGCCGCATCGTAGTTTCCCAATTGTCGCTCGATCTCGGCCAACTGGACCCAGGCGCGGATATTCTCCGGATCGAGTCGGATTGCATCTTCCAGGGTAGTGGCCGCCAGGCGATAATTTTCTGCTTGCGCCTGTTCGTCAACATCCTCCGCACAGAGAATGATGGCGTCGGCGCGGGCTAATAGCGTCTGCGCAAAGAAAGGATCGATTCGCGCTGAATCATCGAATACCTCCAATGCCCGCGAACAATCCTGCCGCAAATCCAACAACAATCGGGCGTATTCATTTCGAATCACTGAATTCTGCGGGCTGAGTGCCAGTGCCTTCTGATAATATGTTTCGGCCTGGTCAAGCCGTTCCCGTTGCTCGGATGGATCATCGGCGGCGGCATACCAACGCGTGTTCAGCCTGGCCAGATTGGCGGTATGATCGGTGTTCAACGGACTGATCGTCTGGGCTTGAAGGAGAAGCGTTTCAGCGGCATTTAACCGCTCGGTTTTTTCGATTGTGTCCGGGGTGATGGCAGCCCGCTCCAAAAGCGCCCGTCCCTGGAAGAGGTAATAATAATCTTCTAGCGGCGCACGATGGATCGCCTCATCATAGATCGCAATAGCCGCGTCCCAGGCATCGATGCGAGCCGATAGTTCACTTTGAGTTGATCGAGTAGCCTGGTCATCAAATGGTTTTGCGCGTTTATAAACCATATCCGCCTGGACGGGGTTCACGTTGGTCACATTTGCTAGAAATATGGCGATGATACCTATCCCCGCCAGGCTACCAAAGGCCAGGGCAGGAGTGATGTTGGTGAGGGGTGTTCTGCTCCTTGCCAGATGTGGCCAGCTTATTGAGAACGCCAGGGTGAAGAGAACGAGGTATAGGAATATATAGAATCCGGTCAACAGGGACTCGCTTTGAACAGCCTCAAGCGCCCGCGCGAAAGCAAAGGAATCGGGGTTCACCGTCGGGCGAAAAAACAGGATAGATCGGTAACGCACCGCGTGAAGATAGGTAAACAGTAGACCGATAAACAAAGACCCCAACATAAACCCGGAAATGGAGAGGATTGATTCACGCCAATCCTTCTCCCAAAGTAGCCAGAGCGCGACGATACCAGCGATCGCCATCATCAATCCGGGTAACAACGAGACCGGGCTTTGTCCCAGGGCTGAAAATAGCACCGGGAAGGATAAAATCACCAAGCCGGCGGCTAATACTCCTCCCAGCGTTCTAGCCCACGGCCGCCTCAGGAAGAGCAAGATCGCTACACCAAGCAACGGCAAGACAGCAATGGCCGCCAGGCTTTGACCCAACAAGCCTATCGCAGTGACCGGTGTATAGAGAAAACGAACACCAATG
>Ga0114939_10003684_pt1 | contig 10553 bp, 5 predicted proteins | sample AshMeaCrysSpring_FD_87196 | JGI IMG/M metagenome (GOLD analysis project Ga0114939, IMG submission 87196) | Groundwater microbial communities from Big Spring, Nevada to study Microbial Dark Matter (Phase II) - Ash Meadows Crystal Spring | ecosystem: Environmental > Aquatic > Deep subsurface >... | reverse complement strand
GACCCGCAGTCGCACTTCGAACGAATCATTCGCTTCAACGCCGAGCGCGGCGAGTACGGCAAAGGCGATGTGGAGCAGAAGGTGGCCGAGATCGTGGCCCGCGCGCGAGGGCCAGCCACTCCGCACCGGATCGAGCGCACGCGGCCCGACGGCACGCTGATCGAAGTCGCCGGCAACCCGATGCCCGGCGGCGGCTTCGTCACCACCTACCTCGACATCACCGAGCGCCGCGCCGCCGAGCGTGAGGCCAGCCGCGGTGCCGCACTGTTGCGGGCGGCGGTCGATTCTCTTGATGCCGCCTTCGTGTTGTACGACACCGATGACCGCGTGGTCCTTTGCAATGAGAAGTACCGCGACATGTACCCGCGGTCGCGCGACCTGATCGTGTCCGGCGCCAGCTTCGAGTCGATCATCCGTGGCGGCGCCGAACGCGGCGAATACGTCGCGGCGCCAGGCCGCGTCGAGGAGTGGGTGGCCGAGCGCCTGGCATCGCACCGGCAAGCGGAGTCGACCTTCATCCAGCCGCTGTCCGACGGCCGCTTCCTGCGCGTGGTCGAGCGCCGTCTCCCCGACGGACACCACGTCGGGTTCCACACCGACATCACCGAGTTTGTCCGCGCGATCGACCAGGCCAAGGCAGCCTCGGAGGCCAAAGGCCGATTCCTCGCCAACATGAGTCACGAGATCCGCACGCCGATGAACGCGATCATCGGCATGACCGGCTTGGCGCTCGAAAGCGAACTCAACGCCGACCAGCGCGAGTTGCTGACCATCGTCAAGAACTCAGGCGACGCGCTGCTCGCGCTCATCAACGACATTCTGGATTTTTCCAAGATCGAGTCGGGCCAGTTCAAGCTCGAGAGCGCCGAGTTCGATCTGCACGACTGCATCGAGAACGCCGGCCGCCTGCTGCGCGAAAAGGCCGTCGAGAAGGGCATAGCGCTGGAGTGGGTGATCGCCCGCGACGTGCCGCGGCTGGTGGTGGGCGACGGCTTCCGGCTGCGCCAGGTTTTGGTCAACCTGTTGTCCAACGCCGTCAAGTTCACCAGCCAAGGGTGGGTTCTGCTCAGCGTGATGCCGCGCGACGGTGAAGCCGACGACCGCCCTTGCATCGAGTTCCGCGTGCGCGACACCGGCACCGGAATCAGCGCACAGGCCCAGGAGCGCATCTTCAAGCCCTTTGCGCAGGCCGACGACTCCATCACGCGCAAGTTCGGCGGCACCGGCCTCGGGTTGTCGATCTGCCGCGACCTGGTTCAACGCATGGGCGGTGACCTGGGCGTCAGCAGCGTGCTCGGCGAAGGCAGCACTTTCCACTTCACGGCACGGTTCGAGGCCTCTGCGCACCAGCCTGCGACGGCTGCTGGTCCCGGCGACAGCAGCCTGGTGTTGCTGGCCGACCGGTCGCCGATGCTCGACAAGACCCTGGCCGAAATGCTGCAGCGCTGGCGCATGGTGCCCACCGCACTTCGGCGCCCTGCCGAGGTGCTGCAAGCTCTGCGCGAGGCCGGCGACCGGCGCGTGGCCCTCCTGGTGAAAGCTTCATGGCTGCCGCTGCTGCGCCCGGATGACTGGGCCGCCCTGCTCGAACTGACCACGGCACCGATGAGGGTGCTGCTGCAGGACACGATCGAGGCGCCGCTGCAGAGCCCGCACTTCGGCTATGCGATCAAGTGGCCCGCATCCGCGTCGTCGCTGTTCGACGCCCTGGCGTTCTCGACCAACGTCGCGCACGGCTCGCTCAACGCGGATTCGGAGCACACCCCGATTATTGGCAGCGACCAGGCTAGGCATGTCCTGCTGGTGGACGACAACCCGATCAACCGCAAGCTGGCCGTGCGCCTGCTCGAGGGCCTCGGCCACCGGGTGCAGCAAGCGAGCAACGGCGCGGAGGCGGTCGAAGCCGTCGAACGCGGCGACTTCGATGTCGTGCTGATGGACGTACAGATGCCGGTGATGGACGGCTTCGAGGCCACACGCCGTATCCGCGAGCGCGAGGCGCGCGAAACCCTGCCACGCCTGCCGATTCTGGCGATGACCGCGCACGCCATGGCTGAGGATCGCCAGCGCTGCCTGGACGCCGGCATGGACGCCCACCTGACCAAGCCGATCGTCAAGCGCTTGCTGTCCGAGGCCGTGAACAAGCATGCCCGCGTCGGCCAAGTGCCGACACCCGCAGCCGTGCCGCCGCAGCCGGCCGCGGCAGGCCCGCTGGCCTCGCCGGTTTCGCCTGCCGCATTCGATCGCGCCGCAGCCGTGGCTGCGCTTGGTGGCGATGAAGAGCTCTACGCCGAGCTGGTGCAGATGTACCTCGACAACTTCGACGCCGAACTGGCGACGCTGCGTGCTGCCGACACCAGCGATCTGCACCGCCTCGCCGACCTGGCCCACGCACAGAAGGGCTCGGCGGGCAGCCTCGGAGGGCGCGATGCGCAAGCGGCCGCTGCCCGACTCGAGACTGCTTGCCGCGGCGGCGACGCGACACAGGCGCCGGCCTTGCTGGATTCGCTGGTCGGATCGATGATCAAACTGCGTGACCAGTTGCGCCGGTCGTGCGCCACTGCCGCCACCTGACACGTCGGACCAAAGCAAAGAAGACAAGCGCAATGAACCCCCAGGACGATTTCTTCGAGCATGTGGTGCTGCAGCACCGACCGATCTACGACGCGCAACGCCGGCTCACCGCGCTGGACCTCGTGGTCACCGATGGCGACGGCACGCCGGTTGCAGCAGCCGACTGGCTGGCCGCGCTGCGCCGCCACACTGACGAACCCTGCGCGCTGGACAGCGACGCACTGGTGCTGCACGTGCGCGACGGCGACGACCTGCGTCGCCTGGCCGCGGCGCCGGCACCTGCAGGCGCGGTGATTGCCGTCGATGCAGACATCCCGCGTGATGCCTCCTGCTCGGACGCGATGCAGGTGCTGTTCGAGAACCGGTCGCGCTTCTGGTGCGAGCGCGGCGCGCCGGAACCGGCTTGGCCGGTGGGGCAACCCGTGTGGGCGCATACCGCTCATTCCGGGCGTGCGCTGATCACCGGCGTGGACCGGATGGAAGACCTCGACGCGGCCTTCCAGCGCGGCGCGGCTGCCAGTCACGGCTGGCCCCTGCACAACCCTCTGCGACCGGCCGATCCGAAGACGGCCAGCGACGTCAAGCTCGCCCTCGAGCTGATGCAGGCGGTCGACCGCGGCGCCGACATCGGCGACATCGAGTCGCTGGTGCAACGCAGCCCGACCCTGACATTCCGCTTAATGGCGTTCCTCAACACGTCGGCGCGCGGGCGCGCACCGCGCGACGCCTCGCTGCGTCACGCCTTGATGATGCTGGGCATGGCGCAGCTGCGCCAGTGGGTGAGCCTGCTGGTGAGCGCCGCCGCCGGCAGCGCCGCGACGATGCCGATGGTGCATGCGTCGCTTTGGCGCGCCAACTTCATGCGCGCCGTCGGCGCCGCCGTCGGGCCTTCAATGCCGGCCACCGACATGTTCGTCTGCGGCGCCTTCTCGTTGCTCGACCAGCTGCTCGGCCGCGAGCTGCGTGCCCTGCTGGGCGATTTGCAGCTCACCGACGAGGTGCAGGCCTGCCTCGTCGGCGGCGACGGCCCGTTGCAACCCTACCTTGCGCTGGCGCGCGCGGTCGAGGGCACGCAGGCGCTGGACATGGCCCAGGCAGTGGAGGCAACGATGCTCACCGCCGGCGAGATCAACCGCGCCATCGTGCAGGCCGCCGGCTCGATGTTGGCGTCGGTCCTCGCGCCGCCCTGAGGCGGGTGGCGGCGCCCGTCAACGCCTTGACGGTGCGTGCGGGCTGAGTTCAGGACAGTCGAAATCGGTCGGGTTGTCGAACTGCAGCAGCGGCTGTCCGCCGCGCTTGGCGTGCCAGGCTGCGACCAGCACGCTGGCATTGGTTTCCAGGGTCAGCGCAAGGTTGCCCTTGCCGTTGCTGTACCGTCCGCCATGAAGGCCACGCTCAGAGCGTTCCAAGCTTTCGGCCGACCCGCGGGCGGCCAGGGTCGCCGGGGCACGATCGACCGCGGCCCAGAGGTAGGCCGCCTTGACGCTGAACGTCGCCAGTGCCGGTCTCGGCACCCGGTCGAATGAAGCCACGAACCAGGGTTGCTGCGCTTCCGCGAGCGCACCGAAAACGAACCAGGGCTCCCGGTCGAGCAGCTCGTCGGCCACCATCACCGGCATGCCGAGTGCGCGCGCCAGCGCGTGCTGCGCATCCAGCACGAGGCGCGCGGCAGCCTCGAAGCACCCGTCGAGACCGCCCAGCTCGACCAGCCCGCGCGCGAACGCGTCAGGCGCCACTCGGTGGCCGTCGCGCGCGTCGGCTGCCGAGATCAGCGTGCCTACGCTGCGCTTGTAGGCATGTTCGTAGTCCAACTCACCTGGGAGCTCGATACCCCACAGCCACAGCGCCGCCGCGGTGACCTGCTGCTGGCCGAGGCGCAGATCGGGCTCGAGGCTCTCGCGGCCGTCAACAAGCAGCGCGCTGTGCAAGCGGCCCGAGCCTACCAGCCGCCCTAGGCGCAGCCGCTCCACCACACGCGCGGCCGGCGCAGCCAGCGCAGGCACCTCGCGCGACAGCAGTTTGAGCCAGAGCAGCAGCCGACCGTGGTCGTCGGCTGCCCAGCCGCTGCCTTGGACCGAGACTTTGGCAGCCAAGTCGAGCATGCGCCCGCTGCGGGTGTCGTATTCGCGGTTGAACAGTTCGTTTCCGTACAGCGGCAGCTGCATCAGCACAGTCAGGATCTGGCGCGCCTCGGCTTCGAGGCGATCGGTCTCGATCAACCCGAGCTCGCGCGCCGCCAGCAGCGCTGCCAACGTGTGCGCGATATCGGCGACAGTGGCTACCGGGTAGCTGTCCTTGCCGTTGACCAGGCCGGTGGCTGACTGGCGGTTGGCTGTCACGTAGCGCCAAGCGTCGCGGGCCGCGGCCTCGAGCTGCGGTGTCAGCAGGCCGTCGGAGGCTGTCGCCACAAAGCTGCGCGGCAGCGCAGCGTTCTGCCGTGCCGCGGCGCGGGTGGCTGCAGCGGCTGCTGTTGCAGGGGCACTTTGTGCGAGAGGCGGTGCGCCGCGCAGCCGCGTCTGCTGCTCAAAGGCTGCAGCGCTGGCCACGCCCGGTGCCGCCAGCACGGCCGGTGCCGCACGCTCAATGCGGGCTGGCGCGGCGGCGCCGGGTACGGCACGGTCGCGGCGCGCGGCCAGCTGGGCATCGGGTACCTGCTCACGCCGCGGTGCTGCGTAGCGCGTCTGTGCCGTGCCGACGCCTTGCTCCTCATCGCCGCGCGCGGCACCGGCGAAGTACTGCGGCGTGACCACCTGCGCCTGCACCACGGCACCCTCGGCCGGCGTCAGCCCGGCTCGCGGCGACGTGAACTTGAGCAGGCCCAGGCGGCGGCTCAGGTCTATCACCATGCGATCTTCGATCGACACGTTTGGCTGCACGTCTCCAGAGACCTGCGTGAGTTGGCGCTCGAGTCGGCGCACGCGCTCGGCCAGCAGCGCCCGCTGGGTCTCCCAGCGCGTCCCGACCTCGAGGTACTGCTGTACCGACAGGGCCCAGCGCGCGTAGGCACGCTGGTCATTGGCGGCCTGGAAGGCGGCCGCGGACAGCACGTTGGCCTGAGCTGCGGACTGCCAGCCCTCGGACCGGTTGCCGCGGGCGGCGATTTCATCGGCAGCGCGTGCCCATGCCTCAGCCGCGGCCAGCGGCCGGTCCTCGCGCAGTTGCTGCCAGCCCGCCAGCAAGGGCATCGGCGTGGGCGCGGCCGACGACGGCGGCGAGGGTGCCTGGGCCGCCGCCCGCGGTGGCCACAAAGTCACCGCCAACGTCAACGCCGCTGTCACGAGCGGACGCGAACAGACGAGGTGAACAGGCCCGGCCAAGACGCAGCTCAACGCAGGAAGGAACGGCCGTCGATGGCCACGGGTGCCTTGCACTGCTCCCGCTCCACAGGCAGGCAGCGCTGCGGGCGCGCGAAGGCGTCATTGAGTCGGTGCTGGAAGTAGCCCGGTTGCGACTCGCGCGGATACAGGCGTCCTTGCGTCTTGTAGAGCAGGGCCTGCAGCACGAAGGCGTTGGTCGACAAAGTGGCGAGGTCTTCGTAGCCGCCCGACCGCTCGTAGCGGCCTTCGAACCAGCCCTTGTCGGATTTGTGCAAGGCCTCGATCGACAGCAGCAGGCGGTCGGTGTAGGCATTGCGGTTCAGGGCCCACATGCCAAAGACGGCCTTGGTGGCCACCATGGCCATGCGCGGTGCGGGCTTGCCGTCGTCGCCGATCGTGTTCCAGGGGTAGCCCGAAGCGAACACGGAGTCATGCACGAAGTGCGGCGGCTCGCGCACGGGATGGTCGGTACGGGCGGTCAGCACGCCCTCGTTCCGGTAGCGCAGCTCCTGGACGCGGAAGACATCGATCGCCATCTGACGCAGCTCCTCGCTTTCGTCGCGGCCACCCAGACGCTTCGCGTCGCGCGGGTACTCCCAGCCGAACTCGATGCCCATCAGCACGTGCGGCATGGTTACCACGGGCGCCACTTCGCCGGTGGTGCGGTCGTCGCGCGCATCGAAGCGCAGCTTGATGCCCATGATCTCGATGGCCTCAGCCTTCCCGGTGATGGCGGACTTGCGGGTTTCGAAACCCCATGCGGCGAAGCCCGCGCTGGCGTATTGCAGGTAGCCCAAGCGCCCTTCCTGCGACGGCTGCTGCTTGCGCCCGCTGCGGCCGGTGCCGTAGAGCACGCCGCAATCGTCGATCACCTGGCAGAAGTTCCAGCGCAGCACGACCTTGTCGAAATACTCGCGCAGGTGCGGATAGCGCTGCCCGGCGATCTTCATCCAGATCAGCAGGCGCCCGATCTCGATCGCGGACCAACCGATGTCCGCCGGCTGGTTGGCGAAGTTCACCATCAGCCCGTTCTGCGTGTTGTAGGCGCGGTTGGGCAGCGACAGATCCGACAGCGGCATGCTGTTGAGGAACTCGATCACCTTGGACATGCGCTGGTCGAGCTCGAGCGCCTCGATCAGACCAAGCTGGTGGGCGGCCACGAGTGCGGCGATGTAGTCGCCGGCGTGCCAGAGCGTGGTCAGCGGCACACGGTCGACGGAGTTCACCAAGCCCGTCTGCGGCGAGGTGTTGTTTTCGACGTACTTCCAGGCGATCTTGGCCCAGGCCAATTCCTTGGGCGTGAGGCGACCGAGCCGACCCGCGTGACCGGCGTGGGTCACGGCCAGGACAGCCTGGTCGACACTGCGGACCGCGACGCCGCAGGCCGAACTCAGCGCGAGGGCGGTCGCACCAGCCAGGATGGCGAGTACTCGCGGAAGCGGTCGTCTTCGCATGTCAGGCACAGCGTGCTCGGGTCTGGCGCGCGCTTCATCGCGCGCTCCACGTTGGTCGGGCCGAAGATGCGCGGCGAGAGCGCCCCGCTACGGCCGTCTTCCTGCGCGCGCCTGCGGATGAAGATGGGCCGGCCCTTGCCGTTGTGCGCGAACGGATCGGCGTTGGTCGACTCCCAGAGGCCACCATCGATCGGGCCCCATTTGAGCAGCTTGCCCTGTGCCTTGTAGAGAAGCGCCTCGAGCATGATGCCGTTGTTGTTCGCAGTCTGGGTCTTGATCGGGCCTGTGCCGTTCTCGTAGATGCCTTCGTAATAGCCCTTCTTCGCATCGAAGGCCTCGGCAATGGCGTCGAACAGCAGGTCGGTGTAAGGAGACTTCCACATGACCCACATGCCCAGTGCTGCCTTCAGCGAGATGGCCGCCATGTCGGGCACGAACTGACCAGTGTCGGTGATGGTGTTCCAGGCATAGCCGGTGGTGTAGACGGAGTCGTAAACGAAGTACGGCGCGCGGTCGAGCTGGTGCTCGGAGCGCGCGGTCAGGATGCCGGTCTCGCGGAATCGGTTCTCCTGCGCCTGGTAGACACGATGCGCGAAGTTCTCCATCCAGCGCTGCGAGTGGTCCCCATCGTTGGTGCTGCGGTCGTAGGGGTGGTCCCAGTTCAGCTCCACGCCATCGAGCACGTAACTCTCCGATACCACATAGTTGTGCTGCGAAAGCTCGCGCGGGTCGCGCGTGTCGTAGGGCACGCGAACGCCGTTGATGTAGATCATGCCGAAGGGTTCCGGCATCGACGCCTGCGTCGTCAGGAAGCCCCAGAGCTGGAACCCCTTGGCCGCGTACTCCTCATAGCCCAGGCGCCCTTCCTGCAGGTACTCGGTCTTGTTTTCCTTGTTGACGCTGGCGCCAAACAGGGTGCCATGCTTGTCGACCGTGTTGCGGAAGTCCCAGCGAAGCACCACGCGGTCGATCGCGTTGCCGTGCTCGGGGTAGCGCTCCTTCAGGATCTTGAACCAAATCAGGATGCGCCCGATGTCCAGCGCCGAGAAACCGATCTCACCGGGCTTGTTGCCGTAGTCCACCTGCTCGGCTGTCTTGGTGTGATAGACCTTGTTGGGCATCTCCGAGCGGAACAGTTTCATCGCCAGGAAGGTCTTGAGCAGGGCCGTCATGCGCTGGTCGAACGCGGCCTTGTCGATCAGCTTCAGCTCGCGCGCTGCTACCAGCGCTGCCAGGTAGGACGCGGTGTCCCACATGGTGGTCGACGGGTAGTCCTGGACCGCATTGACCAGGCCGGTCTCGGGCTGATAGTTGTTCTCGAAGTAGAGCCAGCAGAGCTTGGCCATCGCCATCTCGCGCGGCGTCAGCTCGCCACTGCGTCGCGGGTAGCTCCAAGCGGGCAGCGACACGTTGTCGATGACCGGCTTGGGGCCGGACTGCGCCCGGGGCATCTGCGGCGCGCAGGCTGCCGCCAAGACGGCACAGGCCAGGGCCAGATGGACGACGGCGCGCCGCATGGTGTGGCTACGCTCTCGATCAGTGGTAGCGGACGAAGGGGCCGCGCTCGATGAAGGCCAGGCTCTCGAGCACGACGGCGTTGGTGTTGGCGGTGACGGACTTGTTGGGGCGACCGTCGACCTCGTAGCGCCCGCCGAACCAGCCGCGCTGTGGATCGTGAAGCGGTGCCACCGCTTCGACCAGCTTGCGCGAGTACGGGGTGTCGAACAGCGCGTACCAGCCGAACGCCGCCTTCGTGCTGAGCGAGCGGAATTTGGATGCATCCTCGCCCGATTCGGTGATCGCGTTCCAAGCCTTGCCGTCGGAGAACACCGTGTTGTAGACGAAGTAGGGCGCTTGGTCGATGTGGTCTTCGGTCACCGCAGTCAATACGCCGGTGCGTTCCCAGCGCCTCTGCTGCGCCAGGTAGACGCGCCAAGACAGCTCGCGCGAGGTGTTGTCCCAGCCGAACTCCAGACCGTCGAGCACGTGCGGCTCGCTGACCACAAAGTTCTGGGCACCGAACAGGCGCGGGATGCGGCGGTCGTGCGCCACGTCGACGCCGTAGATCTCCGCGTAAGCAATGTTTCGGGTGTAGCTGGACGATGCCGTGACGTCCATGCCCATCAGCGAGAAGGTCTTTGAGGCGTACTGCTCATAACCCAGGCGCCCTTCCTGGATGTACTCGGTCTTGCCCTCCTTGTCGACTCGCGCACCCATCAGCTCGCCGTTGCGCGACAGCTGCGACACTTTCCAGGATGCGATCACCCTGCGTGCGTTCTCGGTGTGGCGCGGGTGCTGCCAGGCCAGCACGTTCAGCGGCACCAGCAGTCGGCCGACGTCGATCACCGACCAGCCCACGCCGCGCGCGCTGGCGTTGTTTGCGTAGTCGGTCATCTGCAGGCTCTGGATGTTGTATGCCTTGTTGGGCAGTTGCTCATCGAACAGCGGCAGCTTTTGCAGAGACGCCAGTGCGCGGCCGATGCGGACGTCGAACTCGGCCTCGTCGATCAGCTGCAGCTGTCGCGCCGAAATGACCGCCATAAGGTAGGAGCCGACGTCCCACATCGTTCCCGACGGAAAGTTCTCGACAGAGCCCGGCAAGCCGGTCTGAGGATCGACGTTGCGCTCAAAATAGGTCCAGGCCGTACGCGCCCACTGGCGCTCTTGCTCGGTCAGCGGCCGCGCAGCGCGCACCGGGGCGCGACCGCTGCTGGCCGCGATGGCCGGTGCCGCGCCAGCCACCGCCCAACCGCTGCGGAACTCGATCCACATGACGGTGCCGAAGGCGCAGGCGAGTCCGACGAGGAAGACGATGTAGCTGCGCGCCTTGACCAGGTTGTCCTTGAAGCTCATGGCTGTGCTTTCACTGTGGTTGCGTTGAATCAGGGCTGCGCTGCTGGGGCGGGCAGGCCAGTCTGCGAGTCGCGAGGCATCTGCTCTTGCTCTTCCTCTTCCTCCGGGCGCCAGGTGGCGGCCCGGATCATTGGCAGCATGCAGAGGATGTTGTTCAGGCCCCAGAACGCGTTGACGATCAGAATGGGAGTCTCGTCAACGCGGCCCAAAACGAAGACGCGATAAGCACCCACAAACATACCCAATACGGTCAGACCGACGATGGCCAGCTGAGGAATCACCAGGTGCAGGAAGCTGCCCTCCTGGCGGTCTTTGGGCGTGACGGGGAACTTGATCTTCTCGCCCTTGAGCACGG
>Ga0114939_10003683_pt1 | contig 10554 bp, 5 predicted proteins | sample AshMeaCrysSpring_FD_87196 | JGI IMG/M metagenome (GOLD analysis project Ga0114939, IMG submission 87196) | Groundwater microbial communities from Big Spring, Nevada to study Microbial Dark Matter (Phase II) - Ash Meadows Crystal Spring | ecosystem: Environmental > Aquatic > Deep subsurface >... | reverse complement strand
TGCCCTTCCAGGACACCGGCATCGCAAGGACCAGAGTGTCGAGCGGCGGGTGATCGAAGCCCTCGCCAACCAGCTTGCCGGTGGACAGGAGGACACGCGGCGCGTCGGACGGCAGCGCATCCAGACTTGCCACCAGCGCCGCACGCTGCTTCCTCGACATCCGGCCATGCAGCACGAAGGGCGCCGGTTCCAGACCGTCGAGGGCCGCCCCGATCGCGTCGAGGTGCTCCGTCCGCTCGGTCAGGACCAACACCTTGCGACCCTGCGCGAAGGCATCGCGCACCTCGGTGGCAACGGCCTCGGTTCGCGCCTGATCGTTGGCCAGATGTCGGAAGACGTCCTGGATGCCGGCATCCTGCGGCAGATCGATTCGAGCGTGGCGGGAGTGCGGCACCACCTCTAGATCGTGCGGTGCCCCGGCCGGCGTGGCCGCCGTGTGGCGGATCGGCCCGCACTGCATGAAGATGATCGGCTGCTGTCCGTCGCGTCGGATCGGAGTCGCCGTCAGGCCCTGCACGTATTTCGCCTTGGCCCGCTTCAGGATCGCGTCGAATGAGACGGCGCCGACGTGGTGGCACTCGTCGACGATCACGTGGCCGTAATCTTCGACTAGCGGGTTCACCTCGCCCTGGCGGGACAAGGACTGCATCACGGCGATGTCGATCTTGCCGGTGGGCTTGGCCTTGCCGCCGCCAATGGTGCCGACCACGCCCTTACCGACGCCCAGGAACGCCTGCAACCGCTCCTGCCACTGCTTGAGCAGTTCCGTGCGATGCACCAGCACCAGGGTGTTGACACCTCGCCGGGCAATCATCGCGGCCGCAGTGACCGTCTTGCCGAAGGCCGTCGGCGCGCAGAGCACGCCGGCATCGAAGGGCAGCATCGCCGCAACGGCAGCCTCTTGGTCTGGCCGCAGACTGCCGACGAACGACACGTCCAGCGGCTGGCCGCCGACGCGTTCGTCCCGCAGATCGCAGCCGATGCCGTTCTCGCGCAGCAGAGCCAAGGCAGCATCGAGACACCCGCGGGGCAAGGCGATGTGCTGCGGGTAGTTCTCGGCGCAGCCGATGACGCGCGCCTTGTCCCACACCGACATCCGCATCGCCTGCGCCTTGTAGAACTCGGGGTTCTGGAAGGCCGCAAGGCGGATCAAGCGATTGGCCAGCGGCTGGGGCAGTTGCGCCTTCTCGAAGTAGATCAGGTTGGCCAACGTGACGGTCAGCGACTTCGGCATCGGGCCGGCCAGCTTCTTGGTCGACGCGGTCTCGCGCCTCCACGGCGTGGCCAGGTCCTCGTCGTCGATGAAGGTGACGTCCAGCGGATGGACGCCACCCGTAGCCCGCAGGATGGTGGGCTCGATGTCGTGCGCGGCCATTGGCTGGATGGCGGCCAGGAACGCCCACTGATCCGGGTAGGGGCGCAAATCAGCGTCGACGAATACGCTGAAGCCGTGCTCCCGTGGACCCTTTTGCAGTGGCAGGGCGATCAGGTTGCCGAACCCACCTTTGGGCATCGTGTCCTGGTTTGGGAACAGGCGGTCGTAGGACGTCAGCCGCAGCTGCCGGGTGCGCGCGCAGGTGTGGCTGATGATGGCTGTGCCCAGGCGGCGGGCATCGCGCGCCGATACGCGACCGGCGAAGAAGACCCAGGCATGAGCGCCTTGACCGGAGCGCGAAATCTCCAGCGCCGCCGGCACGCCCAGCGCGTTGCAGGACTGCATGAACGCTCGCGCATCGTCCCGCCAATCCGCCTCGTCGAAGTCGACGGCCAGAAAGCAGCAGCTGTCGTCCTCCAGCAGTGGATAGACACCGACCGTGTGATCGCCGGCCAGGTGCCTGTAGATCACGGCGTCCGACAGCGGGATGAGCAGACGATGGCCGCAGTCGCCGCACTTGATGCGCGGCTTCTCGCACACGCCGGCGCGCCACTCATTTGCGCAGGCCGGCGCATAGCCCGACTTGCCGGTGGTCTTGCTCTCCCAGCGGACGGGGAACACGTCGGTGCGGCCGTGAAAGAGGCGCCGGAACAGCGCGACCTTCTCGTCGGTGGACAGTCGCGATGGCTCGACGGGCGGCGGGGATGGCCGCTGCGGCGCGCGCCATTCGATGCCGTGCGATTCGAGCAGCGCGATCAGGCGACTGTTCTCTGCGCGCAGCGCAGTGAGTTCATCGCGGTCCGCCATCGAATCCATGCTCGGCAAGCAGATCATCCATGTCGTCACCGACGCCGTAGCCCAGGTTGTGGCCAAGGCGTCGGACGGCATCCAGGCGCACCGACAGCTCGTGACTGCGTTCCTCGGGCAAGGCGCCGACGGCCCTGCAGGCCTGATCGAACATGCGCACCAAGGCGTCGAAGTAGCTCTCGTCCTGCAGGCCGACATCGTTGCCGAAGCCCACCGCGCGCTCGCAGAAGAACACCATCAGCTCGGCCATGCCCTCGGGCTGACCGACAGCCTTCTTGTAGTCGGCGATAGCCCTCTTGGCCTTGGCGACCGAGGTGTCCTGGTTCTTGAACACATCGGGCCAGAGCCAGCGGTCGATCGTGGCCTTGTACGGCTTCAACACGTCGGCGCCCAGGCCGAAGCGCGCATGCAGGAAGGCCTGGTTGTCCTTGCTGGCAGCGTAGAGGTCCTGCACCAAACCGATCAGGGCGGCACGGTCGAAGTCGGCGAGCTTGGCCTTGACATCACTCCAGGTCGGAGCGCTCTTCTTGGACGCTGTCATCAATGAAGCACCCGCGCGTCGCCGCTCAGGCCCGCCGTGAAGATGTGCGCAAACACAGCGCCCGCCTTCAGATTGATTTCGTCGGCGTCATAAGCGCCGGCCGGCAGGTTCGCGAACAGGTGCTTGATGATCTCGGCCTTCACCTGGGCCTGCGCCGTCGCCTTCTCGCGCCAGTGGTCGATCTGCAGCTTGCCGCTGGTCAGCTTGTCCAGGAGCTCCCGCGCCACCTTCTTGATGGCCTCGCGATCGCCTTTGGTGAGCGACTCCTTCTGCAGCAGGTCGAATACGGCCAACTGGTCCTCGTTCTCCAACCCTTCCCGCAGGTAGCGCCTCTCCTCTTCGCTGCAGTCGTCGTTGAAGGCGAAGAGGTCGTCCATCACCTTCTGGATCTCTGCGGCATCCTTGTCCTTGTTGTATTCCTGCACGATCTCCTGATAGCGCTCATAGAGATCCACCCGGGTCGGATTTCGCGCCACCATGGCCGCCAGGCGCTCCTCGATCTTCTCCATCAGGTTCATCGCCACGACGTTCTTGAAGGGCGTCTTCTCGAACTCGGCCCGCAGGCGAGAGAAGTCGATGTTGGAGAGGTCGTAACGCGGTGCGGGCTGGTTGGCGGGCACGCGCACGGCTTGATCGTCTGTGGTCAGTGCGGTGTCGACCACGTCGTACAGATCTTGAAGCAGCAGGCTCACGTCTGGTGCCACCCGCGCGTCCTGCAACTTGTTGTAGATCGCCGTGACAGCACTCTCTTCGGCGTCGAAGTCGAACAGCCCCGGATGCGGGAACAGCCCGCGATGTCGCGCCTGAACGTCTTCGACGATGACCCGGAACGTCTTTCGACGTTCGTCGCTCTCGCACAGCAGATTCACCGCCTGGAGAATCCGCTGCTGCTTGTCGAAGCCCTTGGCCGCGATCAGCGCGTCCAGGTCGAAGCCAAGATCGGTGAGGAAGTTGCGCGCCGCCTGCAGGCTGTTGGCGTACTCGGCCAGAGCCTCGGCATCGTCCCGGACGGTTTCCTGCTCGGCTTCGCCCTTGCCGGTGCCTGCCCGGTCGCCTTGCGCGAACGTCGCCAGGGCTCGCCGTAGGCTCTTGATCATGCCGTTGTAATCAATGATGAGCCCGTGCTTCTTGCCGCCGCCGACACGATTCACGCGGGCGATCGCCTGCATCAGCGTGTGGCCCTGCATCGGCTTGTCCAGGTACAGCGTCGCCAAGCACTTCACGTCGAAGCCAGTCAGCCACATGGCGCACACGATGGCGATACGGAAGGGGTGATCCGCTTTCTTGAACTCTTTCTCCAGATCGCGCTTGACCATCTTCTCGCGGTGCGGCGTGATGCCCAGGGGTTCGTCCCTGAAGTTCCGCCACTTCGCAAACTCGGCCACCTCACCCTGTTCCTGCGAGACAACCACGCAACACTCGGTGGCCTTCATCCACTCGACGTGCTCACGTCGTCGCTTCAACAGACCCGACGGCGCCTTGCCCTTCGCGGCGAACAGCGCCTCCTCTGCTGCAACGTCTGCCTCCAACTTCGCCGTCTTGTCGCGCCATTTGGCCACGATCAGATCGTGCATCTTCACGCAGGTGATCTTGTCGAGGCAGACCACCAAAGCCTTGCCGCAGCCGTTCTCCACGACACGCCAGCGCTGATGAAAATGGTCGACAAAGTGCTGCGCCACTTTGTCCAGCCGCGTCGGCGCAGTGAGGATCGGGTAGTCCCGCGCCAGTTCGCGGTACAGCTTCTCTTCCTTCTCGTCCGTCCAGGGGTCTTCGAGGGTCGCAGCCTGTCGCGCGGCTTCGATGTGTGCGGCGATGCGCTCGCTGACCTTGGGGTCGACGATCTTCAGCTTCTCGCCGGCGTTCTCATAGAACAGCGGCAGAGTCGCACCGTCGGCCACTGCGCGCTGGAAGTCGTAGATCGACACGTATTCGCCGAACACCTCGCGCGTCAGCTGCTTTTCGCCGGCATCGATCAACGGCGTGCCCGTAAAGCCCAGGAACTTGGCACGCGGCAGCCCCTTGCGCATGTTCAGCGCCAGGCGCCCGTACTGGGTGCGGTGCGCCTCGTCGCTGATGACGATGATGTCCTCGCGCTCTGAGTACGGCTCGGCCACACGCTCGCGGTACTTCTGGATCAGGCCGAACACATAGCGTCGGTTCTGGTCCCGTAGCATTCGCCGCAGCGCGTCGCCACTCGAGGCCTGGTCGGTCTTGCTGTTGGCGCGCCCGCAGTGGGTGTAGGTCGACGCAATCTGGTCATCCAGCTCGGTGCGGTCGGTGACCACGACGAACGACCACGAGGCCGACAGCTTGCGGTGGATCTTCTCGGTGAGAAACACCATCGAATACGACTTGCCCGAGCCCTGCGTGTGCCAGAACACGCCCAGCTGCCCTGCGGCCACCTCGGCCTGAACCTTGGGGTCGGTGGACGTCAGCCGCGCGATGACGCGGTTCACGCCCAGGAACTGGTGGTTGCGCGCCACGATCTTGAGCGTCTGCCCCTCGGAGGCGTCGAACAGGATGAAGTTCTCGACGATGTCCAGCAGCCGCTGGCGGTCCAGCATGCCTTCGAGCAGCAGCGGCAGCAGGGGCTGATCCTTCTGCGGCTCGGGGTCGTCCTCATCCTGGCGTTTCCAGCGGTAGAAGTGCTCCTTGCTGGACGTGATTGACCCGTACTGCGCGTCATGGCCGTTGGAGATCACCACGAGCTGGTTCCAGTAGAACATGTGCGGTATGGTGTCCAGGTAGTCGGCGTAGTTCTTCTTGTAGGCGCTGTCGATGTGCACCTCGAAGCGCTTGAGCTCGATGAACACCAGCGGCAGGCCGTTGACGAAGCCGATCACGTCCGGGCGGCGCAACCACAACTTGCCGCGAAACCACATCTCGCGCACGGCCAGGTAGCGATTCTTCTCCGGTCGGTCGAAGTCGATCAGTCGCAGACGCTTGTCCACCAGCCTGCCTTTGGCGTCGCGGTAGGTGACCGGCACGCCGTCCCGCAGCAGCCGGTACTTCTCTTCGTTCAGTTGGATCAGCGTCTTGGTGATGTCGTCCTGCACCACCATGGAGAGCGCCTGGGTGTAGGCCGCGTCGGGCAGCCCGGGGTTCAGGCGCTTCAGAGCGGCCGCTACCTCGCGCGTCAGCACGACCTCCGCGTCGTTCTGCCGGCCCAGAAGGCTTTCAGGCCCGAAGTCCTCGTCGTTGTAGGCCAGCACGCTCTGCCAGCCGAGCTCCCGCTCCAGAAACTCGGCCGTCGGCGCCTGGATCAGCAGGTCTTCGGAGTAGTCCTTCTTGGCCATCAACATCCTCCCCAGGGGGCCGCCACGGCTGCACGCCGGCGCCGGTGTTCTTGGCAGGCCAAGGTCGATCCGGTAACATCTAGGACAAATGGGTTGCGACTACGCGGCCGGCGCTGGGCTCCTGGTACTACAGGGGCCCTTCTGCTTTCTGGGGCCCGCTGTTTCGACTTGACGCGTCCGGCCGTCATGGGAACACCTTCAGGCCCATGCCCAGCTTGTTGCCGGTCTTGTCCCGGTAGAACTTGCCTTCCAACACCGCTGCCGCCCGATTCTCCTGCCCAGGGCGCAGCACCGTGAGGCCGATGGGCCGCGCCGTCAGGTCGGCCAGCTGCAGGCCCTCGGAGTTGGTCTTCTTGTCCGCCAGGATCAGGTCGAACGGCAGCGGCTTGTGGAAGTAGTTGGCGCCGTCGCGGATGCGGCGGAACTCCAGTTCCAGCTCGGCATCCTCCCTCGGGCCGCGCGCCTCGCACACCACGTAGGTCAGCGCATCGTCCTGCCCGGCGTTCTTCAGCAGCCGGTAGATGCGCTCCAGCCCGAACTCCAGCGCCAGGTGGTAGGGGTGTGCCGGCCGGACGTAGCGATCCTTCAGCTTGCGCTTGTCGATCACCACCGCCACGAGCTGGAAGTCCGCCGCGCCGATGATGTCCGTCAGCTGGTTCAAGAACGCCTCGCGCGGCTCCTTGGAGAGCCGCGAGAACGCCCCCTTCTTGCGCCGGATGTCCGACTCGTGCAGCACCACCATGTCGTGGCCAAAGGTGGCGAACTTCAGCTGCCGGATCGCCGGCGTCACGCGGGTCGCGTAATCGTTCTTGCGGAAGATGCAGAACGACAGCACGAACACCGGGTACTCCGGGTCGATCGACTCCAGGCTGTGGTCGCCGCTTTCGTCGACGTAGATGATGAAGTCGCTGTGGCCGCCCGCTGGCCGCGGCACGGCGTAGGCGGCCACGGGCTCTGTCATGCGGCCACCTCGTCGGGCAGGCGGATGCTGGAGACGTCGAGTTGGCCGGACATCAGCTTGGGGAGCAGGATGTCGCGAGCGCGGGCAAAGCCGGTGTTCTGTGCCTTCAACACTTCCATTTGCTCGAGCATTGGACGCGTCATGCCGTCAAACAAACGCAGCACATCAGCATGCGGGACCAGCAGATCTGCATCTTCAAAGGTCTTCGCGGTGACAGCCGGGTAGGCGGCACCAGTTGCGTTCTTCTCCAAGTAGCCAACGAAGTCGTCTGTCGTCGTTGCGAAGTACAAGTAGCTGAACGGGACACCCGACGCGGAAAGGACTGCGAAGCCAGTTGATGCGACCAGTGACTCATCCGGCTCCCAGACAAGCGCGTACGAACGCCGGTTGGGACGAACGCAGGACCAGATCACGTCCCCGTGACTGAGAAGCCGTCTGGCTCGTCCGGGCGCATCGGCAAATGCGTACTGCGTGGCCTCAACGATCAAGCCAGACGTCACCGATGAAATGTCGATGTACCGGATGGACTCAGGCCGGTCTTTGCTTCCAATCGATCGCGCGTTGACTTGTACGACCGACGACAGCTTCTGAATGCTCCACCCCTGCGGTACGCCATCCTTCATCGGCACCGACTCATGCCCGGGAAAGCGCAGGTGCACGAACCACTCGCGGTAAAGGCGGCGGGCGGCGTCTTCGAGCAAGGCGATGCGGCGCTGGTTGGTGGCGATCAGGTCGTCGTAGGCTGCAACGATTCGTCGAATCGCGAGCTGCTCAGCAAGAGGTGGCACATGGACCTTGATCGCTCCCAGGTCACTGCCACGAATGCCCTTTACCGCTGCACCCCCTACGATTGCTCGCACTCTCGACCGCCCGACGGGCGAACGAAAGTAGTTGAAGAAGAACTCGGGGTCGGCGACAGCCCGGTCGAGACGCACTCGAATGATCGAAGACTCAAACGTCAGCGGGCCCGTTGGCTTGTAGACCAACGAGCACTTGCCAGCGCCTTCTTCCACGAGTGAACGGCGTCCGAAAAGCAGATCGCCGTCAGCAAGACCGCTCTTGCTCATTTCGGCATCGGACATTTGGATGAGCGACATCGGCTGATCGCCTATCCGATCAAACGCGAACAGCTCTCCCATGTTGACGATAGGTACGCCGGATCCATGGTGATCTTTGCTCTTGTAGACACCATTCCGGCTCGGTGTCGAGAAGAGCGACCCGAAAGCAACTTCAGGCCAACTCATCCCAGCAACTCCTCCAGGTTGCCGGCAATCCGCCCAGCCAGTTCCACGGCCTTCTCGTTCAACTCGGCCAACTCGTCGTGGATCTCGCGCAGCTTCTCCGCGAAATCCTCTTCGTCGTCGCTGCTGGCCGGGGCCACACCCACGTAGCGCCCCGGCGTGAGCGAGTAGTCGTTGGCGGCGATCTCGTCGATCGTGACGGCCTTGCACAGCCCGGCAACGTTCTCGAACACTGCGTGAGGGAATCGGCTGTGCAGCCAGTGGCCCTGATGGATGAAGTAGACGGCCTGCTTCAGCGCTTCGAGCACGGCGTCGCGCACGGTGGGCGCTTCGTTCTTCTTGGCGTCTGCGGGCAGCAGGGCACGCCGTGCTTCCCGGACTGCCTTCGCGTCGTAGGCCGATAGCTGCCGCGCGCACAGCGCCTTCTCGGCCTCGTCCACGAGCTTGAGCCACTGTTTGTGGCGCGCCTCCAGCGCCTTGGCCAGCGATTTCAGTCGTGGCGCCAGTCCATCAATCTGCCCCTGCACGGCCGCCAGGCTTACGTGCTGCGTCAACTCGGCCGCGCTCAGCGACTGGCGGACAGACTCGGTCGCGGCCAGCGTGTCGGCGATGACGTGTGCCGCGCGTTCGTCCTCGGCCTGCACAGCCGCCAGGTCGGCCGTGAAGCGGTCCAGGTCGGCGGAGGTGAGGTTTTTGTCTTCCGGCTGGTCGGCGTTTAGCTCGGCCAGCATGGCCTGCGCAGCCGACGTGTCAGCGAAGCGGGCCGCGAAGCCCCGCAGCGGCGCCGCCAGCGCCTGCACGGCGGCCGTGTCGGCGGCGAGGCATTCGGGCAGCGCCGCCAACCACTCGGCGGCCTTTCGCTGGTAGCGCTGCAGCAGCGCTAAGAACTTCTCCTGCTCGCCCCGGTACAGCCAGACGATGGCCGTGAGGTTGGCCAGCTGCTCGTCGGTGAATACGTGCGAGCGCGCCGACACCACGTGGTAGACGTTTCGCGCGTCGATCATCAGCGCCTGGTCGCGCAGGTCTTGCGGCTTGCCCCCGCGCACGACTGTGCGCTTCCCTTTATCGAAGAACCACAGCGTGCACGGCAGGCTGCGGGTGTAGAAGAACTTGTTGCCGATGGCCATCATCACGTCGACGTGGCCCGTCTTGACCAGCTTCTCGCGGATGTCGCGGTCGCGGTTAGCCGAGTCCGACGCGCTGGACGCCATCACGAAACCGGCACGGCCGGTGTCGTTGAGGTAGGCGTAGAAGTACTGGATCCAGAGGCTGTTGGCGTTGGAGATCGCGCCGGTCTTGGCATTGGTGCCCGGCAAGCCGAAGGGCAGGCGGCCGCGGTTCTCGATGGTGTCGACCTGGCTAGCCACCTTCTTCGTATCCACGCCGTCCACGTTGAACGGCGGGTTGGCCATGACGAAGTCGCACTGGCCCACCAGATGCTCGATCTGGTCGTAGAACGTGTTGCCTTGGCGGATGTTCGATGCATCGAGGCCGTGCACCACCAGGTTCATGCGCGCCAGCTTGGTGTTGGTGTCGCTCTTCTCCTGGCCGTGGAAGGTGACGGTGTCGTTGACGACCGCGTGCCGCACGTCCTCGATGAAGTGGCCGGTCTGCACGAACATGCCGGCCGAGCCGCAAGCCGGGTCCAGCACCAGGCCGTGAGCAGGCTCGATGACGTTCACGATCATCCGCACCAGCGAAGGCGGCGTGAAGAACTCGCCGCCTTCCTGCGCGCCGCTCATCGCGAACTTGTTGAGGAAGTATTCGTAGATGCGGCCGAACACATCGCCGGTGGCTGCCTTGATGGCGGGGCGGTCGAAGATCTTGACCAGTTCGGCCAGCAGGTCGGGCTCGAACGCCGCGTAGCCACGCGGCAGCGCGCCCTTGAGCACGTCGTACTCGGCTTCGATGGCGTCCATGGCCTGGTCGATGACCTGGCCGACGTCAGCGCCCCGAGGCAGGCTGGCAATGCGATCGAAGCGCGCCTCCTCAGGCAGGTAGATGGCCGCCTTGCCCTGAAAGCCGAGCTTGATCAGCGTTTCGCGCTGCGCCGCAGGCACCTGCGGCGGAATGTCCGCTTCGATCTCCGGCAGGTAGGTCTTGAAGCGGTTGTCCGCGTGGCGCAGGAAGATCAGGCCAAGCACCGGCATCGAGTACTCGGCGGCGGTGAGCTTGGAGTTGGCGCGCAGCTGGTCGGCCGCCTCCCAGAGTTCGTTCTCGAGCTGCTGGACGTTCATTCAATCGTTCTCTTTGTGCTGTTCAGCGCCGGCCGCTGTGCCCTCATCGGCGCCCCCAGCGCGCACCCAGTCGTCCACTTCGGACAGCTTGAACTT
>Ga0114939_10003682_pt1 | contig 10555 bp, 7 predicted proteins | sample AshMeaCrysSpring_FD_87196 | JGI IMG/M metagenome (GOLD analysis project Ga0114939, IMG submission 87196) | Groundwater microbial communities from Big Spring, Nevada to study Microbial Dark Matter (Phase II) - Ash Meadows Crystal Spring | ecosystem: Environmental > Aquatic > Deep subsurface >... | reverse complement strand
GCTGGCGCATGTGGTCGAGCAGGCGCGCGGCGAACCGCCTCCCCCATGGTGTGGTGATGTCCTCGGCATCGTGAGTGAAATTGCGGATGCATTCGTTGACCCCGTTGATTCCAAGGGTGGAAAAGTGGTTCCGCAGCGTGCCGAGATACCGTTTGGTGAACGGATACAGCCCGGCGTCCATATTGGCCTGGATCACCTTTCTTTTGATTTCCAGGCTGTCGCGGCCGAGTGCCATCAATTCATCGAGCCGCTCGTAGAGCGCGTCCTCGCGTCCGGCGAAACGGTAGCCGAGCCGCGCGGCGTTGATCGTCACGACCCCCAGCGAGCCGGTCTGCTCGGCCGATCCGAAGAGCCCGTTGCCGCGCTTGAGCAACTCGCGCAGGTCGAGCTGCAGCCGGCAACACATCGACCGCACCATGTTGGGCTCCAGGTCGGAATTCAGGAAGTTTTGGAAATATGGGAGCCCGTATTTGGCCGTCACCTCGAAGAGCAAATCCGCCGTCTCGCTCTCCCACGGAAAGTCTTTGGTGATATTGTAAGTCGGGATCGGGAACGTGAACACGCGCCCCCGGGAGTCGCCGCGCGCCATCACACGCAGATACGCGCGGTTGATCATTTCCATTTCCCTCCCGAGTTCGCCATAGGTGAACCCGCTCTCGCGCCCCCCGACCAATGCGGCCTGGTTCCGCAAATCCTCCGGGCAGACCCAGTCGAAGGTGAGGTTTGTGAACGGCGTCTGCGTCCCCCAGCGGGACGGCACGTTCAGATTGAACACAAATTCCTGCATCCCCTGCTCGACCTCTTCCTCGCTCAGACCGTCCACCCGCACGTAGGGGGCCAGATACGTATCGACCGAACTGAACGCCTGGGCTCCCGCCCATTCGTTCTGGAGCGTCCCGAGGAAATTCACCATCTGCCCGAGCGCCGTCCGGTAATGCCGCGGCGGGGCGGACTCGATCTTGTTCGGAACTCCGTTGAATCCCTCGGCCAGCAACTGTCGCAACGACCACCCCGCGCAATACCCGGACAGCATGTCGAGGTCATGAATGTGAAAATCCCCGTGCCGGTGCGCCTTGCCCACCGTCTCCGGGTAAATTTCGTCCAGCCAATAATTGGCCGTCACTTTCCCGGCGACATTCAGGATCATTCCCCCAAGCGAATACCCCTGGTTCGCGTTGGCATTCACCCGCCAATCCGAGCGGGCCACGTATTCGTTGATCGAGGCCACCGGATTGACCATCGTGGGTGTTGGCGAAGGGGACGGCATGGCGGGGAATGTGCCCTGGGAGGGGCCTATCTTGTATGAGGAAATTTTAAAGACCACAACATATTGTGGTTATCTATGTCCCGCTCGTCAATACGGATTTTTTTCATTTTCTGAATCACCCCCGCTTTTTTTTCGACCAAAATTCGCCCGCCTGCCGACGCGCCACGCTTTTCCGACCACCCCCGGACCCGCCCTCTGCCGGGGGCCGACAAATCCCTGTTGCCCGCAGGAGGCGGATCGCGTATTTCACCTCATAATGAGTGGACAAGGTTCAGCTGGAAACGTGATCGCGGCCGTGTGCAGCTTTTTTATCCCCGGACTCGGCCAACTTGTGCAGGGGCGCCTCCTGATGGCGGTCATCCAATTCTGCCTCGCCGGCCTGCTGTGGTTCTTCCTCCTCGGATGGCTCATCCACTTGTGGTCGATTCTGGACGCCGCACTTTTCAAACCTCGAAATTGATGGTCGAAACCTTCCGTCGTTCGAGCAAGAAAACCAAAACGCTCTCCCCCCGCCGACAATCGTCAATCCCCCCCCACGGAGGGTTCTGCGCCGTCAGAACCCTCATTTTCCCGCGCGGCCCACGATGCCAACCAATCGCCAATCGGCAATCCAAAATCCAAAATTCCCTCCCCCCAGTCCCTACGGATGTCCCTCCCCCCCTGCTAAAATCGTGGCGATATGAAAATCAACGCCCAGCTCGACTACTCCACTATCCTCCGCAACGAAGGTAGTCCCGTCCACCTGTCCGTCAACCTTCAAGCGGGCTCCGCCGGAGAGGAACAGCGCCGCCCGATGGCATTTTGTGCGATCCTTGACCGAAGCGGGTCCATGGCGGGTCTTCCGCTCCAAAACGCCCGGCACGCCTGCGAAACCGTGATCCGCAACCTCCGCGCCGGCGACGAATTCGCCCTGGTCGCGTTCGACGACCATGCCGAGGTGGTGATCCCGATGCAGAAGATTTCCGACAAGCAGAAGGCTCTTGCGGCGGTGCGCCGGATCGAGGACAGAGGGTCCACAAACCTCACCGCGGGCTGGATGCTCGGCCGCGACGAGCTCACCAAGACCGATGGCGCAACAAACCGGCGCATCCTTCTCCTCAGCGACGGGCTCTTGAATCAAGGAATCGTGGAGCCGGACGAGGTCCGGCGGATCGTCTGCGACGGTCTCGAGCGATCGAAGATCCGCACGAGCACGCTCGGGTTCGGGGACGGCTACGATGAAAAGCTCCTCGAATCCCTCGCCACGGCATCCGGCGGGAATTTCTACGACGCCAACTCGCCCGACAAGCTCCCCGCGATTTTCGAGTCCGAGCTGGACGGCCTCCAGAAGATTGCCGCCCAGAACGTGCGCCTGCGGGTCGGCAAGCTCACCTTCTGCGAGAACTGGGTCGCGTTCGCCTCCTACCACTCCGTCGCCCTTCCGGATGGACGGATCGAAATTTCTCTCGGGGACCTCACAAGCGACGAGTCGGCAACCGTGGTTTTCCTTCTCGACGTCCTTCCCCTGCCTGTCTTCCCCGATGGGTCGCCGGCGGCCGCGCTCGACGGCGAGGAACTCCTCGATTTGGAAATTCTCTGGGACGACCTCACCGGCAAGGATATCAAATCCTGCGCCCAAAAACAGACCATCCGCGTGCTCGGCACCCAGGATCCCGCCGACGTCAAGGTCAACGAGGACGTCATCCCCGGCATCGCCACCCAATGCGCCGGCATGGCCGTCGAGGAGGCCGTCAAGGCGGTTGAGAGCGGGCGGATCGACCAGGCGGTCGCCGGACTCAAGGCCGCCCTGGCCAAGCTCAAGGCGCTCGGCAACGAGGCCCGTGCCGCCGACGGCCTCGCGGCGGTCGAGGCACTCATCCACAGGATCGAGCAACAGGGCGGGCTCGACTCGCGCTCCAGCAAGATGGCCCAATACAGGTCCAGCCACATGCGCAAAATGAAAAGCCACGCGGTCTGGACGCTCGACGAGGAGGCGCCTTCTTACGCGGGGAAGAAAATTACGCCGCCCCAGGCCCCGCCCCAGCCGCCCGCCAAAAATGACGATGACAAGAAACAGTAATCCTCCTCGTCTCATCTCATGAAAATTCTCCACACAGCGGACTGGCAGATCGGCAAACCCTTCGCGGGCGTCGAGGATCCGCACAAGCGGGCGCTCCTCCGACAGGAACGCATCAACGCGATTGGCCGCCTCGGCGAGACCGCCCGCAAGTCGGGCGCTGAGCTGGTCGTTGTCGCGGGCGATCTCTTCGATTCGCCCACGCCCGACAAAGCGACCGTCTCGGCGGCCTGCGCCGCCATCGGCCGGATCGGCCTCCCCGTCTATGCCATCCCCGGCAACCACGACCACGGCGGCCCGGGATCAATCTGGGAGCAGGAGTTTTTCCTCCGCGAGGGAATGGAGCTTGCCGGGAACTTCCACATCCTCACCTCGCCTGAGCCGGTCGAACTCGACGGCACGGTGCTCCTCCCCTGCCCGCTGGTGCGCCGACAGGATGCCGCCGACCCGACGGCCTGGCTCCGCTCCGCCGGCTTTTCCGCCTTCGGCGACAAACCCCGCATTGTCATCGCCCACGGCAGCACACAGGATTTCACCACTCAGGACCCCGGCGACGAGGACGCCGCGGAACGCGGCTCCAACCGGATCGACCTCGACCGGCTTCCGCTCGGGGAAATCGATTACATCGCACTCGGCGACTGGCACGGGATGAAGCAAGCCGGCTCGAAAGCCTGGTATCCCGGCACCCCGGAACTCGACCGGTTTCCGAGGGGCGGCGATCACGCTCCGGGCAATGTGCTCGTCGTGAGCGTGGGACGAGGAGCCGTCCCCGTTGTCGATCCCGTCGCGACGGCACGCTTCGGCTGGCATTGGGTGGACCATAACTTCACCGACGACGCCGCGCTGGACCAGCTTGTGGAAAAGATGGGAGCCCTGCTCGCAAACCGCGCCGGGGAGGACCTTGTTTGCATGGCGCTGGAGGGCTCGCTGAGCATCGCACATTTCACGCGGTTGGAATCCCTGCTAGAAACATGGCGTTCCCGGTTGCTCCGCCTCAAGCTCGAGAACCGCGTCCGCGTCGCCCCTTCGCCGGAGGAAATCAACGCCCTCACTCTGCGGACGTCCGACCCGCTCATCTCGCGCGTGGCCGCCAGACTCATCGAACAAATGTCAAAGGGCGGACCCGAGGGCGAGACGGCCCGCGTCGCCCTCCGCGAACTCCACGCCAGAATGTCCTGACCCCTCCCATGAGACTCCTCTCGATCAAAATCACCAACTACCGCATCCATCGCGAATGCGAGACCGCCTTCGCCCCATCCCTCACCCTCATCGGCGGCCCCAATGAATCGGGCAAGAGCACCCTCGCCGAAGCGGCCTTCAATGCGCTTTTCCTCAAAGCGAAACGCACCGGCGCGGACCGCGACAAATTGCTTCCGATTTCCGGTGGCATTCCCGCCGTCGAACTCGTTTTCGAGGCATCCGGACACACCTACACCGTGCGCAAAACCTTCCGCGGCCAGCAGGGCACGGTCGCCCTCACCTCCTCGAACGGGGAAAATTGGAACGGCGATGCGGCCGAGGAGAAGCTTCTCGAAATCTGCGGGATCACCGACGCCCACGGCCGCGCCATCCCCAGCCAATGGGAACACCTCTGGGTCCGACAAGGCACGGCGGGCTCGGACCCCTCGGCCCTTGCCACCCAACACAAAGACGCGCTCATCAAGAGACTCCAAACTCACGGCGCGGTCGCCGTCTTCCAATCCGAGCTCGACGCCCGCGCGGCCGCCTCGATCGCCGCCGCCCGCGATGCCCTTTTTACGGCACGCGGACCGCGAGCGGGAAGCGAACTCGACCTGGCCGCGAGGGAGGCCGCCGCGGCCACCGCCGCCCGCGTGCAGACGGAAAACATCTCCGCCGCTCTCGACCAGGCGGCCGATGATTTCGAGCGCGCGACCCGCGAACTCGCGGACGCCGACCTCACCCTCACGACACTCAACGACGGCCTCCTCAAGACCAAACAGTCGCTTGTCCGCGTGCGCGAACTCCAGGCACTCACGGAGAAACAATCGCTCGACGCAAAGCACAAAACCGGGGAATTCCAGCGACTGGCGACCGGCGATGCCGCGATCAAGGAACTCACAGCCCGCATCGCCGCCGAATCCGCCGCCCTCGCGCCGCGTGAAGCCGAACTCGCCGCTCGCACGCAAGCCGAGGCGAAGGCCCGGACCGCCCACTCGGACGCTGTTGACGCCCATGCTGCGGCTTCCCAGCGCGCGCGCGAAGCCCGCCTCCGCCTGGACTTGGCGACTCTCTTTGTGAAGCGCTTCGAAGTAGCTGACAAAGTGGAGGCACTCCAGAAACGCGCCGAGCAGGCGCGCACCCTCCGCTCCCGCCTCGCAGCCCTGCCTGCTGTCACCCCCGAGCAACTCAAGAGTCTCGAAAAGCACGAACGCGAAAAGGAAAAGCTCGCCAATACGCTCGCCGCGATTTCGGCTCGCATCGACGTGCTCGCCTCCGACCTGCCCGTTGCGGCGAACGGCCAACCGCTCGTCAGCGGCTCGCCCCTTGTGTTCTCGGACGTCGCCGAGATTTCCGTGGGGTCCGCCACCCGCCTTCGCATCACCCCGGGCGGCGGCACCGGCCTTGCCGAAACCCGCCACAAACTCGCCGAAGCGCAGGCGGCCCTCCAAAGCCAACTCGACGCGCTCGGCGTGTCATCCTTCGCCGCAGCCTCCACCGCAAGCGCCCAGCGTGCCGAAATTTCCGTCCGCCTAGAAGGCACGGAATCCCTCGAACAAGATCTCGCCGACGCCGCCACTCACCTCGACGCAACCGATGAGGACATCCGTCGCCGCGAGTCGCTCGGATTGACGCCTCCCGCCGACGCACCCGCAGCTATCGCCCTGCAGGCGGGCTGCCAGTCGGCCTTCGATGCGGCGGCCGCCGCCGAGGGAACAGCCTCGGCTTTGCTCAACTCGCGCTTCAAAGAACTCGAGGCTGCCGGGAAGACCGTCGAGTCGCTCCGAAGCGCTCTGCAGCAGGCCAGGACAACCCTCGCAGGGCTCAATGGTCAGCTAACCCAGCTCGTCGCCGACAACGGAGACGATGCGGCGCGGGCAAAGAATCTCGCGGACCTCGCCGCCGCCAAATCCCTAGCCGAGGCCGAACTCGCCGCAACGCAAAAGTCCCTCGACGATCTCCAGCCTTCCATTTTGGAAGCCGACGAGAAACGTCTCGTCCGCGCGATTGCTCAGAATCAGGAAACCAAGACCACTGCGGGCCAGCGCCTCGCGATCGCGACCAATACCCTCCGCCGCGAGGGCACAAGCGACCCCCGCGAGGATGTGGCCCGCGCCCGCGCTGCGGAATCCTCCGCCAACGAGCGCCTTGCCATTGCCAGGCGTCACGCCGACGCCATCAACCTTCTGGATTCCCTCTTCTCCGAAGAGCAACAGGCGCTCACCGACCGGCTCACCAAGCCCCTCGCCGACAAAGTCTCCGGCTACCTCCAGTGTCTCTTCGGTCCCGCCGCCGGTGTCCGCGTGACCCTCGCTGACGGCACCTTCGAGTCTCTCGCCCTCATCCGTCCCACCGCCGACGCCTTCGAGTTTTCGGCCCTCAGTGTCGGAACGCGCGAGCAAACCGCCGTCGCGTTCCGTTTCGCCATGGCCGAGATCCTCGCGGAGGACCACGACGGCTGCCTGCCCGTCTTCCTCGACGACGCGTTCACCAACTCCGACCCCGCCCGCGTGGCGGCCCTCCAGCGCATGATCAACCTCGCCGCCGACCGCGGCCTCCAGGTCATCGTCCTCTCCTGCACGCCGAACGACTATGCCGCCCTCGGTGCCCGGACCATTACCCTCCAACCGCCCGCCCGCCGTGTACCGTCTCTCCTTCCCGCGACAGAACCCGTCAGCGACGATGAGGAGCCCTCCGATCCGGAAGCACCCGCTCCAGGCGATGTCTCAGACGAATTACGCACCGCCTTCCTCAACGCACTCCGCGCCGCCGGCGGACAATCCAGCAGCACAACCCTCCGGAGGTCACTCGGCTGGGAAAAGGCCACCTACCAAGCCGCCAAAGGAGCCCTCCTCGCCGATGGCAAAATCGAAGGTGAAGGCCGCTCGGTCAACCTCCCGGCAGAATAGCGAACCTCTGCACCCGGAGGCGAACGTCCTTGCCGGGAGGGCGAACCTCCATGTTGGGAGGGCGAGCCTCGGTGTGAGCCGGAATTCCGCTTCGCGGGAAGAGTGGGCCGCCGAGGGACCGGCAGCCCTACCGGCCAAATGGCGACCCTCCGAACCCACAAAGATTCCTTCATCACAGATTTGCATCTATCGCACATGCCCCAACCGGCAACTCCATCAACAATCAGCAATCGGGAATTCCCACAAGACGGGCGGGTTCCTCCCCTATGCCTTTTTAGATTTGTTCGAACAAGTCGGCCTCGTCCACGTCATCAACCGCTGGCGGCAAGGGACCGAAAAGGGGTTCCTCCAGCAGCGGCATGCGGGGATGCTGGAAACGATCAAGCTCTTGAGAGCTTGAAGCCCGGGTGACAACCTTGATCAGTGGCCGGCAAGTTTGCATGTCCACGAGGCCGCGGATCACGAACCCGGCGGGGATATCATCCCAGATCAACTTTCCGGTCACTCCAGAACGCTCTGCAAATCGATCCGCCGGGATGTCGATGAGAACCGCCCCGCGCTTCCGCCACCAGGAGAGAACCTCGCTGCGAGCGAATCCCGCCCACGCATGGCTCACGGTCCCGTGTTCGCCAGATCCATTGACGACCCGGCCGGGCCTGTAGGTTTTCCCTCGAAACTGGAATGTCGCGCACACGGCGGGCGTCAGAGCGAGTAGTGCAGGGCCAGCCAGACCGCATCGGTCGAGACGGACTCCACCCGGTGCCGGGTATTGGCGGGGATCATGAGATAATCGCCGGCCTTGAGCGGCACATCCCCGCCGGGGTCAAACCGGAGGACCGCTTCGCCGCGGACGAGCATCACCCACTCCGGGTTGTTTTGATCATACCAGAATCCCTCCGGGCCGGCCTGCCCGTTGGAGACGATCCGTTCCAATCGCATGCCCGGCAAATCAAGGAGAGCATGGAACGTCTCCGTTGTTTCCGGTGCGAAATCCATCAGGCTTTTTACCACGGGTGGCACTTCATCAGGGCGGTGGTTCATCGCTTCTGCGGAGAATTTGTTGTTCGGGCGTCGCCGCCCGCACATCGCCCAGGTTTCCCTGAACAGCCACCGCAAGAGATTCTCCAGTCTCCGGTTGGCACCCCATAGACGACCCACCAATGATTTGCCACGCTGTTCGAGGCGGTGTTGTCCACGGAAATCATCACGGGCGGTCGTTTTCGGAACTGATCGTTGAGCCAGTGGTCCAATCTCTCCCAATTTCTCACACGGGACCGGTGGCGGGCGCCGTATCCAAACGCACGCGCCAGCATCACAACATTTTCCGATGTCATGCCCCGGCTGGGTTTGCCCCCGCTCGCCCGGAATCGGCGCACCAACTCGACATCCTCCGTCGAGCGATCTCCCAAAAGCCTGAAACACGTTATCAAACTTGCAAACCCGCACGCCCAGCTTCCCTTCACACGCCGTTCCCACAGGCTTTCAATTTCGTGCTGTTTCGAGTAGAGGGAAAAAAACGGCTTTCGCACCCTTCCGGCTTACCCAATCTGGTTTCTTGTGACAACGTGGATATCGACCTCCGATCAGGGCAAGTCCGCCTTGATCCCGACGGCCTGTCCGTCCATCCCTTGCTCTTCCGAAAAGTTTGGAGTGAATAACCATGGAGAGCGGCACGTTTCGGAATATACTGATATCCCCATGAAAAAACGAATTGGTCTTTTCTCCCTGGTTTTCGTTTCCCTTTGCACCCTCCATGCTGGTAAGCCCGCGCCGGTTGTGCTTCCGACCGAGTGCACAGGCAAAGGATTTACCACGACAAAATTCGGCGACGGTTACATCACCCGCGACTCATCGGGAAACAGCTACACCACCACGCGCTTCGGCAACGGGTGGATTACCCGGGGCCCGGATGGCAAGACTTGGACAACTTCGAAATTCGGAAATGGCGCGATTACCCGCGGACCGGAGGGACAGACCGCCACCACCTCGAAGTTTGGCAACGGCTACATCACCCGGGAAAAGGACGGGAGCAGCTTCACCACCACGCCATTTGGGGACGGAACCATCACTCGCGGACCAAAAGGATCGTCTGTCACCACCACAAAATTCGGAAACGGTTTCACAACACGCTCCGAGGGATGCCGGAGTGGTTCCACGGTCCTTGTATTCCCCGCGCCGGATTCGAAGGCAAAACCCGGCTCCGCTTCAAAGGAAGCCGGGCGTTGATTTTCAGCAAGTTTCTCAACCAAACGCTCTCCTGCAGGAATAATCAGCCTGTGACGCGGTTATTTTCCGACAAGGGAAAAACCCGCGTGAATGGCAAGGCCGATCAGACCGCCGACGCCGGTTCCGTTGAGGCGGATGAATTGCAGGTCGCGCCCAACAGTATCCTCCAACTTCTCCGCCATCTCTTCGGCGTCCCATGTCTTGATCGTCGAGACAACGAGCTCACGGGCATGCGGTCTGGCGGAGAGTATGCCCGCAAGAACCTGCTCGCCGAGGAAGGTGCTGAGGCCGGTTCTGGCGCTTTCGTTGTCGGCCAACTGACGCGCGGCCGAGCGGATCGCTTCTTCAACGTTGCGGCGCACCGTGGATTCCTCCGCCGCGCAGTCCCGGAGCAGCTTTTACGACCCTTTTCCCAGGGTGCTTGAACGACTTTGTGCCTCCGTCGTCCCCTCTCAGGTGGTTCCGGGTGGAGCGATGAGTTCCCGGGTGGGTTTCTTTGTCTCCCCACTGGAGATCCGGGGCTTTTCACGGCGCACGGATTTATGCGGGCTGGGCTCTCGCTTGCGCGGATTTGGAATAGGAAGGGCCGATTTCCGAACTGCAGGAACGGGAGGAGTAAGATTCTGAAGACGAGGAATGTCCCCCCCGGGCCGGTCCGTCTCCCCGGAATGTCATGAAAACGGCCCGCCTCGAGTCGGAAAATCTGGCATTTTTGTGGTGGATTGGTACGCTCTCAAAAGAAGTGGAACTGCTGGGAATATGAGAACCGTGGCGCTTGTGAGTGGGGGGATGGACTTTTCCAAAACCTGGTCGTGCTACGTGGGCGGGGAGGTTCACTGTGGCGAATGCGGCACCTGCGTCGAGCGCCGGGAAGCCTTCCTGCTGGCCGGTCTCCCCGACCCCACGGATTACCTCTCG
>Ga0114939_10003681_pt1 | contig 10559 bp, 10 predicted proteins | sample AshMeaCrysSpring_FD_87196 | JGI IMG/M metagenome (GOLD analysis project Ga0114939, IMG submission 87196) | Groundwater microbial communities from Big Spring, Nevada to study Microbial Dark Matter (Phase II) - Ash Meadows Crystal Spring | ecosystem: Environmental > Aquatic > Deep subsurface >... | reverse complement strand
GGGGGGCGTGCCACGCGACGGACTGCCGACGGGAAGACGGTTTTAGGCGGGATATTGGCGACGGTCTGTCCGGCGGACAAAAAGCGGATTCACGGAATGCCCGACGCGGTCCCTGCGCCGTTACACAAACAGGGAGCTGACGGAACCTCTGCCGTGGGTGCGGCGGATCGCCTCGCCGAGCAGCGGGCCGACCGATAAAACCGTGAGTCGGCGAACGTCCTTGCCGGCAAGCGGAACCGTGTTGGTGACGACGATTTCGTCGATCGGCGCGGCGTTGAGCCGGTCGACCGCCGGGCCAGAGAAGACGGGCTGGGTCTGGTGGCGGCTGAAATCGTCCATCGACGACAGCACGACGTCGACGTCGTTTTCCGACGATGGAAACCAGCAAGTCGCCGTCTGCGACCGTTCCCACACCGGAAGGTTCTTAAGGCCGATGCTCGGCGGCATGGAACCTTGAGACAGATGCGATGAAGGTCACGTCCCTTGCCATTTCTGACGTTCTCCTTTTCGAGCCCAAAGTGTTCGAGGATGCGCGGGGGGTTTTCTTCGAGAGCTTTCATCAGGCTCAATTTGAGGCTGCGGTCGGTTGCCCGAAGGGTAAGCCCGTCCACTTCGTGCAAGATAATCACAGCCGGAGCGCCAAAGGCGTGCTGCGCGGGTTGCATTACCAAATCCAACAGCCGCAAGGGAAGTTGATCCGCGTGGTCCGGGGGGAGATTTTCGATGTCGCTGTTGACCTTCGACAAGGCTCGCCGACCTTCGGGCGCTGGGTGGGCGAAATCCTTTCGGCCGAGAACAGGCGTCAAATGTGGGTACCAGAAGGCTTTGCCCATGGCTTTTTGGTGTTGAGCGAAGTGGCGGAGGTTCTCTACAAAACCACCGATTATTACGCACCGATCCACGAACGCTGTATCGTTTGGAACGATCCGACCCTCGATATTCGCTGGCCCATCGAGGGCGAACCGGCCGTCTCCGAAAAAGACAAACAGGGCAAATTCTTCTCCCAGGCGGAGTTCTTCGCCTAACGTCTACGGTTCGTCAAACGCCGACCCCTGTCACTGTCAGCGTGGTCACAACCCACAAGTGGATATCTCCATCCGCCGGTACAACACATTTGATTTATTTGTAACGCCGTTCACGCTTCACGCTGTCGATGGTTCGACAGGTCGTCGTTCCGCGCGAACAGTTGATCTGAACGGTTGTTGAACGAAGACGGGCCTGCGACCGTTGAACCTTTGGCAGTGCAAACGGGCAGGACCCCGTGCTACTTTTAATTGGCAATCCAACGGGCAGGACTCCGCGCTACTTTTAATCTTTCTAATCTTTCTTAGATAAAAGTCAGTAGAACAGGACGACATGAACATCAATGAGCAAACCGCTGTAACGTTGATACACCGTTCTGGAGAGCGAGGGTCTGCAACCGTTGAACCTTGAACAGAATCGGTTGAGCCGCCTCACCCTTCGACGGCTCAGCGTGAGCGGATGTAGAGTAGAGTAGAACTCACTGCGCCAGGTGGGAACCGATCCCCATGCCAACGCGAACAGAAAAGAGAGGTATCGTCTACCTGGTAGGGGCGGGACCGGGCGATCCGGGATTGCTCACGCTGCGGGGCCGTGCGCTTTTGGAGTCGGCCGATGTCATTTTCCACGACTATCTTGTCCATCCCCGGCTACTCGACTGGACGCGGGATGTGGCCGAAAAAGTCTACGTCGGAAAGAAGGGGGGTACCTGTAACCCGGCATACCAAGAGCAGATTCATCGCCAGATGATCGATGCCGCGCGGTCTGGGAAGAGGGTGGTCCGCCTTAAGGGGGGCGATCCGTTCATCTTCGGCCGAGGCGGGGAGGAGGCCGAGGCGCTGGTGGCAGCCGGTGTCCCGTTCGAGGTCGTTCCGGGGGTCACATCCGCCATCGCCGCGCCGGCCTACGCCGGTATCCCGCTGACCCATCGCGATCATGCCTCCACCGTCGCCTTCGTCACCGGCCACGACGATCCGGATAAACAGGCCGACTCGATCGCCCTAGGGAAGTTTGCCGCCGGAAGCGATACGCTGGTCGTTTTAATGGGAATGGGGAATCTGGCCGGTATCGTCGCCGCGCTTCAGTCTGCGGGAAAGGCGGCATCGACCCCCATTGCCCTGATCCAGTGGGGAACCTATCCGCGCCAAAAGACGCTCGTGGGTACGCTCGGCGATATCGTGGCGCGGGTGGCGGCGGTGCAGTTCAAACCGCCGGTGGTGATGGTGGTCGGTACCGTGGTCGGGCTTTCCGAATCGTTGCGATGGTTCGAGACGCGTCCGCTTTTCGGCAAGACCATTGTCGTCACCCGCGCGAAGGAGCAGGCAGGAGGGCTGGCCGACCTACTCGCCACCTACGGCGCTGAAACCACGATGCTGCCCGCCCTGCGGATTGTCCCCGTCGCCGACTCCGGCCCGCTCGATTGCGCACTCGATAGGATTGACCACTACGACTGGATTATTTTCACATCGGTCAACGGCGTCCGCTTTTTCCGGCGGCGGATGGAGGAACGGCGGATCGACCTGCGCCGTCTGCATGGCGTTCGGTTCTGCGCCATTGGGCCGAAGACGGCATCGACGATCGAAAGTTGGGGTATCTACGTCGATCTCGTTCCGGAGGAGTTTCGCGCCGAGGGGGTGCTCACCGCACTGGAAGGGGTCGGGATTTCCGGTCGGCGGTTTCTGCTGCCGAGGGCAAGGGCGGCGCGGGAGATTCTGCCGGAAGAAATCCGAAAGCGGGGTGGCAGCATCGACGTGGTTCCGGTTTATGAAACGCATCTCCCTGAAACGTCTGGGCTGCCGGAAAACGACGCACGGGAGGTCGATATGGTGACGTTCGCCAGCCCATCGAGCGTGACAAACTACCTGTCGATCTGGGGAGATCGGCTTCATCCAAAGGCGGTCGCCTGCATCGGCCCGGTCACCGCCGACTGTGCGACTGCGCATGGCCTCACAGTGGATGTCATCCCAAAGACCTACACGATTCCGGCGCTCGCCGACGCCGTGGTGGACTATTTCAGATGCAAAGCGAGCTAATGCAACAGACAGCGCCGAAAACCCCCGGTGCCCTATCGAGCCGGCCGGCCGACGCGCCGCGGGTGGCGTTTTACACCTTCGGCTGTCGGTTGAACCAATCGGAGAGCGCGTCGCTCGCCTCGGCCTTTTCACATGCCGGTTACCGCGTTGTTCAAGACGCACCGGCAGAGATGGCCGTCATTCAGACCTGCTCCGTGACCGAGACCGCCGAAGCCGACTGCCGTCGGCTGATCCGAAAAATCTTGAGGGACGCCCCGCAGACCTTCATTACCGTCACCGGTTGTTACGCACAAGTCGGTGTGGAGGCGCTGCGGCGGATTCCCGGTGTCGATCTCATCGTCGGTACGGAATACAAGATGGACCTGCCGGATCGGGTGCGAGAAGCGGTCGGTGGCGGCCGGATGACCAAGCGGATCGTGCCGCTCGTTTTTCACACGCCCCGGATCGGCCGCAACGACTTCACTGTCGATCATTACGCCGCCTTCGATCACGCCACGCGGCCCAACATCAAAATCCAGGACGGCTGCGATTTTTTCTGCGCGTTTTGCATCATTCCCTACACCCGCGGCCGCGAGCGCAGCCGGACGATGTCCGACGTTCTACTCGAGGCATCGGTTTGGGCGGCGCAGGGAAAGCGGGAGATCGTCCTGACGGGGGTGAATCTTGGAAACTATCGGTCGGACGGTTGCGATTTGGTCGATCTCATCGACGCGCTCTCGGAGATTCCCGGCTTGCACCGGATTCGGATCTCTTCGATCGAGCCGACCACGGTTTCGCGGCGGCTGATCGACCGGATGGCCGAAAGCAACGGCAAGTTGTGCCCCTATCTTCATTTGCCGCTCCAGAGCGGGAGCAACGCGATCCTCTCGGCGATGGGGCGAAAGTACACGCGGGAAGCCTACGTCGAGTTTGTGTCCGAGGCGATAGCAGTCATTCCCCATCTGGGGCTCGGTACCGACGTGATGGTCGGCTTCCCGGGCGAGGGAGAGGCCGAGTTTGAAGAGACGCGCAAGCTGCTTCAGGCGCTTCCATTCTCATATCTCCATGTCTTCCCTTTCTCCGCACGAAAGGGCACCCGCGTCACCAAAATGGCGATGCCCCCCGTTCCTGCGGCGAAGATAAGACAGCGGGCGGCGATACTGCGCGACCTCTCCCATCGGATGAGGCGGTCGTTTTATCTGCGCCATGTTGGCCAGACCGTTTCCGTTCTGTTCGAGCAGCGGGACGCGGAGGGTCGCTGGATCGGTCTCACGCCGAATTACATACGGGTCGGCGTGATATCGGACGACAATCGCTTCGGACAAGTAGATTCTGTCCACCGAGATAGGGGTATCCTGCCCATGCCTGCGGCGTCGGAGGACCCTCTCTCCGGGCAGCTGCGGTCGGTGGTCATCGAATCGGTCGAGGCGGGCTTGGCGATCGGACGGCTGGTGTAAGCCGTCGTCACCACGTCGGTCCGTGGTACAATCCCGCCGTATGTGTCAACAGGAGGAGAAATGATTACGTTCACCGAAAAGGCAAGGGAGCGAATTCAGACGCTGAAGAACGACTACGAGACGCGGCGGAAACGAAAAATCGTCGGGGTACATCTGGCGGTGAAGGGGATGCCCCGCCCCGAATATGCCCTGTCGTTTGTCGAAGAAGGGCAGGAGGATCCGAACGACGTGATCGTGGTGGTTGACGACATCCCGTTGCGCATGACGCCGCGTTACGCCGATTTTCTCTCGGACGTCCGGATCGATTTCATCTCCACCCTCCAGCAGACCGGCTTCAAGGTCGAAAATCCTAAACCGGTTCCATCGGCCACCCCGTCTACCGACGGAACCTCGCTGTACCAAGCCGTCCAACAGGTCATCGATACGGAGATCAACCCCGGTCTTGCCAGCCATGGGGGCTATGTGACGCTGCTCGACGTGAAGGATCGTGTCGCCTATGTACGAATGGGCGGCGGATGCCAAGGCTGCGGCATGGCGGCGGCCACCATGCGGCAGGGGGTCGAGGTCTCCATCAAAAGGGCCGTGCCGGAAATCGTCGAAGTCGTCGACGGTACCGACCACGCCGGCGGCAAAAATCCCTACTTCGCCCCTGCTGAATAATTCTGTCTCACCCCATCTCCCGCTTTAGAGGTGTTAAGCGAGACCCCCTTCGCTTAGCGGGGAAGTCCATGGTGCAAGCCTGCCGAAGGCAAAAGAAAGATTCTAACTCACCGCCTGTCGGACTTTTCTTGTGACTCACTCATTTAACTAACCGACATGCCTAAAATTATGTTTTTGATCATCCACTTGTTAACCACACCCAAACTCGAAATTCGACGGTCTGCTAGACAAAATCAGGTCACCCTTTTGGGCCTGGACCGCAGACGGATTTCCCCCGGCAAACACTGACTTATCTGGCTATTTTAGCCTATGACGATGGTGATACCGCGGCCTTGACACGGTCGCACAGCGTGCCACACCATCCTGCCATTGCGTTTGCGTTTCTGTCTTGTCGGGACCGACGTTTAACGTCACAAGAAGGAGATCTCCATGCCGTTTGCCCAGCGGGTTCGCCGTATTCGACCCTCCGCCACGCTGGCCATGGCGGCGGTCACCCGGTCGATGCGGGCGGCAGGAAAGAAGGTGGTCGATTTTGGCGTGGGGGAACCGGATTTCCCGTCGCCGGATATAGCGATTGAGGCGGCGGTTCGCGCCCTGCGCGAGGGCGATACCCGCTACACCCCGCCGGGCGGGACGGACGACGTTCGTTCCGCCATCGTGGCAAAACTTGCTGCCGAAAATGGGCTGGCCTACGATAAAAAAGAAGTCATTGTCTCCTGCGGTGCGAAGCATACGCTCTACAATATTGCGCAAGTCCTTTTTGAAGCAGGAGACGAGGTCATCCTTCCTGCCCCCTACTGGGTCTCCTACCCTGATCAAGTGGTGCTCAACGACGCCACGCCGGTTATTTTGCCGACGCGGGAGACGGAGGGGTTTTGTTTAACGCCGGAAGCGCTGCGGGCCGCCATTACCCCACGGACGCGCGCGGTTATTCTCAATACCCCGGCAAACCCGACAGGTGCGGTCTACACTCCCGCGCAAATGGCTGCGCTGGCGGAGGTGATTGCGCCGACCTCCGCCTGGATTATCTCGGACGAAATTTACGAGACGTTCATCTATGACGGCCGTTTTCATACCAGCATTGCCACGGTCAGCGAGGAGATCAAGCGTAAAACGATCGTCGTCAATGGGGTATCGAAGGCCTATGCGATGACCGGTTTCAGGATCGGCTACGCGGCCGGGCCCGCGGAGGTCATCGCAGCCATGGAGACGGTGCAGAGCCAGAGCACCTCGAATCCGACCTCTATTTCACAGCGGGCGGCGGCGGCAGCGCTGCGGGGTGGGGTGGCATTTACACGGACGATGGTGGCAGAATTCGAGCGGCGCAGAAATACGGCAGTCGAACGGCTGAACAAAATGCCTGGTGTTCGTTGCCCGAGACCTGCAGGAAGTTTCTACCTTTTTCCAAACGTCGAGGGCCTTTTTGGAAAGCACGACGGGGCAACATGTCTCGCCGCGTCGTCTGACGTAGCGGCCTGGCTTCTGGATCGGGCTGGGGTGTTGACGGTGCCGGGCGAACCGTTCGGCGCGCCTGGATATCTGCGCATCTCCTACGCCGTCCCGTATGAAACGCTCGTCGAAGGACTCGATAAAATCGAAGCCGCGATTGCCAAATTGGCAAGTTAAACGCCTTGTGCGCGCTGATCTGAATGATAAATCGTTGTCGCATTTTGAAGGAGGTGTGCCGTGGGGAATATCAAAAGCGACCATCATGATCGACATGGCGTGCTGAAACGCGTTGACGGTCGGGTCTCAAAACGGCTTTTCTCCACCGCAGCTGGGCAATCGAGTCGGCTGTGTCCGAGAAGCTTTGCGCATGGCGTACAACCGTTTGGATCCGCGATGCAAAGATCGCCCCGAATTTGAGAAAGTACTTGCTGAAAAAGGCTTTGGGCAAGAAATTGGCATCTGGCTAGAATGCCGAAGGGCAATGTCGGGTGGGCCTGACCTCAAGCCGGTCCGCCACCGTGAACAACCGGCTTGCGGTCCGTGTTGATCCCCAGCCAGGAGATGTTTAACGAACGTCCGGTACGGTCATTTCCGTTGCACGAACGCGCCGGCCACAGCGGTCTGCTTTTCCGCCGATGCTCAAGCTGCAGACCGAAACGTTGCCGAAGCGTTCTGGGGTTAATTAAAATGAGTGGGGTTCACATACTTTCCGTCGAACGCATGGTACAAGGTGTGACCGTCCATCGCTCAAGGATGTGGCGTAGGTCCATTGAATAACTCAATGAGATTGTTGGAATCTAACCATGCATACCGCTGATTCAAACGGCGGAGGATCGTGGGCCGATCCGCGCCCCCGTGGAGGTTGAAATGCCGATTTACGAGTACGAATGCGAAAGTTGTAAGACCCGACACGAGATTCTCCAGCGTTTTTCCGACCCGCCGATGACCTTTTGCCCCGCCTGTTCCGGCCATCTTCGCAAGTGTATCTCCGCGTCGGGATTGAGCTTCAAGGGGAGCGGTTGGTACATCACCGACTACGCCCGCAAATCATCCGAGGCAAAACCGACCACGAGAACCGCAGACGCCCCCGCCGTGCCTGCAGCGGAAAAATCGACGGAGACGAAATCGTCTGAAACAAAACCCACCGAAACGAAGTCGACCGAGATGAAACAGAAAGTCTCCACCTGATCCAGAGGCCATGTCGAATGGGCTCGAGGGGGGCACGACACGCCCTGTTTCCGAGAAGATTGCGGGACGAGTCCTGCCGAGATTTTCACTCTTGTGTTGATGAGTGAGGCAAGGCTGGCTCGCCCGTGAAGCAAAAGGCGTGATGGTCGTCCACCTGTTTCACAGGCAAGACGCCCCCTGTCACATGTCCATTTAAAGTAAAGGCTGGGTCTGCTCGGACAGGGAAAACGCAGAGGTTGAAGAGGGATTTTTCGGTATCGTCACCTCAAGACTGTTCAGGCCGATCATCTTCGGCTCAGTCTCCAAGAGTTTTGGACCCAGCCTGCCGAAAAAGCGGAAGTCTTTCTCCGAAAGTCGTTTTTTGGCACCACACAGTCGTTGAGATCCGATGCGGAAAGCCCTCAAGGTTCATTGAAGGGGGTGCTTCGCTGGTTCACTCAAGGGTAAGTATGGGTGCTCTTGAAGAGCACTCGCGGCCGGGTCCAAGCCGCTAAAGCCAGGCACGTGGCGATCGAAGCGAATCGGAACCTCATCACGACGATCGACCTGATTGCCGGTAAACTGAAGGTTGCCTAACCTATATGGCAACAACAAGGAACTGATCTTTTAGGCAAGCACGCCTGCGGTGTCGGGTGGTGTACCTGAAAAATAGCGAATCAGTAGCCCATGCCGAGGAATTTCGACTTACTCTCTTCCATGAGCGCCTCGGAGACCTCTGTCATGCCGCGCTCGCGGGCAATGCGTTCAATCTCCTTTTTGGCCATTGGGCGGACAAACGCGGGGATGTTGTCTAAGCGCCGCTCGGCCGCAGCGGACCAATTCAAATCGCCCGGATCGTTTTTGGAACGATCCATGACCTCCGGCGTGATCGTGGTGATACCGTTTTTTCTGGCGTAGTTTTCGACCCCCATCTGAATCATCGGACGCATAAACGACGGCACCCGTTCAAGCCGAGCGGTGGCGTCGGCCGTCCAAGTGAATGTGGGGGCGGCGCCTGCCGTCGCTCCTTCGCCCTTCATCTGGGCGATCATACTCGAAAATGGACAAGTGCCACCTGCCGGCTTTTCCATCTCCTTTGCCAACATCGCCTGCTGAACGGCAGCCGACGGCGTCGCCGGTCTCGCATCGGGTTTCATGTCCATCAGACTTTCGCGTGTCACCTCCATCGGCGCGGGGGGAGTGGTCCGACCACCGATCTTCACGCCGAGGGCGTTGACCATCGCAGTCTCTCCGGGATTGGTAATCATCGCCACCTTCGATCCACAAGTGGAACAGCCGAAGGTAACGCCGAGCGACTGCTCGCCGGGAACCTCCACGTTTTCAAACGTCATAAAACTTTCGCAACGGACACAGATAAACTTCATGGTTTCTTCCTCTAACTCTCATCTTAAAGAAGATTCAGCGCGAAACGGCCGCAGCCTGCGGCTCAACCACAGACTGCACTCTTTCGGCAATGGCGTCGAAATATCGTGAAATACGATGACCGGGAGGAAGCGGCGTACCGGTATCGCAGGCCCGCGCCATTTCCGGATCGAACGGAATTTTCCCCAGCAACGGCAGGGCAAGGTCGGCGCAAAGATCGGCGGAGTCGCCGTCGAACATGGAGACCGGCGCGTTGCACTGCGGGCAGAAGACGCCGCTCATATTTTCCACGAGGCCCAGCAGCCGGATACCGAGATCGCGCGCGTAGACCACCGACTTTCGGACAACCGCCTGGGCCACCTCCGACGGCGTGGTCACAACAATGCCGCCATCGAGTTCTGGAAGATAACCGATAATCACCGGCGGCTTGTCTGCCGCCGCCCCGGGCGGAAGATCGATCACCAGGTAATCGAGATCACCCCAGAAGATGTCGGCGAGGAACTCTCGGACCACGCTCATCTCCTGAAGTCCCAACCAGACCGGGGAGAGGTCCATCGGCCCCTTCCACCGCAACGGCGCGGTGGGACGGAGCAGGAAGGCCATCGACGCTACCTTCATCCCATGAGGTCCCGTGGTAGGCACGACGCCTTCGGCCGCAAACTCAAAACCGCCCGTCACCCCCAACATCTGCGGAATGCAGGGGCCGTTGAAATCAACGTCCAGAACCCCGACGCGCAAACCGGCCCGAGCAAACGCCAGCGCAAGGTTCGCCGTCGTCATGCTCTTGCCTACACCCCCCTTACCGCTCATCACAACGATCTTGCGGCGAATGCGCCCCATCCGAAGCTTCACCTGAAGCGACTGATCGACGATCTGCTTCATCACCTGCGCATCGTCGGTGAAATGAATCTTCTTCAAGATCGTTTTGAGATCTTTTTCCGCCATGGCACAACCCAGATTTGAAGTGGCACGAATCTATATCACGCTCCGTCAGCGTGTCAACGAAAAAGTAGTGCAGGCTCCTGCCCTTGCATCCGTAAGAATGATCGTGACAAAGACCGTCGGGAGAACACGCGCGCTGGATCGATCGAAATAGAGCGTTTCGTCGACTACTACACCCCGTAGGTTTTCAGTCGATCGTCCGGTTTGGATCGCCGCAGCGAAGAGAACCCGTCTCTTCCACCCGTGTGGGAATCTCGAATGCTAGCCTTAATATGCGCCTGTCCGCGTACCTCAGGGAAATCCTGAGCATCGGACGAGGGTTCAGCCAAGGGTATGGGCGGTTTGTGTCGTATTTTTCACAACGCACCGACGGACTTTCATACGTCAATAGACCTCTTGCGTAACCGTCCATGATGTCATTCCGAAATGACGTGGGGAGCCTTCAACTGCACTGGAATAGAAGGTTCCT
>Ga0114939_10003680_pt1 | contig 10561 bp, 3 predicted proteins | sample AshMeaCrysSpring_FD_87196 | JGI IMG/M metagenome (GOLD analysis project Ga0114939, IMG submission 87196) | Groundwater microbial communities from Big Spring, Nevada to study Microbial Dark Matter (Phase II) - Ash Meadows Crystal Spring | ecosystem: Environmental > Aquatic > Deep subsurface >... | reverse complement strand
CGGCCCAGCGGAAGACGGCGTCGAAGGTCGCGTCATCGGCGCGGCCCAGTTTGCCGGTGATGGAGAGCGACGCGAGTTCGCTGCCTTCCGGAATGGCGATATCCCACAAGGCGACGCCGAATCCCTCATCGGGCGTGATTCCACCGCTATCCACAGACGTGTAAAAGCGCAGGGTGTCGATGTTGGTGCCGCCGCCACTGGCGCGGTAGAAGCCGACCGTTCCGGCATATACGGATGTATCGTCGGGCCGGGCATTGTCGCACCAGGCGCATCCGCCAAACAGGGTGGGCCCGGCAGCGAGAAGAACATCGTTGCCTGCGGAAATATTGAAAAACGGCGTGCCCGCGCCGCCGTCGTTCATATCGGGGAACCGGTAGTAGGGGCCGTTCGGCGATGGTGCCGCTCGAATAAATTCCGGCGTGCCGAGCGATGCATTGCCGGCAACGTAATCATTCGCCACTCCGTCAAAGACAGTGACGGTGGATGCGTGCAGTGCGCTGGCCGCTGCAAAAGCGCAGGACGCGGGAAGAATCCGACGGAGGAGCATCATGGGTTTGACGGGGTTTGGGACTGCGGGAGCAATGATGCAGGTATTGCCGCATCCGGCGTCTAGTCAAATCAAGCCTTTGATTTTAGCCGCCATGCAAGGATTTGGCGGATGGATGCCTGGCAAAACGGATCTTCACCAGCGCGCATCCCGACTGATGACGGCCTTCCGCTCGAGATCATCCGGTGCCATGATTCTCCGGTTGAAGGAACGCCCCGCTTCCAAAGCTGGAGGGAAGTTTCTCGCTGGATGGCCGTGACGGCGATGAATTGGCACCCTCGTAGGATGCTTCCAAAGCTGGAGGGAAGTTTCTCGCTGGATGGGGCGGCTGGACCGGGTGAGGGAGCACGGGATGTATGCCACAGAGAGGAGGATTCCGTGAGATTGGAGGAACTCGCGGCCCGGTTCCAGCGCCGCCGTCACGGCGTGACGCGTTCCGCCGAGAACTCCGAGACAAACAGCGATTGCGTGGCCCCGTCCGCGTAAACGCGCCAGTTGAAGCCGACGGCGGTGACGCCGTCGAAGCCGACAAGATGCACGGGCGCGCCGACGGTTCCGGTTTGAGCGGGATCGAAGGCATGCCACTGGACGGCGGCGGGATTGGCGAGGGTGATGTCTTCGTAAAAGGTGTTCGACGAGATCGCGCCGCAGTCATCGGAGATGTAGAAGGAGCCGCCCTTGCGGATCACGAAGCGCATTTGGGTGACTCCTGTGACGGTGGAGTTTTGCTTGGCGCGGACCCTGAGGCGGCCGAGGGTGACGTTTCCGGTATCGGCTCCATTGAGGAAGGCGGAGGGCTGTTGCCAGATGAAAGTGGCGCTGCCGGAGTTGGCTACGGCGGCGTTCTTGGTGAAGGTCAGCGAGATGTTGTCGCTGGAGGCATCATCGGTGATGCGGTAAGAGCCCAGGGTGACGCCGGATTCAAGCGGTGCGACGGCGGCGTGGAAGACGGGCGAATCGGTCTGGTAGGAAGCACCGGGCGCGGGGCTTGAGGGGTTGACGAGATCCAGTGCCAGACTGCCGCCGGTGAGGTTCTGGTTGGCGGTGACGATGCCGGTGCCCGGGCCCCATGCGACAAGCGGCGTGGCGGGGCCGGATGGCAGGTAGGAGAGATTGAGGCGGCGGAACGAGCGGGCTTGGCCGCCTTCCAGGAAGATTTGGAAATCGCTCATGCCGGCGGCGGGTGCGGCCGTGGCAGTGACGTCGAGGTCCGGCACGATGTCCCAGTTTGCGAGATCGGAGGAGGCTTCGAACAGGGGCAGCACTCCCCTTGCCCGGCTGAGTCCGCGGATGGTGACGGTGAAATTTCCGCCCAGCGGCGCGATGGCAAGTCCGCTGCCAGCTCCGCTCTGGCGCGGATCGGTTTGGCGGAAAAACTCCAGAACGTTCGGATCACCGTCGCCATCGGCATCCGCCGCCTCGCCGGAGAGCGCCCGGTTTTCGATTTCGGGCGCGGTGAAATGGGCGGATTGGAAGCCTTTGTAGGAGTCCGCCGAGTCCGGCAGCACGGCCACGCCGGTGCGGGAATCGTTGCTCACGACGTCCCAGATGGTTTCCTGGAGTTTAGCGATGAGGGCGGCGTCTGCGGTGGAGTCGAATTTCTCGTAGATGGCGGCGACTTCCGCAGGGGTGAGGCGGTCCGGCCGTTCTCCGGTGAGCACGCAGTGGATGGTGGCGGCGGCGAGGTAAGCGCCGATGGTGCCGGAGTCCTCGCTGTTGTGCGGCTGGTCGTTCATGTGGATCTTGTCGCAATAGAAATTCTTGATGCCCTGGGCGGCAATGAAGTCCGATCCGTAGTTCGCGGGCTGGCCGGGCGGATAGATGTAGGTGAAGCCCGCCTCGCCGAGGGTGGCCTTGCCATCGAGGCGGGCGGTGAGGTAGTAGGCGGCGTTGCGGGTGAAGTAGTCGGCGACGCCCGGGAGCTGGCTGTTGCGGATGAGGGCGTCCACCGAGGCGAACACCTCGCCGACGGGGATGAGGTGGATGCTGTCCGCGATGGCCGGGTTATCGGCTTTCACGGCGGCGACGAGCTGCGTGACGAAATCGCGGTTGGGGACCTGCTCACCGATGTCCTGCGGCAGCACGCCACCAGTGGGCACGGTGTAGGGCGCGCTGTAGAACTCGGAGAAGGAATAGACGCCGTTGAAATCCGTATCCACGGCGCGGCCTTCGATGCCTTCCATGCGCGGCCAGGCGGAGTAGATGTAGAATTTCCGCGTCGCGGCATGGCTCTGCGGGTTATTGCCGCTGGCGTAGGAGATGAAATCATTGATCGCCGGGCGATCGCCACGGAAACCTTTGGCCTGATCGGAACTGGTGTAGTCGTCTTGTTCGAGCAGGCTCTGATAGGGCTGGAGGATGACGGCATCGAAGGTGTTGCCGCTGGTGATGGAGCCGTTCCAATCGCGCTGGAAGCCCTGGAAGGCGAAGGTGTAATCCCGGAAGAACGAGTAAAGGTAGTTGGCGCCGCCGGTGACCGAAGTTTCGCCGAGATCGTCCATGTGGGTGAGCTGCAGGGCCACGCCGGTGGAAATGCGGGTTTTGACCCAGTGCTCGTCGAGATTGACGCCGGCACCGAGCTGGGTGCCGAAGATCATGCGGCTGCCGCGGGCGCGGAAGATGCCTTCGAGGCGCGCGCGGTCCTGGCCGGAGGCGAGCGAAAGCCCGCGGGAGAGGCTGTTGCCGAGGAAGTAATAGCTGTAGGTTTTACCATCGACGGGCGGGGAATCGGGAACCGCGGAGGGCTCCGTGACGGTCACTGTGACGGTGGCCGTATCCGTGTCCTCGCCATCGGAGGCGGTGTAGGTGAAGGTGGCGTTTCCGACAAAGCCCGCCGGCGCGGTGTAGCGGATCGATTTCACCTCGATGCCGGCGGTGCCGAAGTCCGGCGTGGTGACGGCGGAGAGACTGAGCGTGTCGTTGTCCGCGTCGGTGTCATTGTTGAGCACCGGTATGAGCACGGAGGAGCCGGAAGTGGTGGCCGCGGTGTCGTTGTTGGCGTCGGGGGGATTGTTCGGCGGCGGCGCGCTGACCGTGACGGTGACGGTGGCGGTGTCCGTGTCCGTGCCGTCGGAAACGGTGTAGTTGAAGGTGGCGGTTCCGATGAAACCCGCGGGAGCGGTGTATTGGATGTCGCGGTCGAGGATGGCGGCGCTGCCGTTGTCCGGCGTGGTGACGGCGGTCAGGTTGAGGAAATCGTTGTCCGCATCGGTGTCATTGGCCATCACCGCGATGAGGATGGAAGAGCCGGAGGTGGTGGCGGCGGTGTCGTTGTTGGCGACGGGCGGGGTGTTGGGAGGCGGCGCATTGACCGTGACGGTGACCGTGGCGGTATCGGTGTCCTCGCCGTCGGAGACAGTGTAGGTGAAAGTGGCGTCGCCCGTGAAACCGCCCGGCGCGGTGAAGCGGATTTGATTGCCCTCAATCGCGGCGGTGCCTGACGAGGGCGTGGAAACCGCGCTCAGGCTGAGAGGATCGCTGTCGGCGTCGGTGTCGTTGGCGAGGACCGGGATGAGCACGTTGCCGCCGGAGATCGTTTCCGCCGTGTCGTCGTAGGCCACCGGCGGGGTGTTGGGACCGGAGCCGGTGACGGTGCCGTTGGCGGTGAAGGAGATGTAGTTGATGTTGGTGTTGGCCAGCGTGGTGGCGCGGGCATACCAGACGCCGACGGCGGTGAGGTTGTCGAAGTTCGGGAGGGTGCCGGTTCCGCCAGCCAGCGCGCCAACGGCGGTCATGTTCGTGGCGGGGTCGTATTGATACCATGTGGCGGCGGCCGGATTGGGAATGGACAGCGCCGCAGCGGAGGTTGAATTCGCGCCACTGGGGAAATCGCCGACATCCTGCGAGATGTAGAAATCCGATCCGAGGCGGATGACGAAGCGGTTCTCCAGCAGGGCTGAGCTGCTGTTGGAATTGACAAAGGCGGTGGCGGAGAGGGAGCCGAGCGCCACCGAGTTGCCGGAGTTGTCACCGCCGCTGAGGAAGCCGAAGGAAGGGGCGGTGGAATTGCCCGATCCGTAACGCTGCCAGACAATGAGCGAGTGGACGGTGGAGCCGCCGGAGATCGAGTAGCTGGCGGAGCGCAGCATGTCGTCCCCGTCCGTGGCGTTGTTGATGAGCAGCGCTCCGGTGTTGGTGGTGGCGCTGTTTTTGCAGTTGGCGAAGAAAACCGGATTCGCACCGGAGGTGTTCGGATTTCCCAGCCCGGATGCGGTGCTGTAGTAGTTCGCGCCGACCGCAGGGCTGGAGGCGACCAAGGAATTCCATGTCACATCGTCCTCACCCTCGGTCATGCCCTGGGAAGCTGAAACGATGGCGCTGGATGCCCCCCACTGGACCAATGGCGAGGCCATGGCAGTGGACTGGAGCAGGAGGGGCAACAGGAAGAGACTGCGGAGCGACATGGGTTTGCGGGTTTGGAACGGAGGCATCCGTGGCATGATCCGACGGAAATTGGGCAATGCAAATCGCAGTGTGGAATTGCGGCAAGTGATTGCATTCCAAATGCATGGTTTTGGCGGATGGCTGTGGCACGCAGGGTCGGATCACCGCCGCGCATGGCGATGGAAGAACCGGCGGCATGGCAACGTCAAATCCACAATTGATCCGCAGGCTTCCGGCGGTGGATGGAAGATTCGTTTGCCATGCGCCGCCCGGCTGTCTAACCCATGACCCGACACCATGAGCACCATTACCCGGCGAAAGCCCATCCTGCGCATCCTCTATGCCGGACGCCAGACCTGGCGCCGCGGCGAGGCCCGGCACGAGAACTGGAAAGGCTTCCGCCTCATGCCCAATGATGAATTCTGGTTCGTGTGGGGCGGCCGCGGGCAACTCGCCACGCGCGACTCCCAGCACAAGCTCTCCGCCGGCACGGCGGTGTTCCTCCGCAGCGGCTGCGAATACCTCGTCACCCAGGAACCGAACGATCCGCTGTCCGTCAATTTCTTCGGCATCGACCCCGGTCCGCCAATCAAACCGCAGAGCCGCCCGGAACTGCTGCTCGATCACATCGACTACAGTCTCTACGAGGGCGTCACGCGCCGCAGCGTCGAGTTGTTCTGGGAAGCCTACACCGAGCACCGCTGGTCGCAGGCCGGCGGCGGGCCGGAACCGATCTTCACCGATGAGGAGGAATACGTCCGCACCGGCACCTTCTGCCCGAATCCGATCCGCCTGACGGTTCCGGAAAACGCTGCGGATTTTCCCGTGATGGAGACCGTCACCGGCTGGCTCGGCGCCCTGCTTGGCGATTACATCTACCGCTGTGAACACCGGCGCGAGCGGCCGATCTATCTGGGCGTGGAGCGCCGCCACCGCGATGTCATCATGGACATCGCCGCGCGCATCCGCAAGCAGCCGGAACTCCTGTGGTCCGTGGAAAAACTCGCCCGCGAGGCCGGCTACAGCTCCGACCACTTCACCCGCCTGTTCCACAAGGTGCTGGGCACCGCGCCGCGCGAATACCTCATCGCCTGCCGCATCGACCAGGCGCGCAAGCTGCTCGCGGAGTCCAACCTCACGGTCAAGGAAATCGCCGCCAAGCTCGGCTACAGCTCGCCGTATTTCATGTCCCGCCAGTTCAAGGACGTCACCGGCCGCTCGCCCAGCGAGTTCCGCCAGATGGAGGCAGGAGGCACCGAGCCCGGGACACCCCGCTGAGCGCATGAAAGCCACCGCAGACCCGGACCACCGCGCGCTGCCGCCGCGAATGGATCGTGCCGCCGCCGACGGCAACATCCGGCCCGGCCATCCCGCGGAGCGCGCATCGTGGATCTGGCATCCGGCGAAGCGCGGCGATGAAACCGCGTTTGTCAGATTCCATCTCGATTTCGACTGGCCGCAAGACGCGCCGCTGCGCCTGCACGTCACCGCCGACCAGCGCTATCAGCTATTCCTCGATGACCAGCCGCTGGGCTACGGCCCCGACCGCTGCGATCCGGCGAACTGGTCGGTCGCCACGCTGGAAATCCCGCTGGCCAGAGGGCGGCACACGCTGCACGCGCTGTGCTGGCACCTGGCGGAGGACCCGCTGGCCAGCCGCATGGACCCGAAGCACGCCGGGGGTGAGCCGGCCATTCCCAACCCGCCGATGGCCCAGATGTCCCACCGCGCGGGCTTCTTGCTGTGCTCCTGCGACGGCCCCGCGGCGGACTTGCTGGACACCGGCCGCGCGCCGTGGAAAGCCGCGGATCTAACCGATTCCACCGCCATGCACGGGCCGGAGAACCTCGGCTACCACGACATCGGGCCCGGCTTCACCATCGACATGCGGGTCTGGACGGAACCACGAACACCCGCGCGGGACGCGGCGGTCGTCGCCCGCCCGCCGGTTTTCAACATCCACGGCGTGCGCAATCCCGGCCGCGTGCTCGGCGCGACTCCCCTGCCCGAGCAGCGCCGCGAGCGGAAATCCGCGGGCCGCATCCGCGCCGCGCGGCCGTGGGAAAGCGACAACGCGCCATGGAGCGACGGACCGGCCGGCGGCTGGCATGGATTGTTAGAACAAGCCGCGGCGGTCACCATTCCGCCGCACGCCGCGGTGGAAATCCTGTGGGACTTCGGCCAATACGAATGCGGCTATCCGGAGCTTGGATGGAGCGGCGGCCGCGGCGCGCGCATCGGCTTCGAATGGGCGGAATCGCTGTTCATCCCCCGGCCCGGTGAAGTCACCGATGTGGACACGCCGCGCGGGCACCGCGGCGGGATCGATGGCAAGGTCTGGCTCGGCTACGGCGACGCCTACATTTCATCCGGCGCGGCCAACGAGCGCCCGCCCGCGCTGTGGTGGCGGGCCGGCCGCTACGCGCGGCTCCGCATCCGCACCGGCGGCGAGGAACTGCGCTTCGAACAGCTCGCCATCCGCACCACCGGCTACCCGCTGGAGCGGCGCTGGCGGTGGGCCTCCTCAGACGCCGAGTGGGACGCGGTCATGCCGCTGCTCGCGCGCGGCCTCGAACTCTGCGCCCATGAAACATGGGTGGACTGCCCGTTCTACGAGCAGATGATGTACGTGGGCGACACCGTCCTGCACGAGCTATCCAACCACGCGGGCTACGGCGATGAACGGCTCTCGCGTCGCACGCTCGAACTCTTCGATCAATCGCGCACCGGCTCGCCCGGCGGCCTCGTCGCCGAGCGTTATCCCTGCGGCTGGAGGCAGGAAAGCGCGACCTATGCCATGCTGTGGCCGCAAATGGTCCGCAACCATCTGCTCTGGCGCGGCGACGAATCCTTCATCCGCGAGCGGCTCACCGGCGTGCGGCAATTGCTGGAATCCCTGCTCGCGCTGCGCAACGCGGACGGCTTGCTGGGAACAGTCCCCGGCTGGCCGTTCATCGACTGGGTTTCCACATGGCACCAAGGCTGCGGCCCGGGCGTGCGCGAGGGAGATTCCTCCATCGTCAACCTCCACCTCGTGCTCGCGCTGCAGGCAGCGGCGGAAATCGAGCACGCGCTCGGTGAGGAGATCATGCGCCGCCGCTACTTGGATCACGCCGCGTCGCTGTTCGGAAAGATGATGGCCCGCTACTGGGATGGGGAGCGCGGCCTGCTGCGCGACACCTCCGGCGCGGCTCCCACCAGCGAGCACGCGCAGATTCTCGCACTTCTCACGGGATTGGCCGGCGCGGAGCGCGACGCCGCCTGCATGCGCTTCCTGCTTCACGGCGGGCCGGACGCGCGCTGCACGATCTACTTTTCGTTTTACCTGTTGGAAGCGCTCGCCCGCTTCGGGGAGGCGGACGCGTTTTTCGCACGGCTGGGTTTCTGGCGCGATCTTGCCAGGCAGGGCTTCACCTCGCTGCCGGAAATGCCGGATCCCTGCCGCAGCGATTGCCACGGCTGGGGCGCGCATCCGCTCTACCACACCCTGGCCAGCATCGCGGGGGTGAGGCCCGCCGCGCCGGGCATGGCGCGCGTCCGCATCGCGCCGATGCCGGGACCGCTCGATCATTTTTCCGCCACCGTCGTGCATCCGCGCGGCGAGGTGAACGTCGCCTTCAAGCGGCAAGGCGGCCGCGCCGTGTTCGAAACCGCCCTGCCCGCGGGTGTCGCCGGCGAACTCGTCTGGAACAATCAAGTCCACCCGCTCACGGGCCGGATGGTCATCGAGGCGTGACCTCCAGACGCAGGAAACGGCGCGGGCCGGTGGAGTATTCCAGCGTCCACATGCGGATGTCGCCTTCGTCGAGGATGGTCATCGTTTCCGGCGCGGCGGGGTTCCAATCGATGAGGTCGGTGGATTCCATCGGACTGACCGTGAGGTCATCGGCGAAGGCGAGACCGCGGAAGGAAAACGAGGCCGAGCCGGGAGTGAGGCCGGGCAGGATGGTCACCGGCGCGCCGCTGTTGCGAACGAGTGGATCGGTTCCGAGAAAATATTCGACCACATTCTTGATGCCATCGCCGTCCGGATCGGCGGCTTCGCCAGACGTGAACGGGTCGCCTTGCTGTGACGGGCTGAAGTTGGCATCGAGGAAACCGTCGTAGGTATTGCCCGGAGTGAGGGCGAAGGCGGTGGCATTGTTTTGGGAGGCGAAGATCGCGGTGACCGGAGGCACGCCGGTTACCAACGCCATGGCCATGCGCCAGCTTACGTCGTTCGGCTCGGCGAGGATCTGACCGGTGTTTGACCCGCAGCCCCAGACGCGGCTCTGCGAGTCAACGGCAAAGGCGGTGTTGCTGGCGGCGGCAATGGAGACGATGTCCGATGGCAGACCGGGAATTTGCACGGGCAGCAGCGAATCGAGCAGGTTTCCCTGTCCGAGTTGGCCGGATCCGCCATAACCCCATGCCCAGACTCGGCCCTGGCTGTCCAAGGCCAGCGAGAACGAGGTGCCTGCCGCGATGGCAGCGATGCCGGTGAGAGGGGCTGTTCCTGCGGGGTTGAGGACGTCGATGGGAACCGGCGCGGCCGTTTTCGAGTTGTTCCCGAGTTGTCCGTTGCTGTTGAGCCCCCAGCCTTTCACGGTGCCGTCAGAGGAGAGCGCGAGGCCGAATTGCTGGCCGGCGGCGATATCGACGATGTTGGCGAGTCCGATATCCTGGGGAGTTGGTTGATTGACCGTCGAGTTGTTGCCGAGCCGGTAGTTGGAGCCCGCACCCCAGGTGCGCACGCTGCCACCGCCGAGACGGGCGATGGCGAAGGTGGAACCGAACTCCGCTTCGACGACATCCGACAAACCGGGAATCTGGCTGGGCGTGAGCGTGTCGTTGGAGCTGGCGAATCCCAGACCGAGCTGGCCGCTGTTATTGGCGCCCCAGCTCCAAACGGTGCCATCGGATTTCACCGCGAGCCGCGACGCACCGCCTTGCGCGATGTCCACAACCCCGGTGAGGCCCGGAACCGGCAGCAGGACCTTCCGGCCCGCGGACGCCCATGCGGGATCGCCGAGCTGGCCGTCGGCATTGGTGCCGAGCGTGAGCACCGCGCCATCGCCGGTGAGCGCGATGGTGCCGGTGCTGGAACCCAGGGCTTTGACCAGGTTTCTCGCGACCGGCTGCGGGTAAAGATAGGTGGCGGGATCGAGATTTCCTGCCATGCCGATGGTTGATCCGCTGTGCGTGCCCCAGAACCAGGAGAGGCGCTTGGTGGCGAGTTCCGGGATGGTGAGTTGCAGGTCGTCGGAAACCGCCACGGCTCCATCATGCGCCGTGAGGCGCAGCGTGTAGGTGCCGGGCGCGGTGACGCGCAGCCAGCTCTTGCTGCGGTCGGTCGCCATGAATGATCGGACCTGACCGGGCCCGCTGACGACGCTCCAAGTCAGAGCAAGTGCGGCCGGCGGGTTTGGCAGACCGTCGTCGGTGATCGTATGGGCGACTTCGACGGTGTCGTGGAAAATCGCGGAAATATCATTGCCGATGTTGACGGTTGGCGGCGTGTTTCCGGCGTTGCTGTAGGCGGCGCTGATGGTGACGGTGTCCGTGCCGGTGCGCGCGCCGTCGTCCGCTGCGAGTTGGAAAACATAGTCTCCGAACGTGGGGCAGGTCACGGTGGTGGCGGCTGATGTTGCG
>Ga0114939_10003679_pt1 | contig 10562 bp, 5 predicted proteins | sample AshMeaCrysSpring_FD_87196 | JGI IMG/M metagenome (GOLD analysis project Ga0114939, IMG submission 87196) | Groundwater microbial communities from Big Spring, Nevada to study Microbial Dark Matter (Phase II) - Ash Meadows Crystal Spring | ecosystem: Environmental > Aquatic > Deep subsurface >... | reverse complement strand
GGCCGAACAGGTGGCGCTGCGCCGGGCGCTGAGCCTGGCCTGGGACGTCGACGAGGAAATCCGCCTGCAGTGGCACGGCCAGGCCGTAGTGGCGCAGGGGCCGATGCCGCCGCTGACCAGCGGCCACGACGCCGCGTGGGTCAGCGGCATGAATCTGTTCGACCGCGCGCGGGCGAAGGCCCTGCTCGACACGTACGGTTTCGTCGACCGCAACGGCGACGGCTGGCGCGAGCGGCCCGACGGCTCGCCACTGGCGCTGGAGATGGCCAGCCAGCCGGACAAGCGCGGGCGCGAGGCGCAGGAGCTGTGGAAGCGCAACATGGATGCGATCGGCATCCGCACCGCCTTCAGCTACGGCCAGTGGCCCGAACTGCTCAGGCAGGCGCGCGCCGGCCGGATGATGATGTGGCAGCTGGGCAACAGCGCCAACAGCCCCGACGGGGGCGAACTGCTGGCGCTGTTCTACGGCCCGAACAAGGGCTTCGGCAACTTCTCGCGCTTCGACCTGCCCGCCTTCAACCGGCTGCACGAGCAGCAGAGCAGGCTGCCCGACGGGCCGGCGCGCGACGAACTGCTGCGCGAGCAGGTCAGGCTGCTGGTGGCCTACGCGCCGGTGAAGGTGCGCGTGCACCAGATCGCCAGCGGCATGTCGCAGCCGTGGCTCGCCGGCTACCTGCGCCACCCGTTCCTGCGCGGCTGGTGGAAGTTCGTCGACATCGACCCGGCGGCGCAGGCGGCAGGGCGATAATCGCGCCCGCCATGCCGCTGCCCGCGCGCCTTCCATGATGCCCCGGTTCTCGGCGGCGATCGCCGCGATCGCCGCCGCATTCGTTCTCGCCGCCGCGCCCGCCGCCGCGCAGGACAAGGTGCTGCGCTACGCCTTCCCGATCGCCGAGACCGGCTTCGATCCGGGCCAGATCAACGACGTCTACTCCAGCATCGTGCTGTCGCACATCTTCGACGCGCCGCTCACCTACGACTACCTGGCGCGGCCGGTGAAGGTCGTCCCGAATACGGCCGCGATGCCGGAAGTTTCCGCCGACGGGCTCGTCTGGACGATCCGCCTGAAGCCCGGCATCTACTTCGCCGACGACCCGGCGTTCAAGGGCCGCAGGCGCGAACTGACCGCCGCCGACCACGTCTACTCGCTGAAGCGGCACTGGGATCCGAAGATCAAGTCACAGCAGCTGTACCTGGTGGAGAAGAAGGTGCCGGGCATGGCCGAGCTGCGCGCGCAGGCCGAGAAGACCGGCAGGTTCGACTACGACCGCGAGGTGGAGGCCCTGCGCGCGCTCGACCGCTACACCTACCAGGTCCGTTTCACCGAGCCGTACCCGAACTTCATCTTCGACCTGACCAACTGCAACCTCAGCTGCGCGGTGGCGCGCGAGGTGGTCGAGGCCTACGGCGACAGGATCATGCAGCACCCGGTGGGCACCAACGCCTACCGGCTGGTGGAGTGGCGGCGCTCGTCGCGCGTCGTGCTCGAGCGCAACCCCGGCTATCGCGAGCACACCTACGACCCGCAGCCGCCCGAGGACGACAAGGCCAAGCAGGCCATCGCCGGGCGCCTGCGCGGCCGCCGGCTGCCGATGATCGACCGCGTCGAGGTCTACGTGGTCGAGGAGAGCCAGCCGCGCTTCCTCGCTTTCCTGAACGCCGAGCACGACCTGATCACCGGCGTGCCGGCGGACTTCGTCAACACCACGATCCCCAACGGGCGGCTGGCGCCGAACCTGGCGGCCAGGGGCATCGGCATCGACCGCACCACCGAACTGGACCTCGCCTTCACCTACTTCGGCATGGAGCACCCGGTGCTCGGCGGCTACACGCCGGAGAAGGTGGCGCTGCGGCGGGCGATCGCGCTCGGCTACGACATCGAGGCCAGTGTGCTGCAGATCTATCGCGGCCAGGCGCGGCGGGCGCAGACCACCGTGCCGCCCGATGCCATCGGCGCCGACCCGAAGTTCGTCGGCCCGCTGGCCGAGTACAACCCGGCCAGGGCCAAGGCCCTGCTCGACACCTACGGCTACGTCGACCGCGACGGCGACGGCTACCGCGACCTGCCCGACGGCTCGAAGCTGGTGCTGGAGATCGGCTCGACGCCCGACGGGCCTTCGAAGGTCAACGACGAGGTGTGGCGCCGCTCGATGGACGCCATCGGCCTGCGCATCGAGTTCAGGAAGGCGAAGTGGCCGGAACTGCTGCGCGAATCGCGCGCCGGAAAGCTGATGATGTGGAACCTCGGCTGGCTCGCCGGCGATCCGGACGCCGACACCTTCTACCAGATCCTCTACGGGCCGAACAAAGGCCAGTCGAACCACGCGCGCTTCAACCACCCGGAGTTCAACGCGCTGTTCGAGAAGGCCAAGGTGCTGCCCCCCGGGCCGCAGCGCGCAGAGCTGTATGCGCGCATGAACCGGATCGTCGCCGCCTACGCGCCGCTGCGGCCGATCGTGCACCGGATCGGCACCAGCCTGTGGCAGCCGTGGCTCGTCGGCTACCAGCGGCACCCGGTGATGCGCCAGTTCTGGAAGTTCCTCGACCTCGACCCGCAGCTGCAGGCGCAGGCCCGCAAGTGACCATCGTCACGCTGCAGCGCGCGTGGTCGCTGCTGGTCCCGCTGGCCGGCGCGCTCGCCGCATGGGCGTGGCTGCCGGAGCCGGTGCGGGCCTGGCAGCTGCTGCTGGCGGCGGCGCTGACGCCGCTGGCGCTGGTCGCGCTGCTGCTGACGGTGGAGTTCGCCGTCGCCGCCACCGTCGATCCGCGCCGGCCGCGCACCTCGCCGCTGCGGCTGCTGCGGATCTGGCTGCGCGAGGCGTGGGTGTCGGTGCGCGTGTTCCTGTGGCGCCAGCCCTGGCGCTCGGGCTTTGCCGAGCCGCCGCTGGTGCGCGATGCGCAGCGGCCGGCGCTGCTGCTGATCGCCGGGTTCATGTGCAACCGGGCGGCATGGCGCCCGCTGCTCGACTCCGGGATGCTGCAAGGGTTCAACGTCGCCACCGTCAACCTCGAGCCGATCTTCGGCGACATCGATGCCTATGCCGATGTGGTGCACCGGGCCATGGAGAAACTGCGCGTCGACTCCGGCGCCGCGCGCGTGGTGCTGGTCGGCCACAGCATGGGCGGCCTGGCCGCCCGCGTCTGCCTGCGCAAGCACGGCGACGCGCACGTGGCGCGCGTCGTCACGCTGGCCAGCCCGCACCACGGCACGGTGCTCGGGCACGTCGCGCACAGCCGCAACGCCCGCCAGATGGCCTCGGGTTCCCGCTTCGTCGATCGGCTCAGGCACGACGATCACGGCCGCTGGGCCCGCTTCACCACGGTGGCCACGCGCGACGACAACCTGGTGATCCCGCGCTCGAGTCCGCTGCTGCCGGGATCGAAGCAGATCGTGCTCGACGGCGTCGGCCACCTGGCGCTGATCGAGGACCCGCGCTGCTGGCAGCTCGTCGTCGACGAAGCGCGCGCCGCCTGCTCCGCCCAGCGCCCGGCCGCCGCGCACGCGTAGGGCCGGGTCGCGCCGGGCTCGCCGGCTACGGCTTGTCGAAGGGATCGAGCCGCAGCGTCTGGCCGTGGCGCAGCGTGACGAACTCGCGGCTGCCCACGCCGAGCGCCGCGCGGGCGGCGGCCAGGTCGGTCGCCGCGTGGTCGAGCGGCTCGTCGGTCAGCTGGAACGTGCCCCAGTGGATGCCGACCGACAGCTGGCTGCGGAGATCGCGATGAATCCGCACCGCCTCGGCCGGGTCGACGTGCTGGGCGCTCATGAACCAGCGCGGCTCGTAGGCACCGATCGGGATCAGCGCCAGGTCGAAGCCGCCGAAGCGCTCGCCGATCTGCCTGAAGTGCTGCGCCGAGTAGCCGGTGTCGCCGCTGAAGAAGACGCGGCGCGCCTTGCCGCGGCTCTCGCCTTCGACGACGAAGCCGCCCCACAGGGTCGCGTTGGTATCGGCCAGCGTGCGCCGGCTCCAGTGCTGCACCGGCGTCAGGTGCACGGTCAGGTCCTTGAGCTTCAGCGAGTCCCACCAGTCGAGCGCCCGCGCGTGGGTGATGCCGACGTCCGCCAGCCAGCGCTCGATGCCCAGCGGCACGACGAACAGCGGCGGCCCGCCCGGCTGCGCGGCGAGCGCCCGCACCGAGGCCTCGTCGAGATGGTCGTAGTGGTTGTGCGAGATCAGCACCACGTCGATGCGCGGCAGTTCCTCGATGCGCAGCGCCGGCGGCTGCCAGCGCTTCGGCCCGGCCCACTGCACCGGCGAGGCCCGCTCGGAGAAATGCGGGTCGGTGAGCACGTTGACGTGGCCGATCTGTACCAGCGCCGTGGCGTGGCCGATCCAGGTCACCGAGAAATGATTGGTGCGGCCGCGGATGAAGCCCAGGTCGGGCACGATCGCCGACAGGTCGATCTTCGGCCTGGCGATCTCGCGCGAGAGGCGCTCCCGCTGCCAGCGCAGGAACTCGCCGAACGGGCGCGGCATCCGCGCCTGCGGATCGATGTTCTGGAAGCCGTCGGGGCGATGATGCGGCCGCGCCGCGTCGTAGTACGGATTCACCGCGGAGCCGTTCAGCGCCAGTGCGCCGCCAACCGCCGCCACCGCGGCGGTCGCGATCAGCGCCAGCCAGCGCTTCTTCATTACGCTGGCGGCGGCGCCGGCCGGCGCAGCGCCAACGGCTTCACGCGCGGCGTGACCAGGATGCCCTTGCGCGCCCGGTGTCCGGCGTGCGCGTCGAGTTCGCGTCCGCTCAGCGTCAGCGCGACCGCCTTGCCGCCCCGGCCCTGCCCCTCGACCACGACGCCGGCCGCGCCGCAGGGCTGCGCGCCGACGAGTTTCTCGCCGTCGTCGAGCCCCATCAGGATCACGCCGCGGCCGCCGCCACTGAGTTGCTTGATCTCGGCCGCCCCGAAGACGAGCAGGCGCCCCTTCTCGGAGACGCAGGCGATCCGGTCGTCGTGCTGCGGCTCGGCCAGCGCCGGGCGCAGCGGAGCCGCGCCTTCGTCGACCGTGATGAACTGCTTGCCGCCCCTGACCCGCGAGGCCATGTCGCCGAGCGTGCAGGCGAAGCCGGTGCCGGCGGAGGTCGCCAGCAGCAGGTGCTGCGCGGAGGCGCCGGCGACGTAGCCCACCAGCCGCGTGCCCGGCTCGAGGTCGATCATCGAGGTCACCGGCGAGCCGTCGCCGCGCGCCGACGGCAGCGCCGACACCGGCACCGAGTAGACGCGGCCGTTGCTGCCGACAGCGATCAGCAGGTCGACGGTGCGGCACTCCCAGGCGCCGTACAGCGCGTCGCCGGCCTTGAAACCGAACTGCGTCGCGTCGTGGCCGTGGCCGCTGCGGGCGCGGGCGAAGCCCTTCTCCGAAATGACCACGGTGACCGGCTCGTCGAGCACCTTCGCTTCGGCCACCGCGCGCTGCGCGGTCTCGATCAGCGTGCGGCGGGCGTCGCCATGCTTCTTCGCGTCGTCGTCGAACTCTCTGCCGACCTGCCGGCGCAGCGCTGACTCGGAGCCGAGCAGCTTCTGCAGCGCCGCCTGGTCCTTGCGCAGTTGCGCCAGTTCCTGCTCGATGCGGATGCCTTCGAGCCGCGCCAGTTGCCGCAGCCGGATCTCGAGGATGTCCTCGGCCTGCCGCTCGCTGAGCCCGAACTCGCGCATCAGTTCGGGCTTCGGCTCCTCCGCGTTGCGGATGACGCGGATCACCTTGTCGATATTCAGCAGCACCGCCTGCCGGCCCTCGAGGATGTGGATGCGCTCCTCGACCCTGGCCAGCCGGTGCCGGCTGCGCCGACGCACGGTGTCGACGCGGAACTCGATCCACTCGCCGAGGATCTCGGCCAGCGGCTTGCAGCGCGGCCGGCCGTCGCGGCCGATCATCACCAGGTTGACCGGCACCGTCGACTCGAGGCTGGTGTGCGCCAGCAGCGTGGTGACGAAGGCGTCGCGGTCGATCCTCGAGGTGCGCGGTTCGAACACCAGCCGCACCGCCGCGTCCTTGCCGGACTCGTCGCGCACCGAGTCGAGGCCCGCCAGCACCAGCTGCTTGAGCTGCTGCTGTTCCGAGGTCAGCGATTTCCTGCCAGCCTTGACCCTGGGGTTGGTCAGTTCCTCGATCTCTTCGAGCACCTTCTGCGCCGAGGTGCCGGGCGGCAGTTCGTCGACGACGAGCTGCCACTGGCCGCGCGCCAGGTCCTCGAAGTGCCAGCGGGCGCGCGCCTTCAGGCTGCCGCGCCCGGTCGCGTACAGCTCGCGGATGTCCTCGGCGGCGGAGATGATCTGGCCACCGCCCGGGAAGTCCGGACCCGGCAGCACCGCCAGCAGTTCGTCGAGCGACGCCCTGGGGTCTCTCAGCACCGCGTGCAGCGCCGCCACCACCTCGTTCAGGTTGTGCGACGGGATCTCGGTAGCCATGCCCACGGCGATGCCGGAGGCGCCGTTCAGCAGCACGAACGGCAGCCGCGCCGGCAGCCACTTCGGCTCCTGCTGGCTGCCGTCGTAGTTGGGGCCGAACTCGACCGTGCCTTCGTCGAGCTCGTCGAGCAGCAGGCGGGCGATCGGGGTCAGCCGGGCCTCGGTGTAGCGCATCGCCGCCGCCGAGTCGCCGTCGCGCGAGCCGAAGTTGCCCTGGCCGTCGATCAGCGGATAGCGCAGCGAGAAGTCCTGCGCCATGCGCACCATGGCGTCGTAGGCGGCGGAGTCGCCGTGCGGATGGAACTTGCCGAGCACGTCGCCGACCACGCGCGCGCTCTTCACCGGCCGGGCATTGGCGGCCAGACCCATCTGGTCCATCGCGTACAGGATGCGCCGCTGCACCGGCTTCAGCCCGTCGGCGAGGTCAGGCAGCGCCCGGCCCTTGACCACCGACACCGCGTAATCGAGATAGGCGCGCTGCGCGAAGGTGGCCAGCGTCAGCGCTTCGCCGCCGTCGGCCGGCGGAAACAAGGTCTGCTGTTCGAGCATCGGCAAGGCCGCGCTTCAGGCGGCTTGGGTCACTGCGACGCAGAGATTCTACGGACCGGTGGCGCCCGGCCCTGCTGTCTCCCGCGTGCCGCGCCGGCGGCGCGCAGCGTGGGGAGCGTGTGCCAGCCGCAATCGATGCACGAGCGACGGCGAAGCCATCGCGTACATCGATTGCGACACCATCAGTGCATCAACGTCCGCTCCCGCCCGGTGTCGCGGCTTTCGATGAAGATGCCCATGAACTCCTCGGCCGTCAGCGGGCGCGAGAAGAGATAACCCTGCGCCGAGTCGCAGCCGAGGTGCTGCATCCAGGTCTGCTGCGTCTGCGTCTCCACGCCCTCGGCCGTGACCTTGATGCCGAGTGCGCGTGCCATCTCGACCACCGCCTTGACGATCGTCAGCGTGCGCGCGTCGCGCAGGCATTCGACGGTGAAGCTGCGGTCGATCTTCAGCCGGTGGATCGGCAGGTCGCGCAGGTGGGCCAGGCTGGAAAAGCCCACGCCGAAGTCATCCAGCGCCAGGCGCACGCCGGCACCGCGCAGGCGCATCAGGTTTTCGCGCACCGTCGTCGAAGTGTCGAGCAGGCCGGTCTCGGTGACCTCGATCTCGACCTCGCCCGGCTGCACGCCGTAATCGGTCAGCGTGGCGAGCAGGTTCTCCACATAGCCCGGCTGGCGCAGGTGCACGCCGGCGACGTTCACCGCCAGCGGCGGCATCTCCAGCCCCATGCCACGCCAGACCTGGCGCGCGCGGCAGGACTCGCGCATCACCCACTCGCCCAGGCCGACCACGAGCCCGCTCTCCTCGGCGATGGGGATGAACTCGGCCGGCGAGACTTCGCCGACCTCGGCATCGGTCCAGCGCACCAGCACCTCGGCGCCGACGATGCGGCCGTCGGCGAGCGACACGGTCGGCTGGAAATACAGCCTGAACTCGCGCGACTCGATCGCCCGCCGCAGGCGCTGCTCCAGGCGCAGCCGCAGGTCGACGCGGCGCGCCACCACCGGCGTGTACAGGGCGTAAGTCGCGCGGCCGCTCTGCTTGGCCTCGTACATCGCGGCGTCGGCGGCGTTGACCAGCGCCTCGAGGTCGACGCCGTCCTGGGGAAAGAAGCCGATGCCGATCGACGGCGTCACCGTCAGGTCCAGGCCAAGCACCCGCATCGGCGCGCCGATGGCGCCGATCAGGCGGCGCGCCAGTTCGATCGCTTCTTCGCGCTCGGCCACGTCGCCGATCAGCGCCACCAGTTCGTCGCCGCCCCGACGGCCGAGCAGCCGCGGCTGCGGAACGCACTCGCGCAGCCGGTCGGCGACATGGCGCAGCACCTCGTCGCCGGCGCGATGGCCGTAGCCGTTGTTCAGCAGCCGGAAGTTGTCCAGGTCGATGAACAGCAGCGCGCAGCGCCGGCCCTCGGCAAAGGCCCGCGCCAGCGCGATGCGCGCGGCCTCGTCGAACGCGTAGCGGTTGGCCAGCAGCGTCAGCGAGTCGACGGTGGCCAGCCGCTCGATGCTCTCGCGGGCGCGCACCTGTTCCGTGACGTCTTTCGACACGCCGCGGTAGCCCTGGAAGCGGCCGTGCGCGTCGAACACGGGGTCGCCGCTGGAGGCGATGTAACGCGCGCTGCCGTCCGGCGCGACCCGGCGCACGAGCAGATCCCGGTACGGCTGATGGGCGAGCAGCGTCGCGCGATGCTCGTCCCAGCTGGCCGGCTGGATCAGTTCGCCGTTCAGCTCCCAGCGCTGCCGGCCCAGCACGTCGCCCAGCGCCAGGTGCGCCGGATGCTCGCGCACCATCGCGCCGCGCTCGATGCGGGTGAAGCGCAGGTCGCTGTCCATTTCCCAGTACCAGTCCGACGACAGCTCGGTCAGCGCGCGGAAACGCGCCTCGCTGGCGACCAGCCGCTTGATCAGCGCCGTCCGCTCGGTCACGTCCAGCGACAGGCCGCGATAGCCGATGAACGCCTCGCCGCGGAACATCGGCTCGGCCGACAGCTCGAACACCCGGTCCGGCGCGTCGTCGTAGTGCACGCGCACCGGCACGCTTTGCAGCGGCGCCCGCCGCTCCATCATCACCCGCACCGCGACGCGGTCGCCATCGTCGACGCGGCCGGTGGCCGATTCGCCGAACGGCTTGCCGATCAGCCCGGCGACCTCGGTTTCGCGCAGGTCGGTGCTGCCCTGGACCAGCGTGTAGCGCAGCTCGGCGTCGGTCTCCCAGTACCACTCGGTGACCAGTCGCGCCAGCGCGCGGAAGCGTTCCTCGTCCCGCCGCAACGCGTGGATGGTGTCTTCGGCCTCGGTGATGTCGCGCACCGCGCCGTAGTAGCCGCCGAAGGCATCGTCAGCGCCGAAATACGGCTTGCCGCAGGCGGCGAGCCAGGTCGTCTGTCCGTCGGCGCGCTCGACCCTGAAGCGGAACCACGGGAACGGCTCGCGCCGCTGCAGCCGCTCGTCCAGCGTCCTGCCCTGCGCCTCGTCGGACCAGAAGCCGGCGACCTCGTCTGGCCGTTTCCCCAGCAGTGCGCCGCGGCGGTGGCCAAGCGCCTCGGCCAGCGCCGGCGACAGCTCGACCAGCCGCCCGGCGGCATCGGTGCGCCAGAACCAGTCGTGCGTCAGGTCGGCGAGGTCGTCCATCGCCCGGCGCTGGCGGCTGACCGCCAGCGAGCGCAGTTCCGCCTCCGACAGCACGGTGCGCAGGCAGATCAGGCCGCCGTCCGTCGTGCGGCAGTCGTTCAGCATCACCCACTGCCCGTGGATGAAGCGCACGCGATCGGTGAACGGCGCGTCGGGCTCGCGCCGGCGCAGCGTGTCGCCGATGAACTGTTCCAGCGACCGGCCCTCGACCAGCGTTGCCGGCGCCGCCGGGTAGTAGGCGCGCAGCAGGTCGGCATGCGGCGTGCCCGGCCGCAGCAGGTGTTCGATCTCCGGATACATGCGCCGGTAGGCGGCGTTGCAGGCGACGAGGCGATCGTCGCGGTCGAAGATCGCCACGCCGGCACTGAGCGACTCGATCGCCCCTTCGATGGCCGAGGCGCGCTGCGCGGCCTGCTCGCTGCGCGCCCGTCCCTGAAGCAGCCAGGCGCCGGCGGCGACGAGCAGCGCCAGCGCGGAGGACGCCTGCACGAGGCGCAGCGCGCCGTGGAACCGCCGTTCGGCGGCTTCTGGGAGCAGCAGGTCGAACACCTCCGGCGTCAGCCAGTGGACGGCTTCGGCCACGGTCGTGACCAGCAGCACCGCGGCCACCAGCGCCACGACCGCACGCGGCAGCCGGCCGAGTTCCGGCCACTTCCAGGTCGACGCCACCGGCCGCCGGCGCGCGATCGCGCGCGCGGTGGCCACCGGATCGTCGTCGGAGCGCAGGTTGTCGGGGCTGATCGCCATCGGAGGAGGCCTTTGGGTGGCGGCCGGGTCCGCCTCGGCCAGGCCGCGCCGCCAGGCGGCGCGACAGGTCCGCCGAGCTTACCGAAAGGCCGCTGCGCGGCATACGCCGCCGTTCTAGCACCGCCGGCGCGGCCGCGGCTCAGTCTTGCTCGAGCCGCAATTCCTGGATCTTGCGGGTGATGGTGTTGCGGCCGAGGCCCAGCTTGGCGGCCGCCTCGATGCGCCGGCCG
>Ga0114939_10003678_pt1 | contig 10562 bp, 11 predicted proteins | sample AshMeaCrysSpring_FD_87196 | JGI IMG/M metagenome (GOLD analysis project Ga0114939, IMG submission 87196) | Groundwater microbial communities from Big Spring, Nevada to study Microbial Dark Matter (Phase II) - Ash Meadows Crystal Spring | ecosystem: Environmental > Aquatic > Deep subsurface >... | reverse complement strand
GCGATTAAACACAGGGTGCTCAGGATGAGTCAATCTACAACAGCCGTTTATCCAGGTACTTTTGATCCCATTACGAATGGACACATCGATATTATTGAGCGTGGAGCCAAGTTGTTTGATGAAATCGTTGTCGCCATTGCAGAAAATCCGGGTAAACATCCGTTATTTACCTTACAAGAGCGTCGAGAGCTGGCAGTTATCGCCTTGGCGCATTTGTCCAATGTACGTATTGTTGCCTTTTCAGGTCTGTTGGTTGATTTGGTTCATGAAGTTGGTGCTCAAGCCATCTTACGAGGTTTGCGAGCGGTATCCGACTTTGAGTACGAATTTCAATTGGCGAGCATGAATCGCCGTTTAGATGCACGTGTTGAGACGGTTTTTTTAACGCCTGCCGAACATTATGCTTTTATTTCGTCCAGCTTGGTTCGAGAAATTGCCCGTTTGTCAGGACCCGTCGCGGAGTTTGTGCCATCGGCAGCAGCAGAAGCATTGGCGTTAAAGTTTTCAAAGCAAGGGGTGGTTGATGGCTAAGATAGGCTATCTGGTACAAAGAGGATTCAGCTTGTGGAAACGAACGCGTTTGGTGGCCGATTGGCTCGCTCGTCGCTCTTTATTTCGTTTGCTTGCCTGCTCACATCTGTTATCTACCAATGAAAGCTTAACCGCTCAGCCACTCATCCCTAGACTGAATGACAAATTAGTTGTGTTGGCTCCTCACTCGGATGACGAGAGTATTGGATGTGGTGGTTTGTTAACTCGGTTTGCCGCTCAAATAGACGTGGTTTGTTTGACTAATGGTGCTAAAGGCGATCCGTCCATGCCTCGAGATATCTTAATTGCCACTCGAGAACAAGAGTTGCGTGTGGCTTTGTCGCTTGCGGGTGTTCAAAACATTACTTTTTTGGGATTGGAGGATCAGGGGTTAGCGGACAATCAACAGGGCTTTTCTCAACTGGATGTGGGCTCAGCGGATTGGATTTTTTTACCTAATTTTCTTGATCAACATCCTGACCACAAGGCAGTAACCTCTCAGCTACAGAGGCTGTTAAGGGATAAAGGCTATTCACCGCAATTAAAAATTGCCTTTTATGAAATTTGGGGTGCCTTACCCGTCTGGAATGCTTACATTGAATTGGATGCGATTACTTGGCAACAAAAAGAGGCGATGATTTCAAGTTTTCAATCGCAAATCAAACAAATCGACTATGCCAGCCGTATTTATGGACTGCATGTTTATCGTGGTATCGCTGTGAACAAGTCAGCAGTCGAAGCCTATTTAGTGTTGGATGTCGAAGACTTTTTGGCGATTGGTTAGTCGGCTATCAGCAAACATTGAGTGCATTCGCATTGATTTTGTTGGCTAGTGATTCAATTAGGTCAAAGTTGCGCTGTGTCATTTGATTAAACTCAACCAGCGCATAATAGAGTTGATACCAGAGAAATCGCTGTTCGGAAGCGGGTGATCTGTTGGTGGCTGTGGCACAGTCGGTGAACGCTTGTTGCTTTACCGCATAAGCCAAATCCACCGCAGCTAAATCAACTTCGGGATCACCATAGTAGCAAGCGGCATTGGTGAATAAAAGCTGTTGATCTTGTGTCACCTTTGGAAAGGACTGATAGAGGTTGCCGTGTAATAAGCTGGGTTTGGGGTTGTAGTTGGCAAAGCAATCGTCGTAACGATGACTGAGTTGAAACTCAATGCTATCGACCAAACGATGTGGCAACCCCGTTGATTTGGCTTGGCGCATTTGCGGTAGTATGCGTTGACTGCGAAAAAAACTTGACCAACTTATCACCCATTGATTGAATTGAATCAGTCCATTAATGTAGTTTGGGTGCGACCAGCCATAAGCACCTTGAGGTGAATTTGCTTTATGTAAGCGATCTAGTAACTGTCTCACGGTTTCGATTGTTGCTAGAGCTGTTGTGTCTAGACTCTGCCATTGAGCAATCAGCCAAGCGGTTTTATTGGTTTTGCCATGCCCAATGAGCTGTTGAGTTAAAACGCCTGCTTGTTGTAGTGCAACGATGTTTTCTAATTCGCAATCAATTAAGGCATGATGTCGAGCTAAACAACTTTTTGCCCAATAACATCCTTCACTGGTCATCAGTTGCCAAGTGATGCTCAATGTCTGTGTTGATAATTCGTTGACCTGATCAATATCAGCAATTGCTGCTTGTGTAGCAATTTGGTGCCACTCAGAATAATTCATTTTGTAATGTTCGTAACGGGTCTGGTTCTGAAATGGCCGGCAAGTTGTTTTGATCAAAAAACTCATTCACGCCAGCGGCTTGTCCGTCAGCGATCAACTCACCCGAATTGCTATCAATACGGCGCACGAGAATGCTTTCAGGTTTAGGATAGCCGACATCTGGCTTATCTTTTAAAGCAAGGCGCATAAAGTCTATCCAAACAGGGAGAGCGGAAGACCCACCAGACTCTTGTTTTCCCATGCTGACAGGTTGATCGAACCCCATCCACACCCCCGTGACGACATCAGGGTTAAAACCAACAAACCAAGTATCCTTGATGTCATTAGTTGTCCCTGTTTTACCTGCAAGGTCGTTTCGTTTAAGCTGCATTGCTCCGTGTCCTGTTCCGACACGAATCACATCTTGCATCATACTGGTGGTGAGAAATTGAGTTTCGGGTGAAATGACTCGAGCCGCAGTATCTTGACCGCAGTCAATTTCACAAAACTTAGCTATTTGTGCGGTAAAAATAGGTTGATCTTTGCTGTCATACACTTGCTGTACAAAGTAAGGTTTAATCTGATAACCCCCGTTAGCAAACAGAGCATAGTGTCCCGTATGCTCAAGCAAAGAAGTGCTGCTCGTTCCTAAAGCAATCGATAAATTGCGAATGGTCGACATTTCTTTGGTATCTATGCCAATCCGTTGAGCAAAATCCATGAAATAGTCAACACCAATATCTTGCATAATCCGTATAGAAACAAGATTGAGCGAGTGAATTAACGCAACACGAAGTCGCGTTGGTCCACCAAATTTCTTTGTGTAATTCTCTGGACGCCAGTAGTCCTCGCTATATTCGTCATATTGGCTAATCGGCGCATCATTGATTATGGTGGCGGGGGTATAGCCTTTATCTATAGCAGCCGCATAAAGAAAAGGTTTAAAACTCGACCCTGGTTGCCGTTTGGCTTGCGTGGCGCGATTAAAATGGTTTCGAGCTTCATCGAAGCCACCAGAAATAGCCAGCAGTGCTCCCGTTTTACTATCTATACTTACCAGTGCGGCTTGAATCCGCGGGGCTTGAGCTAAGCGATATTGTTTATCTGCTAAGGGTTCGACATAAATGACGTCACCAACTTGTAGATAGCTTTTACGATTTGCCGCTTTAAAGTTTTTTGCCCATTCGCTTGCTTTCGGGTCGAGTGTAACCCGTGTGCCATCTTTCAATTTAACCACGGCTATTTTACTTTTGTCATTCCAATCGGTCACTAGACCCAGCTTAATGACATCAGGCTCTGCCAAGTCTTTCGCAGACAAAGGCCATTGTTCTTGTTGCGAGTGAGTGAAACTCTCAACAGGTCCGCGATAGCCGTGGCGTCTCTCGTAAGCTAAAACACCTGTGCTAACAGCGGCTTGAGCCTGTTTTTCTAACTCAGAGTTGACGGTGGTGATGATTTTAAGACCGAGTTCTAAGACACCTTCACCATAGCGTTCTATTGCCCATAAGCGGGTCATTTCTGCCAGATGTTCTGCATTCACTTCTATATGAGCGGAATGAATTTTGGACTCGACAGGTTTGCTTTGAGCTTCTGTGCGCTGACTTTCAGTAATGTAGCCTAGCTCGGACATACGACGCAATACATAATCACGACGATTTTTGGCGGCTTCAGGGTTGGCTACTGGGTTGAGGCTGGAGGGGGCTTTGGGTAAGCCAGCGAGTAGTGCATATTCATCCACGGTCAGCTGATCAATGGTACGTCCAAAATAGGTTTGTGCGGCTGCGGCAAAGCCGTAAGAACGCTGTCCTAAGAAAATCTTATTCATGTAAAGCGCTAATATTTCTTCTTTACTCAGCTCACTTTCAATATTAAGCGACAAGACGATTTCGTTAATTTTACGCATGAAGGATTTTTCAGGCGTTAAAAAGAAATTGCGGGCAACTTGCATCGTAATGGTAGATCCGCCTTGGCTTTTATTGCCTGTTTTAGCGAGTTCTAACGCAGCGCGAATAATGCCCTGATAATCAACACCAGGGTGCTCGAAAAAGCGATCATCTTCAGAGGCTAAAATGGCTTGCACCATTAACGGTGGAAACTGCTCATAGTTTAAGGGAATGCGTTTTTTTTCACCATATTCTGCAATAAGCTTTTGATCGCTGGTGTAAATGCGTAAAGGGACTTGCATTTGGATGTTCTTAAGTTCAGCGACATTGGGTAGGTTGGGGTAAACGCTACTCCAATAGGTATAGGTAGCAAAACCGATAAATACAGTCAAACCAAAAAAAACGAATAAGAAGAAGGAGATTAAGATTTTAAGCCAAGCTGGCATGGGTTTGTGGGGTGAGCTTTTGGGCGAAATAGGCTCAAGACCTTGTTGGTCATTATCTTGAATGTGGCTAGTATTATTGATGGGAAACTCATCATCAAACAGGCTATGCCCTTTTTTAGTCGAGCTGTTTCGCGTTTTATGGCTTTCTTTGGGTGTTAGCACACGTTCCATGGTGGTCTCGTCAAAAATCAATAGAAGTCTATTATGCCAGAAGTATGAATCAGTGATAACAAAAAACCCCGACAAGTCGGGGTTTTGAATCATCAAGCGAAAAAGGTATTAAACTTTTTTATTGGAATAACGACCCGTTTTAATGTCGCTCCACAATAAAAACAGAGTCATGCCAACAATTGTAGCTATGGCTGCTGCTGTACCAATACTACCTACCACGACGGCAATGCTATTAGGTAATAGGTCGAAATAAATGCCTAGAATAACTGCAAATGGTAAAACCACGGCAACGACAACAAAGGCTAAAAACTTTAATAAATTCATTTTGTATTCTCCATCATGCTTGTTGTTATGGGATAAAACTATACCCTAAGCTTAAATCAATAACAAGTGTTAAGACTTGATTTAAGATAAGTTATTCTAAGTTTTGGATCTGTTCACGCATTTGTTCAATGAGTACCTTGAGCGCAAGACTTACTTGGGTAATGTCCATCGTACAGGCCTTAGCACCTAAGGTGTTCGCTTCACGATTTAATTCTTGCATTAAGAAGTCCAAACGACGACCAATAGGTTCTTGCTTAGTCAAGATGGTGAAAATTTCTTTTAAGTGAGTTGACAGGCGATCAATTTCTTCAGTGACATCGCTACGTTGTGCCAGTAGTACAACTTCTTGTGACCAACGCCCTTCGTCAAGCTCGCCCGCTAAGTCTCTCACTCGCACACGTAAACTGTCTATATGACGGCGGATAATTTCAGGTGCCATGCGCTGTAAGTTCTCAACCAATTTCAAGGCAGCTTCTGCTCGTTGACGCATGATTTCAGCTAAGGCGACACCCTCACGGTCACGGGCTGCGTTGAGCGCGTCAATGGCTTCATCGCATGCCGAGACAATCGCTTGTTCAAGCTCATCTCCGTCCCCAGAACTATTTTGTACGATACCTGGCCAAGCCAAAATTGACATGGGATCTAACTGTGTTGTACCAGGAACAGCTTGTTGAATCTGACCTAACAGATTGGCAACTTGACTCAAACGCTCTTTGTCTAATAAAGCACTATCCGCATTGGGGAGTAGTTGTAATTTAAGCGTTGCTTCAACTTTGCCGCGGCTTAACTTTTCACGCAAACGTTCGCGCACCATCATTTCGACATGGCGAACTTCTTCTGGCATGCGTACAAAAACTTCTAAAAAGCGATGGTTGACCGATTTGATTTCCCAGACAAGTCCTCCATTGGGAAGAGTTTTACTGGCACGGGCAAAGGCCGTCATACTTCGCATGTTAGTATCCTAAAATTGAACTTATAAAAAATTGAAGACGCTTTATATGCTTTAGATTGTAACCAAATTTTCATGTTACGGCTATAATTACTCTCATTAAATTACATTATTAAGCGGTTACTTATGTTTTCATCATTGTCTGTAGACTTATCTTCTAGCACCACCAGCCGACCCAGTTTGCGCCAACCTGATCAATTGAGAGAGGTGCAAATCATCCCCCATTTTACCCTGCATGCGGAGGGTTCTGTGTTGGTGTGTTTTGGAGATACCAAGGTTGTTTGTACGGCTTCAGTAGAAGAAAAAGTGCCTGCTTTTTTGAAAGGTAAACAGCAAGGTTGGGTAACCGCTGAGTATGGGATGTTGCCAAGATCAACTTCGACTCGCATGGATCGTGAAGCGGTGAAAGGTAAGCAACAAGGTCGTACACAAGAAATTCAGCGTTTGATTGGTCGTTCCTTGCGGGCTTCAATTAATTTAACTCAATTAGGGGAACGAACCATTACCATTGATTGTGACGTGATACAAGCTGATGGTGGGACACGTACCGCCGCCATTACGGGTGGTTTTGTGGCTCTATCCTTAGCCATAGCGCAATTGTTGAGTAAGGGGGTATTGCACTCCAATCCGATAGAACATCAAGTCGCCTCAGTGTCAGTGGGAATCGTTAATGGAGAGCCACGAGTGGATTTAGACTATGCCGAAGATTCTAGCGCGCAAACTGATATGAATGTTGTGATGGTAGATGATGGACGTTTTATTGAAGTGCAAGGTACAGCGGAAGAAGTCCCCTATACCCTGAATGAATTGCAAGCGATGTTGCTGTTGGCGCAAAAGGCTATCAGTGAGCTTTTTGTGTTGCAACGCCAAGTGCTTGCTCAAGAAGCACAATCATGAAGTGTGTTTTAGCTTCGGGTAACGCCAAAAAAGCGAAAGAGTTAACAGAGTTGTTGGCGGTTAAGCACTGGCAAGTATCGCTACAAAGTGATTATGGGGTGATTCAGCCAGCTGAAGATGGATTGACGTTCGTGGAAAACGCTTTAATTAAAGCAAGAGCAGCGAGTGAGCAAACTGGGTTGCCTGCTATTGCGGATGATTCTGGCTTGGTAGTCAATGCATTACAAGGAAAACCAGGAATTTATTCGGCACGTTTTGCAGGTGATAATGCCAGTGATACAGAGAATAACACGCAATTGTTAGCGATGATGTCACACCTATCAGATGAGGATCGGCATGCTTATTTTGTGAGCGTTATTGTGTTTTTGCGTCATGCGAAAGATCCATTACCGATCATTGCTCAAGGTGTCTGGCATGGGCATATTTTGCGTGAGCCTTTAGGAGAGGGTGGTTTTGGTTATGATCCTGTTTTTTGGCTACCGACACACAGTTGTACTAGTGCACAACTGTCACCAGAAGTTAAGCAGAAACTCAGTCATCGCGGCTTGGCTATGACAAGCTTATTGGCTCAGTTATCGTGAGTCCTGCTTTTCGAGTAAAAGATATTCCTTTATCGGTTTATGTCCATTGGCCTTGGTGTGTACAAAAATGCCCTTATTGCGATTTTAATTCTCATGTCAAGCGTGCCGAAGATCAACAAGTTTATGCTGAGGCATTATTGCAAGACTGGCAACAACAGTTATCTTTAGTACAAGGACGTCAGATTCAAAGCATTTTTTTTGGTGGTGGCACGCCTTCTCTCGCACCGCCGTCCATCATAGCTGCAGTGATTGACAGGATAAATTCTACAGTCGGATTAACGTCGGATTGTGAAATTACCTTAGAAGCGAATCCCGGTACCATTGACTCGACACATTTTTCAGGCTATCGCACGGCAGGGGTTAATCGTTTGTCTTTGGGTGTGCAAAGTTTTGACTCTCATTTGTTGAATAAAATTGGACGTATTCATGATGGTGATCAAGCTAGGCAGGCGATTGAGTTAGCTCGCCATTTGGGATTCGATAATATGAATTTGGATTTAATGGTAGGCTTGCCAGGACAAACAGAAGATACCGCATTGTCTGATATTGAAACCGCTTTAGCTTATCAGCCAGAACACATTTCTCACTATCAGCTAACCTTAGAACCCAATACGCCCTTTTATGCCAGACCACCTAAAGATTTACCCGATGAAGATACCGCGGACTCTTTGCAATTGCTCTGTCAGCAGAGTCTTTTGGCTGCGGGTTTTGATCGTTATGAGGTTTCTGCATGGCGAGCCAGTGAGCATAAAGCCAGTAGGCATAATCTTAACTACTGGCAGTTTGGTGATTATATCGGCATAGGTGCTGGGTCTCATGGGAAAATAAGCCTTGCTGGTGGGGGCATTCAACGGCGAGAGCAGGCGAAAAGCCCTCAACGATATGTAGAAGAGGTTAACGCTGGTAAGGGAGCCTTAGTGCGTGACATAGCGGCAGAGGCTTTGCCATTCGAGTTTTTAATGAATGCATTGCGATTGCAAGAAGGTGTTGACATTCATTTATGGCAGGCACGTACAGGGATGATGCTATCTCAACTCGAATCACAATGGCAAACACAGTTCAACGAGGGATTGTTGTTGGATTGGTCTTCGGGTCGATTATGCACAACAGCGAGAGGTTATCGCTATTTAAATAGTGTGTTGTCTGCTTGGTTGTAATCGAGTCGATGGAGTGATATAAAAAAGCCGGAGGGTCAAAGACCAACCGGCAATGGGAGGAGATCGGTTTGAACGCTTTATTGCAGTGGAGTTGCGGAATTGCCTGTTAAGTGAAGTGCTTCTTCCCATGCTTGTTTGAGTTCATTCATAATCAAAATAGCACTTTCCAAATATTCGGTACCTGCTTCATGAACGGCTTGTTGAATGCTAAAATCAACATATTCGTAAAGTTCGGCAAAGTTATAGGCGATAATATTCTGATCTTTAAATACCAAACGATCACGCAGAGCATCCACAAGGGTGGTCATGCGACCTAAGTGAAAGCCTTTAGCGACTAAGTCACCAGAGGAATGGCAGTCTCTTGCGCTAATGCCTTTCTCGACGGTACGTTGCAAGAGTAGCAAAATATAGCTGTGAGGTTTATCGCTCAACTCGCTTTCAAGTTGGCGGTTGTAGACATATTCATTGAGTAAAGGGGTTGCTTGGTTTTGTAATGTTTCCATGATGTTTCGCCTCTTGCGTTAGTCTTGCTTGATTTTAAGCAACAGGCGTGCCAATTTTGGTCTTTTTGTTAGGGGGTGTGTAAAAATGTCTAAATGGCCGAGAGAAATGCAAATGCCTTTGTGTGACTACATGAATGAACAACAAGCAGATGTGTTATTGGCGATGGTCAAAAAACTGGGTGATCAGAAGGATGCGCTTAAGGCACAGATGGTGGGCATTGACGCTGATGGCGTCAGGGTTGTTGCCTATACAATGCATGGTGAGGAGCGACTTATGCTTCCTTTTAAGCCGCCACTGGTCAGCTACGATGAAGCGCAAGACCGCTTATTACAATTGATGAGCTGATGATTTTTTGGATATTGCAGCACTCGTTAAGAGGGGCGATGCATTTGAGCGGCAACCTGCGGCAACATTTCGACAATTAACTTTGCCGCATTAGCGGCTGCTAGCGGCAAGAATTGCTCGAAACTCATGGGAGATTCTTTGCCAGCAATGTCTGATAAAGCACGGACAACGACAAAGGGTATGTTAAAGCGGTGACAGACTTGAGCAATGGCTGCGGCTTCCATCTCGACTGCATCTAAATTTGGAAAGCCTTCACGAACGATACGAATGTGGTCGTGATGTGTCATGAACTTATCCCCTGAAGCAATTTGACCTTGATGGGATTTTAAATCAAGTTTTTCCAAGGCTTGATGGGCGATATCAACCAATGTTTGCGCCGCAGCAAAACTGCTTGGCATACCAGGTATCTGACCGAGTGCATAACCAAAAGCAGTCACATCAACATCATGGTGAACGACATCTACCGAGACAATAATGTCACCGACTTCTTGTTCGCCATTAAAACCACCCGCTGAGCCTGTGTTGATAATGGCTCTGGGAGCGAACTCATAACAGACTAAACTGGTGGTGAGGGCTGCGTTTACCTTGCCAATGCCAGATTGAACGAGTACGACCTTAACGTTATTGATGTGGCCAAGGTAAAAGTCAATTCCTGCAATTTGTTGAGTCTTAACATCAGTCATGGCAGTTTTAAAGGCTTCAACCTCTTCAGTCATAGCACCAATAATTCCAATCATTGTCAAAAGTCCTTCAAAAGAATGATAAAAGGGGAGGATGAAGCCTTAACGAGTCATTAATTACCAAGTGCTTTTAGCTTTTCTTCGGATAATATTAAGGCATCATTGCGATTGACCCCAATTCCTTCATTTAAAATGTTTTGTGCAATTTGTTGTGCTTCTTCTAGTGAATGCATGGTGCAAGTACCACACTGATAAATATTGAGTTCGGGGATGTCTTCCATACGCTTAACGTTTAAAACATCTTCCATGGCAGCAGCCCAAGCTTTGCCAACAGTCAATTCATCAGGGCGACCAATGAGACTCATGTAAAAACCAGTACGACAACCCATGGGAGAAATATCAATAATCTCAACATCATGACCATTAAGGTGAT
>Ga0114939_10003677_pt1 | contig 10564 bp, 6 predicted proteins | sample AshMeaCrysSpring_FD_87196 | JGI IMG/M metagenome (GOLD analysis project Ga0114939, IMG submission 87196) | Groundwater microbial communities from Big Spring, Nevada to study Microbial Dark Matter (Phase II) - Ash Meadows Crystal Spring | ecosystem: Environmental > Aquatic > Deep subsurface >... | reverse complement strand
ACGGCCGCGAGCGCCGCGACGGCCTCGCGGGCGATGTGCATCACCTCCGCCGGCGGCAGCGGACCGCGCTCGAGATGCCGCGCAACGTCACCGTGCAGGAAGGTGGCCGCGCCGAAACCTTGCGCCGGCACCAGAGGCACGATGCGTCGCACGCCATCGACCTCCACTGCGGCCTCGCGCCATTCGAGCGTGCGCACCGGCGCGAGGCCGCCGACTTCGCCCGAGGACTGCCATGGCGGCGAAACCTGCAGCGGCCGCACGGCGGCGAAGAGGCGGACCGAGCGCGAAGAGCTTGCGACGCTGCGCAACTCGTAGCGGCAGCACACGGCCGGGACGCCGTCGTGCGCCGATGTCGATGGGGTAATGGTGAGCACGAACTCCCGGGTCCGCCACGTCACCGTCGGGATGGGCAGGTCTCCTTCGGCGAGCGAGGCCTCACGTTCGACGTCAGCCCACGTCACGAGCCGGCCGTCGAGGAACAGGAACGGCTCGATAGAGAAGCTGGCGAAATCCGGCTCGAGCCGCCCCTCTTCGTCGAGCAGCGCCGCACACGACCGCCCGTCTCGCGATACCGGCGTCCAGTAGGACTGCTCGCGGCAGAGCCAGCGCGGATAGCGGCCGCGGCGCTCGCAAGCTGCCACTGCATGCAGGAACTCCGCCGGCGAGCGCGAGAAGTCGAGCGGGCGCACGTCGAGCAGGCGTACGACGAAGGCGTCGGCCGCTTCCGGGAGCTCTCGCAGCAGCAGGCGCAACCGACGCGAGGAGCATCCCCCCTGCAGACAGACGAAGCTCCGCTCGCCCGCGGCGTCGTGCGCCGACCAGACGGTCTGCCATGCGCTTCCGTTGTCGGAGGTCTGGACGTCGAACGCGTGCGGCGCGCCGGCGTCGCCCCAGTGGATGACGAGGCCGCCGTACTCGTGCGGCTGCCCGAAATCGAGCGCGAGCCATTGCGGTACCGGACCCGGCACGCTGCGCCACTCCTGCGTTTCGTCGCGGTCGAGCGCGCACGGCGGGGCGTGTCCCGCAGCAGCGCTCGAGGCCGTCGCGCGCGGCACCGCGGCGAGCGACCGGTCCTCGAGCTCCATCCGCGAGAGCCAGATCGTGCCGCGGCCGCCCGGCCCTGCCACGATGGCGATCTCGATGGCGCCGATCTCGCGCGGCGCGCCCCCGCCCGCAGGTCCCCAAGCGAACGCGACGTCGCGGCTCGGGATGCGAAGCGGCGTCGAGTTCGAAGGCGCATCGAAAGCGTCGCAGCGCCACCACCACACGTTGCGGTCGTCGGGCGCGACGAGCTTGACCTCGAGCTTGTTGGCCGGCGCTTCGCCGCGCAGGTCGAGCACCAGCGTCCACGTCTCCGGCAGCGCGAGCCGCATCGGCCGCCGAGCAACGACGAATCCCCCGCCGTCCCTGAAGTCGAAGTCGAGCCGCAGCGCGCTCCGTGCCTCCGACGTCCTCTCGCCGGTCAGGGCGAGCGTTGCCTCACCCGAGGTGAACGCGCGCCAGGGCGAAACGTCGTGGCAGTCGTCGAGCAGCGCGAGCCGCATCGCGTCAGCCGAGCTCGACCAGGAGCTCGTTGTCGTGCTCGCGCAAGGCTGCGCGCACTGCCGCCATCGGGATCACGCCACCGCCTTCGCGATAGGGATTCGGCACGCGCACGAACGCGAGCGGGACACCGTTGAGCACCAACCGGACGGGCCCGAAGCCGCGGGGTCCGACGCGATAGCGGACCCGAACCGGGCGCTCGTCCACGCGCGTCTCGATCGCCAGTCCGTCGAGCGAGCGCGGGAGCACCGGATCGACACCCAGCGCATCGTGCGCGAGCCGCAGACCGAGCAGGCGCTCGCGCACGAGCCGCAGCGCGATGCCCGGGCCGCTCGAGTAGACGCGCCAGCCGCCCTCGAAGCCGACGGCGCCGGTCCTCACGTCCTCGTAGCGTGCACGAGCGACGTACCGGTCGGGAAACGCCGCGTCGGAGCTCGAGGTGTAGCAGTTCGCCTGGCGCGGGCGGGCGCCGGGCACGGCGTCGGCGAGTCCGACCGGGATCGCTTGCCGCAGCGCGCGAAAGAGCGCATCGGCGCGCCCGAGCTGGGCCATCGCCTCGGCGTAGCGCAGGTGTGCATGGGTGTACATGAGCCCGATCTCGCGGCCGAAGAACGGGCTCGACTCGCCGCGTTGGAAGCGGCGCTGCGAGCCACCGCGATACGGAATCGGGCGATCGAACAGCCGCACGCCGTCGGCTCCCGTCAGGTGCTGCTCGATGATGGCGGCATGATGCGTCGCCTGCTCGGGCGTGAAGAGGCCAGCGAGCACAGCGTGGATCATCGCCAGCACGCTGTAGCGCACGCCCATCTCGTCGTCGTCGCGCGGGTGCAGCCACGGCTCGACGCGGCCGTCGTCGCGGAAGCGCGCGAAGCCGGCGAGCACGCCGTCGACGACGAGATGGCGTTGGAAATCGCTGCGCACCGCAGCGAGCGTGCCTTCCAGGCGGTCGGCGAACGCGTCACGACCCGCCGCACGTAGCGCGGGTGCGAGCGTGCCGAGCATCTGGCAGTGGAGGGTGACGGTCCAGGCGCTGCACAGCCGCTTCGCGACCTCGCGGTCGACGGGCTGCAGCGTGTCGTTCCAGTCGCCATGGCCGTACTCGGTGAGCACCGTCCCCGGGATCGCGCGCGCGGCGATGAGCGCAAGCGCCCGCTCGACGTGGGCGAGGACGGTCGCGTGCTCGGCGCGCTCCGCTTCGTCATGGAAGAACGGTACCGTCTGGTCGAGGAACTCGGCATCGCCGGACGCTGCGAGATACTCGCCGAGCGCGAACAGGGGCCAGAAGACGATGTCGCCATGCGAGTCGGGACCGCGCAGATGCCGCTCGCGCGCGAAAAAGGTGAACCACTGCGGCCAGTCGCCGTCCGGGTTCTGGTTCGCGAACACGAGGAGCAGCAATTCGCGCACCGGTGCGAATCGGCCGAGCGCGAGCAGCAGCTCGACCGGCCCCTGGCAGACGTCGCGGCTCCCCCAGCCGCCCCCCGTGTACTGCTCCAGACCGCGCGGTGCGAGGTAGTGAACGAGCGCGTCGTGCGCGAACCAGGGTAGGACTTCGCCGAATCCGGCGAGCGCGCGACCGGCTTCATTCTCCTGCGGCAACGCGAGCGAAAGGTCGCCCGTCATCCCCTGCCAGAAGCGCCGTATGGCCCCGTCCTCGGCAGCGGGACCGGTTGCCGCCACCGCGTCCGCGCGCCGAGCGGAAGGCTCCAACAGCCCACCGGTGATGCGCAGCGCAAACGACTTGGCGGGCGCGAGGACGATGACGAGATACGGCAGTCCCCGCGATCGCCCGTCGCGGAAGAGCAGCGCATCGCCTCCGACCTCTTCGATTTCGCTTTGCGTCGCGAAGTCGAAGCGGAAGCCGCCGTCGGGAAAGCGATCGCCGACGTCGGTGCCGGGAAGCGCGCGCACGAAGACGCCGCGCTCGTCGCGCTCGTAGGCGGGCGTCGCGGGCTGCGATCCGTCGTCGCCGTAGAGCGCGAGATGGTTCGAGAGCAGCAGGCGGCACGGCGGTCCCGCGACCGCGCGCACCTCGAGCCACAGCTCGTGGTCCCGGAGGCCGGCCCTGCTCGCCACCTCGAGCATGCCGCCGGCGTGCTTGTAGAGCCATCGACCGCCGTTGGGCGTCATGGCGAACGCCGACGGCTCGTCGAGGAGCTGCCAACGGCCGTCCATCTCGACGAACACGCGCTGGCCGTGGGAGCGCAACAGCCCCAGGTAACCGTGTGTGCCGGAGAGCAGCCGGTTGATGCTGACGTGCCCCTGCGTGACCATCGAGTGAAAGACGCCGTTCATCCACACGGTGGACGTGAGCGAGGGCTCCTTGGGAACGAGCGCGGTGCCCGTGCGGATGATCTGCGCGTGCGCGCGCAGGCTCACGCGCTCCTTGGCGGCGAGGACCACGTGCGTGTTCGCGCCGGTGAAGAACGAGAGCAGCGTGCCGGTTCGCGGATCGCGCTCCACGCTGCGCCGCTCGCCGCCGAACGCCGCCTCGAGATCGGCGTCGTCGAGGTCCGCCGCGGCGAGCAGCGGAGCGTCGCTGAAGAGGCTGCCGCCGGGTGACCTGCTGCTCGTGTTGTCCTCCCACGGGGTCGGCGGCGGGGACGCCGACGCCTCCGGCAGCGCGAGCAGGCGCTCGACGAGATCGAGGTCGGCGGGGGCGCTCGCGGCCGGGTGATCGGCAACGAATCCACAGAAGAAGCCGGCGCGCGCGGTTGCGCCGGGCGCAAGCTGCAGCGGCTCGTCCTGCAGCACCGTCATCGCGTGCTCATGCTGCAGGCGACTTCCGGCGAGCAGGGGCAGATCGAGCGCCGCCGGTCCGCGCCGGAACCGCGACGCAACGGTGTAGAGCTGCAGGGCGTCGGTGCAGAAGCTCTGGGCGCGACGCAGGGACCCCGTGATCGCCCACGGATGGCGGCCCCCGATGGGCAGGTTCTGGCGTGTCGCGAGGACCCAGCCGTGCGACGGGTGCGCGAGCGGCGTGTGGTCCACGTACTGGCTCACGTAGTACTCGTTCATGCGCACGAGCCAGTAGTCGGCAAGGGCGATGTCCTGAACGTGTACGAGGTCGACGGTCGCCGGCTCCGAGCGCGTGTTCTCGATGGTGACGTGCCAGAACCAGGCCGCCGTGGCTGTCGCCGGCACGAGCGCGACCGTGTAGCGCAGTCCGGTCCACTCGCCCGCAACCCTCACGCCGTCGTCATGCACCCGGCCGCGTCCCGGGCTGCGCGCGCCGAGGAGCGGTGTCCACTCGATACCCTCGCCGAGCCGACGGAGGTACAGGTTCGCCGGGCTGCTTTCGAGGGCGTTGCCGGGGAGGGCGTTGACGAGCACGTCGTGGTGCCGGATGCGCTGGATGGTGCCGTCGTCGATGACGTCGAACGCCAGCCCCGACGGGCGGACGATGGTCGCGCGTTCGCTCATGTGGTCGCCTCGTGGTTTGCGCGCGCTTCCCAGCTCCACGTGCCGCCCGCCTTCAGCTCGAGGCAGGCATCGTGATGGGCGGCCAGAGCGCGTCCGGGGGTGAAGGTGACGGCGGTGATGTCCTGCGCGGTGAGCAGATCCAGGACGTGCGCCACGGTTCCCGTCGGAAGCAGCGTGTCCGGGCGGTCGAGCAGGACGAAATGCGGCGCGGCGAGCAGCACCCGCGCGAGGACCACGAGCTGCTGCTCGGCGAGCGACAGCAGGTCGTCCCAGTCGATCTCGACGTCGAGGCCCTGCGCCTGCACCACGCGCGGGGGAAGATCGAGCGCGCGCAGCACGGACCTGATGTGCGTATCGTCGACCGAGCCCTCGCGCGCAGTGCGCACGAGCGCCTGTCGCAGCGTGCCCGGCGGCAGGTAGGGCCGCTCGGGCACGAACAGGATCGCACCCGGTGCGGGTCGAGCGAGCCGGCCCTCGCCGTGCTTCCACAGACCAGCGGTCGCACGGAAGAGCGCGATGCGTGCAGCCTCGTTCCCGCCCGTCACGAGCAGGCGGCGTCGTGCGGGCACGTTCACCGACAGCGCATCGACGAGCACGCCGCCGTCGAGCGGCGAGCGCAGCGTGAGCCCTGTCCAGCGCAGCTCGGGACTGCCGTCGTCGTAGCGGATGTGCGAGGCATCGCGTGTCGCCACGAGGTCCACGTTCTCGCGCAGCGCGCCGAGCCGCGACAGCACCACGGCGTACGACGAAATCTGCTGGAACTGCGTGACCACCAGGGAGAACGCGCCGATGAGGTGGCCGAAGGCCATCGCCGACTGCGTGATCACGCCGAACTCGACCTCGCCGTGGATGAACATCGGCGCAACGATGAGGACGGGGATGATCTGGATGAGGTAGTTGTATCCGGTGGTGAAGAAGCCGAGCGTGCGGTTGACGGAGATGATGCGCGACGTGTTCTCGACCAGGTCGTCGATACGCCGCTGCACGCGCGAGCCGATGCGGCCCTCGCGGCGCAGGATCGCCACCGACTCCGCGTGCTCGCGCAGGTGTACGAGCTCCGCGCGCAGTGCCGCTTCGCGATCGGACTGGTGGTAGTTGAGCCAGATGAGCGGCCGTCCGAAGAAGAAGGTGAGCACCGACCCGAGGCCGGCATAGCCGATGGCCGCGGCGAAAAGGAGCGGGCTGATCGACCACATCACGCCGGAGAACGCGACGATCGTGAACGTGGCGTTGAGCAGGATGAGGAGCAGCGACAGGCTCGTGCTCGTGAACGTGCGCACGTCCTCGGCGATGCGCTGGTCCGGGTTCGATACCTCGCTGTGCTCGCGCAGCCAGTAATAGGCGTCGCCGGCAAGGTAGCTGCGCACCATGCGGCGCGTCAGCCACTCGCGCCACACGAGGCCGAGGCGCTCCTCGGTGTAACGCAGGATCACCGCCGTGATCGTCGACACGGCGAACACCAGGACGTAGAGCAGCGCCATCGACAGGAAACCGGACATGCTCCGCGACTGGATCGCAGTCATGAAGTCCCGGCCGACGTAGCTGTTGACGACGTTGAGCCCGTTGATGGCGAGCAGCAGCACGAGCAGGGCGGCGAACATCGCCGCGGCCCGGCCGCCTACCTCCGAGGTCGCGAAGACGCGCACGGCGGCGCGCCAGCGGCTCCATTGGATGCCATTCAGCGGTATGCGCGAACCTTCCAATCCTCGCTCCCGCCTATGGACGAGCAGAGCCTACGCCGGGGCCGTCCCGCCACGACGCAGCGCAGCGCGAGCAATGCGCGCGCAGTTCGGTGCGAGTGCGAGACGGCGCGCTCTCCCGTGCGTCGTCGCGTCGCCGCGGTCGCACGCGCTAGCGCACGCTAGCAGGCCTCCAGCTCGAGCGGGCGATCATACGCGGCGTTGCCGGCGCCGGCGGTGACGAAACGCATTTCGCCGTGATCGCGAGCGCGCTGGAGTGCGGCGACCCACTCGCTCGACCTCGTCCTTGGTCATCCGCGGGACGCCGGTGAACGCTTCGGGGTCGAGCCCGAGCACGCTGATGCAGCGGGTCAGGAGCGCGCGGCTCTCCGCAGCGGGATCCAGGAAGCGCGTGAGTTGGGTCGGTTGCATCGTTCACCTCTTGACTCGCCGGGTGCGTGCGCGACGCGATGCCGCGAAGGGGCATCGACCGGGGCCGCGCGAACAGGCGCGTACGAGCAAGCAAGCCCGATTCAATCGCGAGGCCCGACGGCGCTCGACGGGCGGCCGTCCGGCTCGACGCAGGGTCGTGCAGAGGGGACAGCCAGACATCGGCAGCGACCCGATACCCGCTCGGTGCGCCTGCCGTGTTGCACGCAAGCCACTGCTTGCGGCGCAAGACGACGCTTCGTTCTCGCTCGCGTTGCACCAAGAACGACCGCTTGTGAATCAATGCCGCAATTAGAGGAGCTCATCGATTGTGCGAAGCGGCAAACCCTTAAGATGTGTACATGCAAACGCGACTCTTCACCCCACGATTTGTGGTCTCGAGGCTGCATGAGCGCCACAAGCCCGAGGTGCTCGCGCACCTGACGGAGCTCAGCGCGGAGGACCGGGTGCTGCGATTCGAGGCGCTCACCTCCGACGCGACGCTCGCAAGCTACGTGTTGAGCATCGACTTCGAGCGCGACTGCTGCCTCGGCCTGCGCAACGAGGGCGGGCGGCTGGCCGGGTTCGCGCACGTTGCCAACTATGGCGACGCCGCGGAGCTCGGCATCTCCGTGGACCGCACGTTGCGCGGTCTGGGTTGCGGCGAGCGGCTCATGGTCGACGGGCTGCGCTGGGCGAAGCTCTCCGGCTTCAAGACCTTCGTCGTGCTCACCTCGAAAGCGAACCACGCCATGCTCGGGCTGGCGAAGAAGTACGGCGCGCGGACGAGCTTCGACGGCGGATCCGCATGCGCCGAGATCGATCTGAGCACCGTCCCGGAAGCATTCCTCTTCGGTGTGACGGCCGAGGCGGTAAGTGCGCCGCGCGAGAGCGCGGGGCGCGACACGGCCGTGGTGACTCGCGAGCTCGGGCTCGCCGCCTGAGGGGCGTCCCGGCGGCGTCCGCTACGCGACGCCGCCTACTGCGCGTTCGCGTCGGACGGCGCGGCGGGCCCACTTCTCCCTGACCCGGGCTTGTGCCTCGGGCAGTCACAGCGGCGTGCGTGCCGGCGACGCGATGGTTGCCGGCAGCGCTTCGCGCCGCGCACCGGCACGCCGCTTGCGGTGCATCACGTCTCGGCTTGCCGGCATCTGCCATGTTCGAGGTTCCCTGGCGGGAACTGTTCGCACTCTCCGGGCCTCCCGTCGAGCTCGTGGTGCCGGGCACCGCGATCTACGCCCGCGGCGAGACGGGCTCGCCGCGGGCTCGAAGGGTCAAGCCATGGGTGGCTTGTAGGTGCCGGTCGCCTTGCCGGCCATCTTCATAGCCTCCATGGCGTCTTCGATCGTCATGAGTCTGGTGGTCGAGGCGGACGAGGCGGTTCCGGTTGCGCCGACCGCCATGGCGCAAGCGGCCATGGCCCTGTCGTCCGGTGCTTCGATCAGGCAGATGACGTCATGGGAGCCGAAGGCGAAGAAGAGGTGATGCAGCTTGCCGCCAAGTCCTTCGATGAGCTTCGCGGCTGCCGCCTTGCGATCGCTCGGATGAGCGATCAGGGCCTTGGTGGCTTCTGCTGTGTAGGAGAGCTGATACAGATAGAAGGGCATGGCGGTCTCCTCGTGGAATGCTTGCGACAACGGGATACGGCTGAAGGAGCCGTAGAGTGCAACGCCAAGGGGCCGTCGCGTCTCCTGCGCGTTGCGAGGAGATGCTAGGCGTGCATGCGGTCGCCACCAGGTGGCCGCACGCAGTGACCATAGCATCAAGCGAGACGGCGTGCGGATCGAGAGGTAACCCAACGGCACGCGCTGACGACGCTTGCGGCCTCTCCCGCGAGCCAACGCGCTGCAGCAGCCTTCATCGTCCCCGAGCAAGCCAGCCGGCGCGGCCGGCGTCACGGTGCGTGTCGGCGCTCGCCTCCGGTGGTCGTCGCCGGCTCATTGCGGTCCCGGCGAGCCGTGCTCCACCCGTCCCGCGGGCCGCAGCGCTGCGCACGTCTGCGTGTCGTGGGCGACCGGACGCACCTCCACGCAACCCTGCTTGGCGCCGGGGATGCGCGCGGCGAGGCGGATGGCCTCGTTCATGTCGCGCGCCTCGATCACGTAGTAGCCGCCGAAATGCTCCTTCGTCTCCGCGAATGGCCCGTCGGTCGTCGCGACCTCGCCATGACGTACGCGCACCGTGACGGCCGCGTCGGGCGGCAGCAGCCGGTTCGTGTCCACGAGCTGCCCGCGGGCGCGCAGCTCGTCGGTGAAGACGCGGTACTCGTCGTAGTGCCGCGCAGCTTCGTCGGGCTCCATCCACTCCATCACCTTCTCGGCGCAGATGAGGCAGAGAAATCGCATGGGAAGCTCCTCGCAGTCAGTGAGTGGGCGCGCTCTGCGCATCCGGGGCGAACGGTCACGCGGTGACGACTCCGCGCCGAGGGCTGCATCCGTTGTGTCCGCGCCGCGCGCGATGGCATTCGCTGCTGGTCGATCGGGCTCGGTACGTTTCGACATGGACGCGAGCAAGCGCCGCCCCCGGCAGGAGCGGAGCAGGAGTCCCGGGGACCGCAGCGCAGATGAGTCCAGCGCCGCGCGCTCGAGCTCGCCGCACACGCGTTCCTGCCGGGACTTCCCCTGCGACGCGGCACGCGGTGCAGGCTCGTCGCCCTCCGGTGGGAGGGGAGGAGAGGCTCGACGCTACGCGGCCGTCGTCGCGGCGTCGTGCAGCACCCGCCACACGCTCTCGCGGGTTGCGGGCATGTCGATGTGCGTGATGCCGGTGACCGGCGCGAGCGCGTCGACCACCGCGTTGATGACCGCCGGCGGCGCGCCGACCGCGCCCGCCTCCCCGGCACCCTTCACGCCGAGCGGGTTGGTGGTGCACGGCACGTGGTGGAAGGTGCAGTCGATCATCGGCACATCGTCGGCGCGGGGCATCGCGTAGTCGAGGAAGGAGCCGGTGAGGAGCTGCGCGCTGTCGGCGTCGTACACCGCGTGCTCGAGCAGCGCCTGCCCGATGCCCTGTACCGTGCCGCCGTGGATCTGACCTTCGAGCAGCAGCGGGTTGATGGGGCGGCCGAGGTCGTCGACGACGGTGTAGCGGACGATCGTGGTGGCCCCCGTTTCGGGATCGATCTCGACCTCGCAGACGTGGCAGCCGTTCGGAAAGGTGAACGCTTCACTCGCGTGGGTGTGCGTCGCGAGCAGCGTGCCGGCGTGCCGCGCGACGGTCTCGAGCGGCACCTCGCGATCGGTTCCGACCACGCGGTACCGGCCATCGGCGTACTCGAGGTCGGGGACCGCGGCTTCGAGTAGTTCGCCCGCCGTCGCCTTGCCCATGCGGATCACCTCGTCCGCGGCGCCGCGCACCGCGTTCCCGCCCATCGCGAGGAAGCGGCTGCCGCCGGTCATGCCGGAGGGCACGAGGTCCGAATCGCCCTGCACGACGCGGATGCGCGCGACGTCGATGCCGAGCCGCTCCGAGACGAGCTGCACGAAGCTCGT
>Ga0114939_10003676_pt1 | contig 10565 bp, 12 predicted proteins | sample AshMeaCrysSpring_FD_87196 | JGI IMG/M metagenome (GOLD analysis project Ga0114939, IMG submission 87196) | Groundwater microbial communities from Big Spring, Nevada to study Microbial Dark Matter (Phase II) - Ash Meadows Crystal Spring | ecosystem: Environmental > Aquatic > Deep subsurface >... | reverse complement strand
GCGCGTCCCGGTCGGTGGCTGCGAGCAGGTCGAAGGCGATGAAGGTACCTACGGCCTGCGTCGCGGTGGCGATGCCGGCCTGGTGCGGGCCGTGGAACGGCTCGCGGGCCTGGCCGACCGCGTCCGTGGGCGGCGGCTCCTGCTCGGTGGCGCGAGCGACCGCGTATCCGGTGGTGGCCATCGCAGCGCCGCCCACCGCGGCGGCGCCTCCGACGAGGAAGCGCCGCCGCGACAGCCCGCGACTCGTGCCCGGGGAGCCCGGGTTGGGGTCGTGCGGATGAGTGGTCATCGGGTGCTCAGGAGTTCCCGTCCTCCATCTCGCCCCCCATGTCGCCGCCATGGTCCATCGACCCTTCCCCGGGTACGTACTCCTCGTTGCCCACGTCGGCCTCGCGCGCCTGGGCGGTGTAGGTGTAAGTGCTCCCGTCGTCGAAGTCCAGGGTGATCTCGACGTCGTCACCGGGCTCGACGGGGTCCTGCAGATTCATGATCATCACGTGGTCGGCGCCGGGCTCGAGCACGTGCTCGCCTCCTGCCGGGACCACGAACCCGCCCTCCTTCGGCCTCATGATCATCTGACCGTCCTGCATGACCACTTCGTGCAGCTCGGTGACGTCGGAGGCGCTGGTCTGGGCGGAGAGGACGGTGAGGTCGTCGTCCCCGGTGTTGGTGATGACGCCGAACGCGGCGGTCATCGTTTCGGCGGACGCCTTGACCCAGGCGTCCTCGACGGCGATGACGTCGTCGCCGGCGTCGTCCTCGGAGCCTGCAGCAGCGTCGGCGGTGCTCTCGGCGGCAGTGCCCGCGGTGCTGTCGGAGTTGTCGTCACCGCCGCAGCCGGCGAGCGGTGCCACGACGAGCGCCGCCGCCGGCAGCAGAAGCAGCCGCGTGGTGAGAATGGACTGTCTCGTGCGCATGGGTGTCCCTTCGATGGTGGGTGAATGGTGCTGGCGGCTGCCGACAGCCGTCGGGAGCCGGGTCGGACGCGCGTCAGTGCGCGCCGAGCACCATCGGAGGACCACGTCGACATACCGAGTCAGCGAGCCGCACCGCGCCCAGCGGGGTCGCGTCGCCGTCCGAGACGGGCAGGCGGGGTGGGACGAGAGGTTGGAGAGGGACGGTCTGCGGGATCGGTGCGAGCCGGAAGAGCCCCGCGAGCGTCCACAGCGCTCGCTCGGCATCGGCCAGCAGCACGCTGGCCAGCAGCGCTGCCGCGAGGTGGGCCAGCACCATCGTGGCCGAGACGTGCCCGGTTGGGGTGGCACCACTGCCGTGCTGCGCACCGATCGAGGCGAGCAGGTGCAGTGGTGGCTGCGCGAGCAGCACGACGGCGAGGATCTCCGGGAACGAGCGCCGCACATCTGCGGCGGCCACGCACATGCCACCGAGGGCCGCACCGCCCAGCATGAGCGGGAGCGACACATGGACGGGGCCGCCGGCCAGCGCATGCCCGCCGACCGAGATCAGGACGGTGAGCAGCGCGAGCAGCCCGGCGCGCACCCAGCGCGGCGTCCCCGTCCCCGGCCTGCTCACGGGGCCAGGGTACGGACTGCTCTGATGCCCCGGCCAGGACGGATCGCTGCGAGATCCGCCACGGGCTGCAGGCGCCCGATGCGCTGGCTCAGGTGAGCGCTGTGCCCATCGTCCGACGATCGGAGGGCTGGGCGCCACAATTCGTCGGACGCAAGGCTGAGCGCTGGGCCGAACGCGCCGGTGCCGCCGGCCGCCGGTGCCGCCGGGGCGTTCGGGTCACCGTCCGTGGCGCCGGACGGCGCCGGGGGGTGGCCCCGGGGCATGGCGCCGGGGGGCATCGTCGGTCGTGCGGTCATCGTCCGACGTTTGGTGGGGTCCGGCCCGCAATTGTTCGGACGATGTGGCTGGGGCGCTGCAGCGTCAGATGTCGACGACGAGGGTGTCGCCTTCGCGGGTCACCGGGTAGGTGGTGAGCGGGCTGGGGTTGCGTCCCATGGCGACCAACTTGCGCGACCAGTTCGGCACCTTGCGCCCGGCGAATCCGGCGACCCAGTCGAGGTTCTCGCCGCTGCACATGTCGAAGCGGGAGTTGTGCCACGGGCACACGATCTGGCCGTCCTCGGCGTGGAACCCGCCGGGGCCCTTCGTCAGGGACAGTCCGAGGTGGGCGCAATGGTTGCGCACGACGCAGACCGTGTCGCCGGAGCGCCAGACGACGATCGCGGTGCCGTCGACGTCGCGGGCCGTCGCGGTGTTGTCGGAGAAGTCGGTGAGCTTTCCCAGGGTGTGGCGAGCCATGGATCCACGGTAGGACTGGGCGATGGCTGCTGCTGCACCGGCCCGGCGGTGACCGCAGCGGTGCAGGTGCCCATGGATACTCATGGCGTGATCTACCGAGACGTCGTCCGGTACCTGGGAACCACGCGAGGGTTCGCCTGGATCGCCGCGCGGCTGGCGCCGCTGGACGCCCGGGTGATCAAGGCCAGCGGCGGTCGGTTCGGGCTCATCGGCAGGCACTCCCTCCCGCAGCTCCTGCTCACCACGACGGGGCGCCGGTCCGGTCAGCCGCGCACCGTGGCGCTTCTCTACGGTCGGCGCGGCGAGGAGATCGTGCTGATCGGCAGCAACTTCGGCCAGGCGCATCATCCGGCGTGGGCGCTGAACCTGGAGGCGACCCCGCAGGCGATAGTCGAGATCGACGGGCGACCCGTCGCCGTTGAGGCGCGCCAGGTGACAGACCCGGACGAGCGCGAGGGGATCTGGGCGCAGATGATCGAGATCTACCCCGGCTACGCGATGTATCGGAGCAGCGCTGGACGCGACGTCAAGGTGTTTGCCGTGCGAGCCGCGGATCAGGGGACCACTCTGGTTCCATGATCTCCGTCGGGCTCGCCGAGCAGCTGGCGATGGCCGGGCTGAGGTGGCAGCCGCAGCGCGGCGACCACTTCGTGCTGCCGCATCGCGACATGGACGAACAGGTGTTCGTCCTGTCTGACATGACCATCGAGGTGCATCAGTTCCCCGCGGGAGAGGTCATCGGCTTCAACGGCACGGTCGAGTGGGCGCTGGACAGCGTCGAGCGGCACGAGGCGCTGTGGCTGCCCCGCGAAGACCAGCTACGGGAGAACCTCGGGGACAGGTTCGTCGCGCTTCGCCGTACCGACGAGGGGTACCTGTGCGAGGTGCGCAGCGAGTCGTCCGAGACGGGTCGGCGTGACCACGTCGTCCGCACGCATGCGGGCCGCACCGCTGCGGAGGCGTACGCGCTGGCTTTGCTCGACGTGCTGCTGAGCATGGTGCACCGGCCTTGATCGCGATACCGTGACCTGCTCATGAGCGGTCCGGCAGGTTCACGGCGACGCCGCAGAGCCAGCCTCTGGGCCGTCGGGGTACTGCTGGTCGCCCTCGTCGCCGGCGCCGGGGCCGTCGCGGTCAGGCTGCGCACCAACATCAGCGTGCTGGACGTCAACGACGCGCTGAGCGACCCCGACCTCGACATCCTCGCGATCCGAGAACCACGGCCGACGCCCAGCCCGGACGGCGCGCCGTCCGCGACTCCCGAGCCGCCGCTGGAGGAGGACGCCCGACAGCCGCTGAACATCCTCGTGATGGGCTCGGACACCCGTGAGGGCCAGGGGGACGCGTTCGGCTCCGCGGCCCTGATCGACGGGGCACGTTCGGACACCAGCCTGCTGGTGCACCTGGCGGCCGACCGACAACGCGTAATCGTGGTGAGCATCCCTCGTGACCTCCTCGTCACGATTCCGTCCTGCACGCTGGCCGACGGAAGCTCCTCCTACCCGTACCAGGACAGGTTCAACGCGGCGTTCTCCATCGGGGGGCCGGAGTGCACCATCCGGACGGTCGGCGGGCTCACCGGCCTGCCGATCCACCACTTCGTGGTCGTCGACTTCACCGCGTTCCAGCGCACGGTCGACGCCCTCGGCGGGGTCGAGGTGTGCCTGACCGAGGCGGTGGACGACCCGAAGGCCGGCCTGTCGCTGCCGGCCGGGGTCACCCGGGTCGGCGGGGACCAGGCCCTGGCCTTCGTGCGTGCCCGCGAAACCCTCGGGGACGGCAGCGATCTGGCGCGCATCGAGCGCCAGCAGGCCTTCCTCGGCTCGCTGGTTCGGGAGGCGACCTCCCGCGAGCTGCTCGTCGACCCCGTACGACTCTTCCGCAGCCTGGACGCGGCCACCCAGTCGCTCACCATGGACGCCGGCCTCGCCTGGCTGCCGCGCACGGCCTCGATCGCGCGCAGCCTGGCCAGCATCGAGCCGGCCAACGTCTCGTTCGTCACGCTCCCGAACGTCTACAACGACGACCTGCTCACCGTGAGCCGCGACGAGGGTCGATCCGCGCTGCTGTTCGACCTGCTCGCGCGGGACGCCGCCTGGCCGCTGCAGCCCAGCAGCGCTGCCCCGGTGCTCGTGCCGCCGGAGCAGACGCTGGTCTCGGTGGTGAACGCGACGGGGCTCCCCGACCAGGCCACGATGGCCGGAGTCGGCCTGCAGGCGCAGGGCTTCAACGTCCTGCGGCGCTCGATCGGCCCTGCGCAGGAGCGGACCGAGGTGCGTCACCCCGTCGGGGAGGTGGAGGTGGCCCGGACGGTGGCGGCTGCGGTGGACGGCGCCGTCCTGACACCGGACGACTCACTCGATGCGGTGGCCCTGGTTCTCGGACGCGACTTCGATGTGGCCGACCTGCGCACGGTCGCGGTGCAGGTTGCGCCTGCCCAGGCCGGCGAGCCCGCGCCGGCCCCCACGGACGAGGCGGACTGGGTCGTTCCCGACAGCGGCCTGCCGACCGGGCAGACGTCCACTGCCGACACCTCGACCTGCGCCTCGTGAGAACGCCCGCCCGGGTGCGGTGCGCGTTGCCCAGCGGCCTGCGCCACGCATGCCCGTCGTGCGCGCCTCGCGGCGAGGCTGCACTGGTCGGGCCCACGCCACACCGACACGATGAATGACAACGGTGTAACTCGGCTCTAGGGTGGGCAAACCTGAGGGCCACGCGCGGCCCGCTCCGAATCAGCGCCAGCAGGAGCCGACATGGCACACGAGCCTCCCACCGCTCATGCCGTCACCACCGACCCGAGTGCCGTCCATGCCTCGGCACACCTGAGCGAGCGCGAACGGGAGATGCTGGACTTCGAGCGGCAATGGTGGCGCTACGCCGGGTCCAAGGAGCAGGCGGTGCGCGACCTGTTCGACATGTCGGCCACCCGGTACTACCAGGTGCTCAACGCGCTCATCGATCGTCCCGAGGCCGTCGAGTACGACCCCATGCTGGTCAAGCGCCTGCGCCGGCTGCGCTCGTCCCGGCAGCGGGCCCGCACGGCTCGGCGCCTCGGTATGGAGGTCTGACGGCTCGCCGCCGATGACGTCTGGTGGGCGGGTGCGCCCGTGGTGGACCACAGTCATCGTGGTCGTCGGCAGCGCCGTGGTGGTCGGGCTCGTGCTGTTCGCCCTCGGGGACCGGGGAGCTGTCGAGACGGCCGATGAGGCTCTGCTCCCCCCGACCCCGACGCCGGCGACCGCGCCCCCGACTGCGGCAGGGACGAGCTCGCCGCAGCCCAGCCCGAGCCCATCGGTCGGTGCGACCACCTCACCGGAGGCGGAGCCCAGCCCCTCGCGCACACCGTCCCTGGTTCCGGTGGACGTGCTCAACCAGACCACGGTCGGCGGGCTTGCGGCGCGGGCCGCGGAGGCGATCGAGGACTCCGGATGGCAGGTGGCCCTCGTGGACAACACCTGGCTGGGTGCGCCGGCCACCACCCTGTACGTGCCGGCCGGACTCGAGGACGCCGCGCAGGCCTTCCTCGACCAGTTCGACGCCGTCACGCGGGACCGGCCCACCTTCATCGGCCTGCCCGAGGACGTGCTCACCCTCGTGCTGGCCGAGCCGGATGCCGCGACGGTCGTGGCGAGCCTCGAGCGCTCGTCCGGCGGCTAGCGGCCGTCCCGGAGATGATCAGGCCGCCCCAGTTGTGGTCGAACCTTGATCAAGGCGCCGAGGTGGTGGTCGAGCCTTGATCATGCTCGAGCCACCACGAACCCGCCCTGATCATGACGGGCGCAGCCCCATGCCCTCGTGCGCGCCTAGTGGACCGTCCATCGCCAGTCGGTGCGCGCCCGCAGCGGCCGCCCGGGCCGCACCACCATCGGTGCGCTGTTGAGCGAGTCCGGGGGAGAGGTTTGCGGCTCGACGCACACGGCGACCTCGCCCTCGTCGAACACCACAACGCAGGGGGTGTCCGCCTCGATGTCCAGGCGCATCACGCCTGGCCATGCCAGCGAGACCGGCCAGACCACGTCGACGAAGCAGTCGTCCCAGGGTCCCGGCGGCGGAGCCATCCGCTGACGGGTGGTGATGTTGTCGGAGTCCCGGCGCAGCATCGCCGAGGCCTCCAGAAGGACCTGGGCCGGCGTGCTGTGCCCGATCCGCCGGGCGAACCAGGGGTGCCAGCCCACGGATGCCGGGAAGGAGTGCTCGTCGGCCTCCAGGGTCGCCTTCTGCACCAGCCGGTGGGGCTCGATCCGCACGTAGTGCACGACCCGTCCGCCGAAGGGCCAGCGATCGTCGAACTTGCACATCAGGGTGATGGAGTCGTCGGTGCGTTCGAGAACCGTCCACGGGCGGTCCAGCGCCAGGCCGTGCGCAGCGTGCGGGGGCAGGCTGATCGGCAGCTGCACCTCACGGTCGTGGTGGGTGAACCGCCCGCGGCGCACGCGTCCGGCGTAGGGGGCCATGACGAAGCTGCCGTACATCGTCGAATCGTCCCCGGCCCGGTACAGCATCTCGTGGCCGGCGATGACCAGCGACGTCAGGCGTCCGCCGTCTGCGGGATCGACGGTGACGGACACGGAGTCGGCGCGCAGAATCTCGCTCACGCCGAGGAGTCTGCCCGGTCCGCGGCCCCCGTGTACCCCGGAACGGTCAGCAGCGCCGGACGTTCACGCAAGGTGACGTCCAGGCTGTGAGCCGTGTACTGCTCCCCGACCCGGGTGAACTGGACGAGGGAGCCGGCCAGCGGGCCGGCCAGGCGCAGCCGCCCCTGCCGGGCGAGGCGATCCAGCGCCACCTGGATGATCTCGCTGGCCATCGCGCCGAGCTTGGCGTCGTCGGAGTTGCGATGCTTGCGGCGCACCAGGTCGACCTGGGCGAGCCCGTCGAGCCCCACCATGCCCAGCGCGTCGACCAGCAGGCCGAGCTCGACCCCGTACCCGGTCGGGAACTCCAGACGCTCGAGCAGGCTGCGCCTGGCCGCGTACTCCCCGGACAGCGGCTGTACGAACCCGGCCAGCGCAGGCCAGAACAGGTTGAGCAGGGGTCGGGCCACCAGCTCGGTGACCCGTCCGCCCCCGGCCGGCAGGACGGACTCGCCCTGGCGCAGCGGCCGGTCGTAGGTGGCTTTGACCAGCGCCACGTCCGGGTCGGTCAGCAGCGGGCCGAGCAGCCCGAGGACGAAGTCGGTGGTGAAGTCCTCGAGGTCGGAGTCCAGGAACACCACGACGTCCCCGCTGGTGGCCGCGACACCGCGCCACAGCACCTCGCCCTTGCCGGGCAGCGGAGCGACGTCAGGCAGCACCTGCTCGCGCAGCACCACGCGCGCACCGGCCTCGCGGGCCCGCGCGACGGTGTCATCGGACGAGCCGGAGTCGACCACCACGAGCTCATCGACCAGGCTCGCCCCACCGGTTCGGGCACCCTCGACCAGGTCGTGGCGCACCTGCGCCACGATCGTCCCGACCGTGCGCTCCTCGTCCAGCGCCGGAAGCACGACGCTGACCCGGGTGCCGGTGAGGGCCTTGGCCGCGACGAGACGCTGTGGCAGCCAGTCGCGGGCGTGGCTGGACCGCCGCGCCACCCAGTCACTCAGGGACGGTGGCAAGTCGGACGCGGCGCCGTGCAGGGTTACCAGATGTCCTCGACGATGTGTACCGCGGCCTCCTCGGCCGAGAAGTCAGCGTGGTCACCGACGGCGATGTGCGCGATGGCCTGGGCGGTGTCATCGGCGCGGATGCCCTCGTCGTCCTCCACGAGTCGTCCGTCGTGCTGGTGCGGGTCGGAGGGGCCGAACTCCTCGTCGTAGGTGCGGTCGTCCTCGGCCTCCACGGGCCCAGCGTCCGGGTCGATGTACCACGAGCCGCTCATGAGAACCTCCTCACCGGTGCGACTGCCCCTTCCCCGTCCGCCGGGTGATCACCGGTGACCGGCAGCCTACCTGCTGATCTCTGCCCCCAGCATGGCGCGATCCGGCCCGAAGAGATCGGGACCTCTGCCTCTGACTCCGCACACGCTGCGTGCGAGACACAGGGACGGACCCATGGGCGCCCACGTCTGGCGCCCGGTCAGCACCTGGGAGGAGCCAGCAGATGGCCTGGGACGTCATCATGAAGACCCAACCACCGACCGTGCCGCCCCACCTGAGTGACTACGACGCCGGGTACGGGCAGTTCTCCTGGAGCGACGTGCCGGGTTGGCTGGACGGGCTGCCCGCCGGCGGGATGAACATCGCGTACGAGGCCGTCGACCGGCACCTCGGAGGGCCGCGGGCCGACCGCGTCGCGCTGCGGTTCCTGGCCAAGCACGGCGTGGACCGCGAGCTCACCTACGCCGAGCTCGCCCGGGTGTCCAGCCGGTTCGCCAACGTGCTCGCCGGGCTCGGCGTGGTGGCCGGTGACCGGGTGTTCGGGTTGATGGGCCGCCAGCCCGACCTGTACGCGGCGATCCTGGGCACCCTCAAGCACCGGTCGGTGTTCTGCCCGCTGTTCAGCGCGTTCGGTCCCGAGCCGGTCAAGCAGCGCCTGCAGCTCGGGTCCGGGTCGGTGCTGGTCACCACCCCCGCCCTGTACCGCAAGAAGGTGGCGCCGATCCGGGATCAGGTGCCCACCCTCACCCACGTGCTGCTGTCCGGACCGGGGTTCGAGCGGGTCGCCGACGAGCCCGGCGTGCACGACCTGGCAGCCCTGCTCGAGCAGGCGTCCGAGGACTACCGGATCGAGAAGACCGACCCCGAGCGCCGGGCGTTGCTGCACTTCACCTCCGGCACCACCGGGACACCCAAGGGTGCGGTCCACGTCCACCAGGCCGTGCTGGCCCATCACGCCACGGCGCGCTTCGTGCTGGACCTGCACGACGAGGACGTGTACTGGTGCACCGCCGACCCCGGCTGGGTCACCGGCACGTCCTACGGGGTCATCGCACCGCTGAGTTGCGGGGTCACCGTGATCGTTGACGAGCTGGAGTTCGACGCCGACCGCTGGTACCGCATCCTGGACGAGCAGCAGGTGACCGTCTGGTACACCGCTCCCACCGCGCTGCGGATGCTCATCAAGGCCGGCACCGAGCGGGCCAAGGAGCACGACCTGTCACGCCTGCGGCACGTGATGAGCGTCGGGGAGCCGCTCAACCCAGAGGTCGTGGTGTGGGGGCAGGAGGCCTTCGGGCTGCCGATCCACGACAACTGGTGGCAGACCGAGACCGGCGCGATCATGATCGCCAACTACGCGTCCGCGCCGATCAGGCCCGGCTCGATGGGCCGCCCGGTGCCCGGCATCCAGGCCGCGCTGCTGGCCCGTGACCCGCACGGAGACCCGGTGCTGGACGAGGCCGGCCGGCCCGTCCTGGTGGACGAGCCGGACGTCGAGGGCGAGATCGTGCTGCGGGCGCCGTGGCCGTCGATGATGCGCGAGTACCTCGGGATGCCCGAGCGCTACGCCAAGGCGTTCGTGGGTGGCGAGCCCGGCACCGGGTGGTACCGCTCGGGTGACCTCGCACGGCGCGACGCCGACGGCTGGTTCTGGTTCGTCGGACGCGGCGATGACGTGATCAAGTCCGCCGGGCACCTCATCGGGCCGTTCGAGGTGGAGAGCGCGCTGATGGAGCACCCGGCGGTGGCCGAGGCGGGCGTCATCGGCGTCCCCGACCCGGTCGCCGGCGAGGTGGTCAAGGCGTTCGTGGCGCTGCGCTCGGGCTACACCGAGAGTGACGACCTGGTGCTCGAGCTCGTCGGGTTCGCCCGCAAACGGCTCGGCGCCGCCGTCGCCCCGCGGCAGATCGAGGTGAAGGCGGACCTGCCGAAGACCCGCAGCGGCAAGATCATGCGGCGGCTGCTCAAGGCACGCGAGCTCGGCCTGCCCGAGGGTGACCTGTCGACCCTGGAGTCCGGACGATGAGCGCGGCCGCGCCGCGACCGTCCGAACCGAGCCTCACCCCGGCAGCAGCCATGCCGAGCGGGCCGGAGCATCCGCTGCCCGACCCCGAGGTCGCCCTGGAGCTGTACCGGCAGATGCTGCGCATCCGGCGCTTCGAGGAGCGTTGTGTCGAGCTGTACAGCGCGACGAAGATCCGCGGCTTCCTGCACCTCTACATCGGGGAGGAGGCCGTCGCGACCGGGATCATGCGGCACCTGCGTCCCGAGGACGGCGTGGTGGCGACCTACCGCGAGCACGGCCACGCCCTGGCGCGCGGCATGACGATGGACTCGATCATGGCCGAGATGTACGGCAAGGTCGAGGGCTGCTCCCGAGGCCGCGGTGGCTCGATGCACCTGTTCGACGCGGCGCTGCGCTTCTACGGCGGCAACG
>Ga0114939_10003675_pt1 | contig 10566 bp, 5 predicted proteins | sample AshMeaCrysSpring_FD_87196 | JGI IMG/M metagenome (GOLD analysis project Ga0114939, IMG submission 87196) | Groundwater microbial communities from Big Spring, Nevada to study Microbial Dark Matter (Phase II) - Ash Meadows Crystal Spring | ecosystem: Environmental > Aquatic > Deep subsurface >... | reverse complement strand
TAATGTGCTCCGTAATGCGTAAAACTGCAGTGCGTTGTTCATCAGCGTCAAATCCTGGAGAGTCAATTAAGATCATTCCGCGTAATTGACGCGCTGGACAAGTCTTGAGTTGCAAATAGGCATCAATTCGCCGTCCTTCACCTGCTACTACTGCATCAATTTCGCGGCTAATTTTATAAAAGGGAAAACGCAAATCCGCATCTAAAGCAAATCCAGGCAATACCCGGACATTATCTTCGGTACTGTAGGAAATAACAGTAAATTTATCATCGACCGCTTGATTTCCGGTTAATTGTAATCGATAGCCGAGATAATCATTAATAAAAGTCGATTTACCGGAGGAATAGGTACCGAGAACCGTTACAATTGGCCACCATGGTACATGCCCGGCATAAGACTCTTCGTGGTGTAAAAAACCGATATTACGCGCAATTTGATCCAGCGCCCGAAAACTCTTTACCGCTTCCAAAAGGACCGGATTTTCTTGTTGCAGATGTAACTCCAAACTTTGGAGGCGTTGTTCAATTTTTGATTCGTGGATTTTGTTATTCATAAAATTCTCTGCATGGAAATTAATTTAGCTAAGTAAATTCCATTCACCATAATAGCTTACTCTGAATTATATCAAATTGTAACTGTTGTCTAGTTGCTTATCCGGCAAAGAGTAGCGCAAGCCGTCTAATAGGAATCCCCGCCCTTCAAGACCGGGGAGGGAATCAACTTACATAGCTAAACGCGCCGCATAATTCGTAAATCGGCCTCCGCTTGAGCAACCGCCTGGGCCGCATCCATTAATGGCTGATATAAATCTTGGCGTAAAAATAACGCGTCCTCATGGAGACGCTGTAATTGTTCTACTCCTTGCATTAAAGAATTTTCTAATTGCTCCCGGCGCAATTGGAAACGCTGTACTAACGAATTAACACTATCATTATTCCCATCTGCAAAACTCTTGGATGATGATGGAGAATTGCTATTCATGGAATAACTTTTGAGAATATTTCCATCTTGGAGCGGCGATTTACGCTTAAAGATAATTCGCAACAGACGGACAAAGTGCTGTTTTGGTTGTGGTTGAATCTGGTCGCGCTCAATTTCAAAATCACGCATTAGGCGCTCATACTCTAAACGCAAATAAAATAGCTCGCGAAACTTCTTATTAAAAATTTCATCTCCGGCTTCCGCACGCCATTTCTTGAGCCGCGCCGCAAAAACCGTTCGGGAATTCTCCAGCGCTACCTCCCGCCTTCTTAACTCACGATGATATTTTTTACTTTTGAAGATTGCCAAAGGAGTATTTAATGCCTTGGGTAATGGATTAGGATGCACGCGGAATGCAGACGGATTAATTGGCGGTGCCGGTCCTGGCGAAGGAACTGCATTAATTGCCTCCCAAACTTTAACTAGATCAAAGGAGCTTGGCCCTAATTCAATTGGTGAAGCCGGTCGCGGGCTATTAAAAAAGAATATCTTTGATTTTTGTTCTAATTTACACCATGGACATTCATTTAACTCATCAAAATATTGATGACTGGTAATTTGTGAACAAGTGGATAATTGTTCTTTTAACGCATCGAGAGCAGTGAGCCATTCGCGCGCGGTTGGGCGGTATTTAGTATAAGAGCTTTCTTCTGAGAACGCGCGTTCAAATAGCCAGGCAATATTCGCGGGCAAAATATTTAACGGTACACTATTGGGCGGTGGCGCCATTTTTTTAGAACCGGCATTGCTTCCAAAGGCGAAACGAAATTCTTGAATGGCCTTTTCGACCGGCATCTCTTCTGCGCCTAAATATACTCCGCTATAAGGATGACGCCCCATTAATAATAAATGAAAAATCAATACCGCCAAACCGAAATTATCATGATTACGTGTTCGATGTACTCCATGAAAAGAATGTCCCTGCAGTTCTGGTGGAGTAAAATGCCCGACACCCACTTCACATAAATAATTTTTTGCGGATGTCGTAATCTGAAATGAATCACAGTCGATTAATTTTACGATACTATTCCGTGCCACTACGATATTATTTTGATTGACATCGGCAATTACATGATTGTGGGCGTGAATTACATCAAATGCGGCGGCTACATTCCGCGCCGTATTGACGAGGAAGCCCCAATCCGCATTCGGAAATTGTTGTTTGCGATGCCCCGGCCCGTAGAGATGATGAATTGGCTCATACCCAATCACTTTGGGCATAATAAATCCGCAAATTGCCCCTCCGCGCAATGTCGTATATAACGCATCCACCGGCCACGCCGCAATTTTACGCAATGACTCGGTCCCACATTCGACCATTGCCAAAAGTTTTGCCTGGCGATGCGTCGGTAATGGCTGATGATAAACTTTTGCGACGAAATCCGCTCCATATAATGGCAAATCATAAACAGCGCCCTCTCCACCCGCACCAATCTTTTTCCCGAGGGGAATATGCTGACCGGAGGCATCAAATAAATCATTCATTAATTCAGCCTTAGCATCCTAATTGCCGAAAAAATCGGTAACGGAGGAGGGATTTAATTATCTTTTCGGCAGGGGGAGAAGTCTCCATATTTCACGATTGTAATCACTAATGGTGCGGTCGGTAGAAAATTTTCCACTTGCGGCGGTATTATAAATGCTCATACGGGTCCAAGTTTCACTATCTCGATAAATTGCCGCGGCACGTCGTTGCGTATTTACAAAGGAGCGAAAGTCTGCAATTGTCATCCATGGGTCATCGGGACTGCGTAGAGAATCAATAATTACCTGAAAGATTCCTGGCTCGAATTGACTAAAATGCCCGCTTTCCAATAGATGAATAACTCGCGCCAAATCATCATCCTGGTCAATTATCGAGTTTGGATTATATTTATTGCGAGTGATTTCTACTTCCTCGGCATTTAATCCGAAGAGAAAGAAATTATCCGCGCCGACTGCATCGCGAATTTCGATATTTGCGCCATCGAGCGTGCCGATAGTAATTGCGCCATTCATCATAAACTTCATATTTCCGGTCCCCGAGGCCTCTTTTCCAGCAGTTGAAATCTGTTCGGAAAGGTCTGTCCCGGGACAAATAATCTCCATTGCCGATACTCGATAATCCGGGAGAAACGCAACCCGCAATAATTTTCCGACTTCCGGGTCATGATTAATCACTAGCGCAATATTATTAATCAGTTTAATAATTCGTTTGGCAATACGATAACCGGGCGCGGCCTTTCCACCCAATAATACGCACCGCGGCGTCCATTCGGCAATATCACCGCGTTTAATTCGATCATAAAGATGAATTACATGCAGGCAATTCAATAATTGACGTTTATATTCATGAATACGTTTTACCTGAACATCAAATAATGATTCCGTATCAAACCACACTCGACAATCCATTTGCACTAGATTCGCCAGGCGCATTTTGTTAATTCGGCGTACTGCCCGCCACCGCATTCGAAAATCGGCATTATCGGCTAATGGGGCGAGAAGCGATAATTGATCTAAATCGCATATCCAGTCGTCGCCAATCGCACTGGTAATTAATTCTGCGAGTGCCGGATTACAACCTGCTAACCAGCGTCGATGGGTCACACCATTGGTTTTATTATTAAATTTTTCCGGCCATAATTCATGAAAATCATAAAATAAACCGCTGGCTAAAAGCCGGGAATGTAATTCAGCGACGCCATTAATCGAAAAACTCCCGACAATTGCCAAATATGCCATTCGCACCATTGGGTCCGCGCCTTCTTCAATTAAAGATAAGCGCTGCTGACGTGCAATATCTCCGGGCCAGCGCCGGGCAACCTCTACAAGAAATCGGGCATTTATTTCAAAGATTATATCTAAGAGGCGCGGGATTAATTGCCGAAACATCCGCACCGGCCAGCGTTCTAATGCCTCCGGGAGCAAAGTGTGATTAGTATATGCCATCGTGCGGGTGGTAATTGCCCAGGCTTCATCCCAGCCTAAATGATAATCATCCAGCAATAGGCGAATTAATTCGGGAATTGCACAGCTCGGATGCGTATCATTTAATTGGAAACAATTTTTTGCGGTAAATTCACTAAAATCTCGGCCGTGACAATGCACCCAGCGGCGTAAAATATCTTGGAGGCTAGCCGATGCTAAAAAATATTGTTGGCGGAGGCGCAATTCTTTGCCGTTTTCACTCGCGTCATTGGGACATAACACCATCGTAATATGTTCCGCGATATTTTTATCGCGCACCGCCTCGGTGTAAGAACCGGCATTAAATTCGCTCAAATTAAATTCATCAGTAGCCGCCGCAGACCACAGGCGTAGAGTATTTACAATTCCGTTGCGATAGCCAGGGATGGGAATGTCATAAGGAACCGCTAATACATCTTGGGTATCACGCCAATAGGCACGCAAGCTACCATCATGGTCGCGGAACATTCCAGTTTTTCCGCCGAAACGAATTCGTTGAGTAAATTCCGGGCGTTTAATTTCCCAAGGATTGCCACCGCGCAACCAATGGTCTGGTTCTTCAATTTGATAACCATTTTCAATTCGCTGGCGAAACATCCCATAGACGTAACGAATACCATAACCCATTACCGGCAGGCGCAAATTCGCGCAGGAATCCAAAAAACACGCCGCGAGCCTTCCCAATCCACCATTTCCCAATCCGGCATCGTGTTCACTCTCGGCCATTTCCTCAAAAACCAATCCCAATTGCTTTATCGCTTTTTTTATCTCTTGGTCAATTCCCAGATTAAGCACTGCATTTCCCAGTGTTCGTCCCATTAGGAATTCCATAGATAGGTAATACGCAAAGCGGCTATTGTTTTCTTCATAGGAATATTGCGTATTTTTCCAGAGATCAATTAATCGATCTCGTAGCGTTAACGCGAGAGATTCATAATAATAATGCGCACTCGTGCAATAACGATCCCTACCGAGTGTATGATTAAAATGGCGAAGGAAATCAGCGCGAATAGTTGCCGCGTCCATTGGCAATGGCGGGATATCTTCGAATGCTGGGGAAGGGAGAGATAAATGTTCCATAATTGGAGAAATCAACGAGTGGCGCGGCGCTGTTCTAAAATCAATTCTTTGGTGCGATCTAGCCACCAAGTTTCCAACCCTAGAGCATAAAGCGGGGTCTTCGCTGGACGACTAAATTTATCCCAATATGCAACCCGATAGAAATTGATATGCCAGTGAGGAATGACATAAAAATTCCATAACAGGACGCGATCCAAGGCGCGGGTCCGAATTACCAGGGAATTGCGATCTGTTGCGGAGATAACCTGCTCGACTAATTGATCAATCACTGGGTCCCGCACCCCGGCAATATTGCGGCTCCCTTCACTCATGGCATTTTCGGAACTCCAAAAATCGCGCTGTTCATTTCCCGGGGAAAGTGATTGCGACAGGCTCTCGACGATTACGTCATAATCAAAGCTATTGAGACGATTTTGATATTGCGTAATATCAACAGTTCGGACTCGCGCATTAATTCCGAGGCGCTCCAAATTACCCACAAAGGGCAAAACGACGCGCTCAAAATCCGCCGAAGAAAGCAAAATCTCAAATTCTAAAGGCTGGCCGTTTTGATTTACGAGGCGTTGGTCTTTAATTTCCCAGCCGGATTTTTTTAATAATTCCATGGCACGGCGTAAATTATCGCGGATTTGTCCTGACCCATCAGTATGGGGCGGTAGATATTCCTGATCAAAAACTTCCTCCGGGACTTTATTGCGCAATGGAGTTAAGAGCGTTAATTCCTCGGGACTCGGAAGACCTGTCGCAGCCAAATCAGAATTGGCAAAGAAACTTTTGGTACGGGTATAAGCCCCATAAAAGAGATTTTTATTCGTCCATTCAAAATCAAACGCATAACCTAAAGCCTGACGCACCCGACGGTCATTAAATATTGGGCGCCGGGTATTAAAAAAGAATCCCTGCATTCCTGCTGGCTCATCGTTAGTAATTTCAACTTTCTTTAGCAGTCCATTTCGCACCGCCGCAACGTCGTACGCCATCGCCCAATTCTTAGCGACATTTTCGACACGCACATCGTATTCGCCGGCTTTGAGGGCCTCCAATGCAATCAATCCATCTCGATAATAATCAATTTGGATGCGGTCGAAATTATAACGTCCGCGATTTACTGGTAAGTCTTTTCCCCAATAATCCGCGACTCGCTGATAAGTAATACTGCGTCCGGGGTTCATTTTTTCAATTCGATACGGTCCGCTACTTAACGGGATTTCGAGGGTGGTTTTATCAAAAGTGCGGGATGCCCAATATTTTTTTGACAAGAGCGGCATTTGTCCTAAGATTAAAGGTAATTCACGATTATTGCCGGGGGTAAAACTAAATTGCACCGTCCGTTCTCCCACCGCCTCGGCCTTGATAATTCCAGTGTAATACATCCGATAAAACGGATGGCCTTTACTTTTTAACGTCTCAAAACTCCAGATTACGTCCTCAGCGGTAATTGGACTGCCGTCGTGAAAACGCGCTTCACGACGCAAAATATATTTTACCCAGGAGCGATCCGCTGGAGTCTCAATTGTTTCGGCAACTAACCCGTATTCCGAAAATGGCTCATCTTGAGATTGCGCAGCGAGCGTATCGAAAAGGAAACCATTACTTGCTGGTGCGATTCCTTTCAAGATAAATGGATTGAGATTATCATAAGTACCGATTGCGGAAAGGCGTAAGGTACCGCCTTTCGGGGCATCAGGATTGACATATTCGAAATGGTGAAAGTTTGGCGGATATTTTAAGTCGCCGTGCATGGCAAGCCCGTGAACGGGAATTGCGTGTGCTGTGGATAAAATTCCCTGCAGAAAAAGAATCGCTAGAATTATAATAATCCGCATAATTATCTACCTCGGTAATAGACGTTGCTCGACACGTTGCCAAAGGCGATTATTAGTAAAAGTGCGCACGAAAGGTTGAATATTCGGGGTAAATTGCCAGGTGCCGATTATTATAGTGTACAAATTAATAAACGGGAGCGGATTACGCCAGGAAAAAATTTTCACTGCGGTGCCAAAAGATTTCTTTAATTTCGCGCCATATAGATCAACACTATAAATCTCATCTAAAATTAGATGAGTAATATATCCGCCGGCAGCAAAAAATCCCGCAATCCATGCCGTCAGCGGTGAAAAATTCCCCCAGCGCGCGGTAATAATTGCCGTGATACACCCGAATAAAACCGCTGCCGGAAGCGAATGAAATACCCCGCGATGAATCGTCAGACGCGGAAATAAATTAATCATTGCGTAGCGTAAAATTAAAAACGCCCCGAGCCATATCGCACATAATTCAATGATTGATCGCTTGGAGGCAAAACTCACCAGCAAGATTGACGCGCCTAAAATCGGAATTATCCATAAACCGATGCGTAAAGGCGTGGATTTATCCGCATCTAAATCAGGCGCAATTCCACCGATTGTCCCGAGAGAGAAATAACCAATTGCCATTAGCGGCGTGGCTAATCCGGTTGTAATGAGTACCGTCGCGCTAATTGCGCTTACGGTCATCGCAACCGCGAGATGAACAGGAAATGAGGCCATAGTAAAACTGTTTTTGTGACCGGAGAGAGATTGAGAGTTCGGCAATTTAGCAATAATTGCTCGAGAGAGCAAATTTTAGTGACAGGAAAGGGGCGGGTCGCTAAACTGACAGGCGCCTCAATCCCGGGGCGTCAAGAAAATGGTGGCGAAGGTGCGTCAATCCGCTGTGTTAGCCCTCGCGGAGGGTAGCGTGTTTCGCGGGGAATCCATCGGCGTGGATGGGCTTGCGGTGGGCGAGGTCGTCTTTAACACCGCGATGACTGGCTATCAAGAGATTCTGACTGACCCGTCTTATTGTCAACAGATTGTAACGCTGACCTACCCGCACATCGGCAATGTCGGTTGCAACCCCGAGGACGAGGAGGCGGGGCGGATCTACGCTACCGGCCTGGTGATTCGGGATTTGCCGGTGCGGGTGTCGAATTTTCGTTCCCGATGGTCGGTGCCGGACTACCTGGCACGCCACAAGGTCGTGGCGATTGCTGGGGTAGACACCCGACGCTTGACGCGGTTATTGCGTGAGAAAGGCGCCCAAAACGGGGCGATTGTCGCCGGCGAGCACCCGGATGTAAGTCAGGCGCTGGCAGCGGCGCGGGATTTTCCGGGATTAAAGGGCATGGATTTGGCGAGGGTGGTGAGTACCCCCCGTGCCTATTCTTGGGATGAGGGGGTATGGCGCCTGGGGCAGGGATATGCGAAAACGAGCGGGGCGCGGTGGCGGGTTGTTGCCTATGACTATGGAATTAAACGGAATATTTTGCGGATGTTGGCGAGTCGCGGGTGTGCGGTGACGGTTGTCCCGGCCGAGACCCCCACCCCCGAGGTGCTGTCCCTCCGACCCCACGGGGTATTCCTCTCCAATGGTCCGGGCGACCCGGAGCCGTGCACTTATGCGATTGCGGCGATTCGCGAATTGATCGCGCAGGGTATGCCGCTATTTGGGATTTGTCTCGGGCACCAGCTTTTGGGATTATCCAGTGGTGCGCGCACGGTCAAAATGAAATTCGGGCACCACGGTGCGAATCATCCGGTTCAGGAACTCGCCACGGGGAAGGTATTGATTACCAGTCAGAATCACGGATTTGCGGTAGACGAGGCGAGTTTATCGGGGGAAATTGTCGCGACCCATCGGTCGCTATTCGACGGAAGCCTTCAGGGGATTATGCGAACCGACGCGCCGGCATTTAGTTTTCAGGGACATCCCGAGGCGAGTCCTGGTCCGCATGATATTGGTGCGCTATTTGACCAATTTATTGATCTGATGGCGCAGGTTAATTCTAAAATTGGAGCATCCCCAGTTGCGTAGTTAATTTTTCTAAGGCGCTCTTCATTTGTAATAGACGCTCCTGCTCTTTTGTGACTATTGCGGCGGGGGCGCGCTCGACAAAATTAGCATTCGCGAGCTTTTCCTGAATGCGACCCAAGTCTTCTTTTAGGCGCTTAATTTCTTTATCGAGGCGTTTGGTTTCCGCCGCGATGTCAATTAAACCCGCAAGCGGAATAAATATATGGAGCTGCCCAATTAAAGAAGTGGCAGCGGGCGGGGCTTTAGTCTCATTATCAATCCAACTCAGTGAATCGATTCGTGCTAACGAGCGGAGAAATTCCTGATTGCGCGCAATCCGTTCACGGTCTTGATGCGTTCCATATTGCAGTAATACCGATATTGATTTCGCTGGAGAGAGATTAAATTCCCCGCGAATATTTCTGATCCCGAGGATAAAATCCTGCACCCAATTAATTTCTGCCTCGGCTTCGGGGTCGAGTCTATTCTGATCACTGTGTGGATACGGTGCGTGCATTAAAGTCGGGGTGGTTTTTCCCATAAGCGGCGCAACCCACTGCCAAATCTCCTCCGTAATAAACGGAATTAACGGATGCGCAAGTCTGAGCAGGGTCTCCAATACATAAAGTAATGTGTAGCGGGTATTGCGTTGCATTTCGAGAGATGCGGCACCGCTCAAAATCGGTTTAGAAAATTCTAGATACCAATCACAATATTCATTCCACGTAAAGTCATAAAGTGAATTGGCCGCTAGATCAAAACGGTAATCATTCAGTGCCGTGGTAATTGCGATAATGGTGCGCTCTAAGCGGGAAATGATCCAACGCTCGGCAAGCCCGCCCCGCGTTACTTTATTAATATCGTGTCCCTCGGTATTGATTAGTACATAACGGGCGGCATTCCAAAGTTTATTGCAATAATTGCGATAGCCAGCGATTCTGCCCAACTCGAAATTAATATCTCGCCCGGTGGTGGCTAATGCCGCGAAAGTAAAACGCAACGCATCGGCACCAAAAGATGGGATCCCGTTTGGATATTCAGCGCGTGTTGATTGAGCAATACGCTGTGCCATTTCCGGTTGCATCAATCCGGCGGTGCGCTTTTCGACCAATTTTTCGAGTTCAATTCCATTAATTAAGTCTATCGGGTCTAAAACATTTCCCTTCGACTTTGACATTTTTTGTCCGTGAGCGTCGCGAACTAGTCCGTGGATATAAACTTCGCGAAATGGGACGTCGCCGGTGAATTTCAATCCCATCATAATCATCCGCGCAACCCAAAAGAAAATAATATCAAACCCGGTAATTAACACCGAAGTTGGATAAAAAGTCTTTAATTCGGGGGTAGATGCCGGCCAACCCAAAGTAGAGAACGGCCACAGCGCGGAAGAAAACCACGTATCCAGGACATCCTCATCTTGAGATAAATGGACATCGTCCGCGAGATGATATTTAGCGCGAGCCAATTGTTCGGAATGGGCGACATAAATATTTCCAGCGGGGTCATACCAGGCGGGAATACGATGCCCCCACCAAATTTGGCGGCTAATACACCAATCTTGAATATTGCGCATCCATTCAAAATAAGTTTTCGTCCAATTATCGGGAATAAATCGGATTTGTCCGTTTTCGACAGCGCGAATTGCCGGCTCGGCCAGCGGTGCAATTCGTACATACCATTGATACGTGAGAAACGGCTCAATTATCGCGTGGGTACGGTCGCCACGCGGGATCATAAGTTTGT
>Ga0114939_10003674_pt1 | contig 10567 bp, 10 predicted proteins | sample AshMeaCrysSpring_FD_87196 | JGI IMG/M metagenome (GOLD analysis project Ga0114939, IMG submission 87196) | Groundwater microbial communities from Big Spring, Nevada to study Microbial Dark Matter (Phase II) - Ash Meadows Crystal Spring | ecosystem: Environmental > Aquatic > Deep subsurface >... | reverse complement strand
CGAAGTTGCGCGCGCTGCCGTAGTCCTCGGTGCTGCCGTCGGCATCCGGCCAGTTATACGTGAGTTCGATCTCGGCGGCGGGCGATTCGTCCGCGGCGAGGAATACCAGCGTGTAGCGCCCCTGCGGGTTCTCCATCCGCCGGCTCTCCCGCAGGCCCAGCCCCCCGCAAAAGAAGCGCAGGTTCGCGTCGAGGTCGCGGACGCGGATCATGGTGTGCAGGTATTTCATGGCGGTGGCATCGCGTGGGGATGACGCATGATCCCACGCGATGCCGGTGCCCTGCATGTGGACCCCGTTTCAGTACCTCGTGGCCACCTGCCCGACATTGCGCGCGAGCAGCGCGTCCCGATCCACGCCTGCGCGGGCGATGCGTGCGTGCGTGTTGTAGTCGCCCTTGCGTTCGTCGGCGGCAGAGACCAGGGCCGCGGCGAACCGCATTGCGGGATCGGCGGGCCGCAGTTTCAACGCTTCGGCGATCCGCAGGCTGCCGTCGCCCTTTGCGAGTACGCCACGCAGCGCGGCGACATCGACCTTGCCGATGCCCGGCATGTCGTAGCCCTGCAGGCGCGCGATGTCCTGCAGGGTTTCGGCGAAATAGCCGGCATCGAACAGGGCCAGCGACTTCGCCTGCGGGGTCTTCGCCGCGGCCACGCGTGCATCGAGCCTGGCGGCGAGGTCGCGCAAGGTCGCGCCATCGGCACTGGCATAGATCGCGGCACGACGCAGGGTTTCCATGCGCGCGATCACCGGAGCCTGCGGCGAGAGCAGGCCGAGCGTGTCGGCGGACAGGCGGGTGGTGTCGTAACGGCGATCGATGCGGTTCCAGCCATCGCCCCACGGCAGCGAGGCCGCACCGGCGGTATCGAACGGATGACAGAGCAACGGCGGCCCGGCATTGGCAGCCGAGGCGAACAACAACGCGATGGCGAGCAGCGCGATGCGCGGGGAAGGAATTCGGGAAGGACGAAGCAGGTGCATGGCGGTCTCCTGGAGTGAGGATGCTGCGTAGCGACTCCGCTGCGCATGCATGGGGGGGACGCGCGCAAGGGTCCCGGCGTTAACCGTTGCCCTGGCCCTGCAACCACTGCGTCACCTTGCCGTTGCGCGACGGCAGCACATCCGGCCACTGCGCCCACCAGCGCTTGACCCGTGGATACGGCAACGCATCCCACCAGGCGTTGAGCACGGCCATCCGGCCGGTGTTCCACGCATCGCGGGTCGCGACCGGCGTGGGCAGCAGTGCCGCCAGCCGTTCGAACAGCGGGCCTTCGGCCAGTCGCGGGTAGTCGCGCAACAGTGCCAGCAGGCTGATCGCATCCTGCGCCCGCGATGCGGCAATCAGGCGGCGGACTTCCGCGCCGTGCGGATCGACATCGCCGGTGCGCGCGTCAATCGCTTCCAGCGCGGCAACGAAGGCCGGCGTGGCCGAGACCGCGTAGGGCGTGCCGGCCGCGCCATCGCCGTTCACCCGCACCCGCGCGCCCTCGGGCACCAGCACCTCGCGCCGCAGGTTGTCGACCTGGACCCAGCCGCTGAGCACGCTCAGGCTGCCATTGCCATCGGCATCGACCTTGAGCAGGAATTCGCAGCCGAGGTCGATCACGTCCGCACCGGCAACGCCGACGCCGAACTGACCGGGCGGTGCCCACACCCGCGCCCACAGGCTGCCCTGCTGCAAGACCACGCGATGGCGGCCGGTGCGCGTCTCGACCAGGCGCAGGCGCGATCCCTCGCCGATGGCGATTTCGCCGATGCCGGCGGCGCGCAGCCGGGTCATGGTGCCAGTGCCGGTTTCCAGGGTGCCCGCGAGCGCCAGCGCGGAGCCCGCGTGCACCTTGCGGCCGTCGATGCGCACGTCGCCGCGTTGTGCGGTGACCTGCCAGGGCTGGCCAGCCTCCCACTGCAGGCGCTGCTGGTACCACAGCCGCATGCCCAGTGCGCATACCGCGAACGCGGCCGCGGCAGCCAGAGCGATGCGCCAGTGCCGGCGCGGGCGTGTCGGCGCCTGCACGGCGGCGCGACGCTGGCGACGCGGCGCCCCGACATGCGCATGTCCGCGCAGCAGGCGCTCCAGCCGCGCGATCTCCGGATCGACCGGCCCGCTGCGATCCCACAGGTAATCGTTGTCCATGCCGTCGTCGTGCATGCCGCCCTGGCCAGGTTTGTCGCCGCCGTTCATCGCACGCTCGCTCCCATCCGTGCGCCAGTCAGCGCCGTGCGCAACAGGGCCATCCCGCGATGCAGGTTGACCCGCACGCTGCCCGGCGACAGGCCGGTGCGTTTGGCGATCTCCGGCCCGCTCAAGCCTTCCACCAGTCGCAGCATCAGGGTCTCCCGGTACGCCTCCGGCAAGCCACGAATCGCGGCGAGCGAGCGCTGCGCGTCCAGCCGGTCCTCGTGGGTCGCGTTCGCGTCCACCGCTTCGATCTCGATGCCGGTCAGCGGCGCGCGTCGGCGCTTCGCGTCCAGCGCCGCATGCCGGGCGATGCTCAGCAGCCAACCCGGAAACGCCGCCGCCTCGCGCAGTTCGCCCAAGCGCTGCAGCGCGGTTTCGAACACGTCCTGGGTCAGGTCGTCGGCATCGGCCTTCTGCACGTAGCCGAGCAACACGCCGTGCACCACCGGCGCGAAGCGGCGATACAGCGCGCCCTGCGCGCCGCCGGAACCCCGGCGCGCGGCATCGACCAGCGCAGGCAACGCTTCCACCTCGTCCACATCGTCCCAATGATCGCGAGCCATGGGCAGGACGATGGCAACGGGCGAGGTGTTAACGGGCCATCAGTCGAGGAACAGGTCCGGCAGCAACGGCTGGCCGGGCTCGACTGCGTACCGGTCGAAATCGCTGCATCCCGCTTCGCGGAGGACGTCCTCGTCGATCAGGAAATTGCCGCTGAACCCGCGCGCGTCGCGGACCAGCACGGCCTGCGCCGCATCGGCCATCACCTGCGGCGTGCGACAGTTGCGGGTGTCGACGCCGGGAATCATGTTGATTGCATCGGTGGCGATCACGGTCTTCGGCCAGAGCGCATTGACCGCCACGCCCTGCGGGCCGAATTCGCCGGCCAGGCCCAGGGTCACGAAGCTCATGCCCATCTTCGCCAGCGTGTAGCCGGCGTGCGGCGCCCACCATTTCGGGTCCAGCGTGGGCGGCGGCGCGAGGGTGAGGATGTGCGGGTTCGGTGCCTGCAGCAGGTACGGCAGGCAGGCCTGCGCGCACAGGAAACTGCCGCGCGCATTGACCTGCTGCATCAGGTCGAAGCGCTTCATCGGCGTATCCAGCGCGCCACGCAGCCAGATCGCACTGGCGTTGTTGACCAGGATGTCGATGCCGCCGAACGTGTCCACGGTGGCGGCGACCGCGGCGCGCACCTCGTCCTCCTCGCGGATGTCGCATTTCAGGGCCAGCGCCTGGCCGCCGGCGGCCTCGACCGCGCGCGCGGCATCATGGATGGTGCCAGGCAGCTTCGGATTGGGCACCGCCGACTTCGCGGCGATCGCGATGTTGGCGCCGTCGCGGGCCGCGCGCAGTGCAATCGCCAGCCCGATCCCGCGCGATGCGCCGGTGATGAAGAGCGTCCTTCCGCTCAGGTTCGACATGCGTCGCGACCACGTGTTGTGGAGCCGGGAGTGTAATCCTGCCCCGTATACTTCGGGGATGCACAGCGCCTGGTTCGACAACACGGTGGCCTGGATCGGCGCGCATCCCCAGGCCGCGGGGCTGTTGGTGTTCCTGGTCGCGTTCTGCGATGCGCTGGCGGTAGTCGGCATCGTGGTCCCGGCACTGCCCCTGTTGTTCGCGGTGGGCGCGCTGATCGGACTGGGCCACATCAACGGGCCGTATTCGGTGGTGTGCGCGGCGGCCGGCGCGTTCGCGGGCGATGCGCTGAGCTACTGGATCGGCCGCCGCTGGGGGCCGGCGATGCGCGACCTCTGGCTGTTCCGCCGGTACCCGGTGCTGCTGGAACGCGGCGAGGCCCTGTTCCGCCGGCACGGCAGCAAGGGCATCGTGACCGCCCGCTTCATCGGCGCGGTGCGCCCGTTCGTGCCGGCGGTGGCGGGCATGCTGCACATGCCGCTGAAGCGCTATGCGCCGGCCAGCGCCTTCGCGGCGCTCAGCTGGGCGGCGGTGTTCCTGGCCCCCGGCTGGATCTTCGGCGCGTCCTACGACGCGGTGGCCGCGGTGGCCGACAAGCTGGCGCTTGTCCTGTTCGGCCTGTTCGCCGCGCTGGCGCTGGTGTGGGCGCTGGTGCTCTACACCTGGCGCTGGTTCGCCGCGCATGCGGACAACCTGCTGGCGCAGGCCTTGCGCTGGACCCGCGCGCACCCGCGGCTGGGCCGCTATGCCGCGGCACTGATCGATCCGCGCCGACCGGAGTCGGCCTCGCTGGTGGTGCTGGCGACCTGCCTGTTCGCGGTGGCCTGGCTGTGGGCGGGCTTCACCGCCTGGCTGCTGGTGCGCGGCGAGCCGCTGCTGTTCGACCACGAGGTGCAGGCGGCGATGTTTGCCCTGCGCAACCCGCTTGCCGACCGGCTGATGGCGGCGCTGGCCGCGATCGGCAGCGCGCCGGTGCTGGGTAGCGCCTCCACCGCCGCGCTGCTGTGGCTGGTCTGGCGCAAGCGCTGGATGGCGGCGGCGCACTGGCTGGGCGCGATCGCGGTGGCGCTGTTGCTCACCGTCGGCGTGGGTGCGCTGGTGGACATGCCGCGCCCGCCCACCGCGGCGGCCGGTTTCGGCTTCCCGTCGATCGCAGTGACCATGACCACGGTGGTGTTCGGCTTCTTCGCGGTGCTGGTGGCCCGCGAATTCCCGGGCCGCCAGCGCGTCTGGCCTTACCTGGTGGTGGGCGTGGCGACCGCGCTGGTCGCCTTCGCGCGCCTGTACCTGGGCGCGCACTGGCTGCGCGATGTCACCGCCGCCATGCTGCTGGGCGTGGTCTGGCTGCTGGTGCTGGGCATCGCCTACCGGCGGCACAGCACGCGCTCGTTCTTCATCCGCCCGCTGGTCTGGGTGTTCTTCGGCACCTTCGCGCTGGCGTTGGGCTGGTATGCCCCACGCAGTGCGGATGCCACCCTCGCCCGATTCCTGCCGCCCGCGCCGCCAGCGCATCTGTCACTCTCGCAGTGGCAGCAGCAGGGCATCGCAGATCCGCGGCATTTCGACCTGCAGGCGGCGGGCGACCTGCGCGTGCTGCAACAGCGCCTGCAAGCCCGGGGATGGCGGGTGCAGCCGCCAGCGGATTGGGTGTCGGTACTCGGCCTGCTCGACGACGAACGGCCCCTGGCGCGCAAGCCGGTGCTGCCGTTGGCGCTCGATGCGCATCCGGAACAACTGCTGATGCGACGGCCCGGAGCCGATGACGGCAAGCTCGAGGTGTTGCGCATCTGGCCCGCGCCCGCGCAACTGGAGGACGGCACCCCGCTGTGGGTGGCGCGCCACGAGCGCATGGAGGCGCACACCCGGCTGCGCCTGCTCACGCTGTGGAAACCGATTCCGCACGGTACCCCGCTGCCCTCCGACCTGCGGGCGATGACCGGCGTGTCCGCCAACGGCGATGCGGTGATCCGGGTGCGCGTCACGCGCCGCTGAGCCCGGCTCAGGCGTACTCGGCGATCCCGTCGAGCAAGCGCTGCAGGCGCGCATGGGGATCGTCGAGTTGCAGCAATTCCTGCCGTTGCGGCATCGACAGCGGCAGCAGTTCCGCCAGCCGCCAGCCCACCCAGGCCGCATTCTCGAACAGCATCGGCGCCGGCTCGGCGTGTTCGCTCGCGAGCTGCAGCAGGATCCGCCGCAACAGCTCCGCCAGCAAGGCATGCTCGGGGCGCAGCCGCGGCGACGCCGCGTCGTCCTCTCGCCACTCGATGTCGGCAACCACCAGCCCGGTGTCGCGCACGCGTGTCCGCAACACGTGGAAGCGCCGGCGCCCGCGCACCCGCAGCGACAGCAGCCCCTCCGGCGTGGTGTCGAAATCCTCCACCAGCGCCTCGGTGCCGAACGCCGCCGGCATCGCCGGGCTTCCAGCCTCGTTGCCTTCCAGGATCAGGCAGACGCCGAAGCCGCCACCGCTGCGGCCGCAGTCGCGCACCATGTCCAGGTAGCGCCGCTCGAAGATCCGCAGGTCCAGTCCCGCGCCCGGCACCAGCACCGTGTGCAGCGGGAACAACGGCAGCGATACGGTCGCGTCAGGCATCGCGCAGGGCGGCGAGAAAGCGCCGCGGGGCGCCGTCGAAACCGCCGTTGGACATGAACACCACGTGGTCGCCGCTGCGCGCGACTTCGCGCAGCCGCGCGATCAGCGCATCGGCATCCGCCACCGCCTGCGCATCGCCGCGGATCGCTGCGATCACTTTGTCCGCGTCCCAAGGCAGTTCGGGGCGCGCCAGGAACACGACCGCATCGGCGATGTCCAGGGACGGTGCCAGCGCGTCGGCATGCGCGCCGAGCCGCATCGAATTGCTGCGTGGTTCCATCGCCACCACGATGCGGGCATCGCCGACCTTCGCGCGCAGGCCTGCAAGCGTTGTTCGGATCGCGGTGGGATGGTGGGCGAAGTCGTCGTAGATGGTGATGCCGCCGCGTTCGCCGATCACTTCCATCCGGCGCTTCACGCTGCCGAAGTCCGCGAGCGACGCGATGACCGACGCCACGTCGACGCCCACCGCGCTGCAGGCGGCGAGCGCGGCCAGCCCATTGAGCACGTTGTGGTCGCCCAGCATCGGCCACTCGACGGTACCCAGTTCCACGCCGCGATGCACGACGACGAACCTACTCCCGTCACCGCGCAGCTTTCGTGCACTCCACTCGAAGCCGGCATCGAAGCCGAAGCGCTCGACCGGCGTCCAGCAGCCCATCGCCAGCACTTCGCGCAGGCGCGCGTCGTGGCCGTTGACGACCAGCCGGCCGCGTCGCGGCACGGTGCGCACCAGGTGGTGGAACTGGCGCTGGATCGCGGCCACGTCCGGGAAGATGTCGGCGTGGTCGTATTCCAGGTTGTTGAGGATCGCGACCAGCGGCCGGTAGTGGACGAACTTGCTGCGTTTGTCGAAGAACGCGGTGTCGTATTCGTCCGCTTCCACCACGAATTCGCGGCCGCCACCGATGCGCGCGGACACGCCAAAATCCTCGGCCACGCCGCCGATCAGGAAGCCCGGCGCGCGGCCGGCTCGCTCCAGCAGGTAGGACAGGATCGTGGTGGTGGTGGTCTTGCCGTGGGTGCCGGCCACCGCGAGCACGTCGCGGCCGGGCAACAACCGCTCGCTCAACCATTGCGCGCCGGAGGTGTACTTCAGGCCGGCATCCAGCACGTACTCCACCGCTTCATTGCCGCGCGACAACGCATTGCCGATCACGATCTCGTCGCAACCGGCGGACAGGTTGGCGGGCACGTAGCCCTGCTTCAGCGCGATGCCGAGCTGCTCGAGCTGGGTGGACATCGGCGGGTAGATGTTCTGGTCGCTGCCCTCGACCTCATGGCCGAGTTCGCGCGCCAGCGCGGCGACGCCACCCATGAAGGTACCGGCGATGCCGAGGATGTGGAGTTTCAAGACAAGCTCCGAGAAATTCCGGGCGAAGTTCGGTGGTCGGGGGGCGCTTCAACCGAGCAAGTATCGGGGAGCGAATTGCAACGCCCCCCGACCGCCGGGCTTCGCCGCGGCCAATTCAACCGACGTCGTGTCCCGGCTGGATCGCCTCGATGATCCGGGTGAACACGTCGTCCAGCGAGCCCACGCCATCGACCACGGTGAGCTGGCCGTGCTGGCGGTAGAATTCGATCACCGGCGAGGTCTGCTGGTCGTAGACATTCAGCCGGTGGCGCACTGACTCCGGGGTGTCGTCGGCGCGGCCTTCGGCCTTCGCGCGTCCGGCGAGGCGCTCGATGATCTGCTCGTTGTCGACAGTCAGCTGCACCGCGGCATCGAAGGCCTGGCCAAGCTCCGCCAGCAGCTTGTCGAGCGCATCGGCCTGGGCCAGGTTGCGCGGGTAGCCGTCGAGGATGAAGCCGGCGCGGGTGTCGTCGCGGGAGAAGCGATCCTTCAGCATGCCGAGCAGGATCTCGTCGCTGACCAGGTCGCCACGCGCCATCACTTCCTTGGCTTGCAGGCCCAGCGGGCTGCCGGCCGCCACTTCGGCGCGCAACAGGTCGCCGGTGGAGATGTGCGGCACCTGCAGGTGCTCCTTCAATCGTGCCGCCTGGGTGCCCTTGCCGGAGCCGGGCGCGCCCAACAGAACCAATCGCATCGAATCGCTCCAGAGTCGCCACGCGGGGCGGGCGCTAGACTGCGCTTGGCCCCGCAACATCGCCAGCTTACCGTATCCACACCTGAGTACAGGTACTACCAAGGTCGCGGCCGCGCCTTGCGGGCGCGGCCGCCAAGGAGCCATCGATGCCCGCAGGCACCCTGCTCTACGCCCAAAGCGGCGGCGTGACCGCCGTCATCAATGCAACCGCCTCCGCGGTGATCCAGTCCGCGCGGGCCCGCAAGGTCCGCGTGCTGGCCGCGCGCAACGGCATCCTGGGCGCCCTGCGCGAGGAGCTCATCGACACCACCGGGATGAGCACGGCCCAGGTCCGCGTGCTGGCGCACACCCCCGGCGGCGCGTTCGGCAGCTGCCGGCTCAAGCTGAAATCGCTGGAGGAGGACCGACCCAGGTACGAACGCCTGCTGGCCGTGCTGAAGGCCCACGACGTGCGCTGGTTCCTCTACAACGGCGGCAACGATTCGGCCGACACCGCGCTGAAGGTCTCGCAGCTCGCCGCGGAGTACGGCTACCCGCTGACCTGCATCGGCGTGCCCAAGACCATCGACAACGACCTGGCGGTGACCGACTGCTGCCCGGGGTTCGGTTCGGCGGCGAAGTACACCGCGGTGTCGGTGCGCGAATGCGCGCTGGACGTCGCGGCGATGGCCGAGACCTCGACCAAGGTGTTCGTGTACGAGGCGATGGGTCGGCATGCAGGCTGGCTGGCGGCGGCCGCGGGGCTCGCCGGCGAAGGCAAGGATGATGCGCCGCACATCATCCTGTTCCCGGAACGCGCGTATGACGAGGCCGATTTCCTGGCCCGGGTCGAGGCGGTGGTGAAGCGGGTCGGGCATTGCGTGGTGGTCGCCAGCGAGGGAATCCGCACCGCCGACGGGACCTTCGTCGCCGATGCCGGCGGTGGCAAGGATTCCTTCGGGCATACCCAGCTCGGCGGCGTGGCGTCGCACCTGGCCGGGCGGGTCAAGGACGCGCTGGGCTACAAGGTGCACTGGACCCTGCCGGACTACCTGCAGCGCTCGGCCCGCCACATCGCGTCGCAGACCGACCTGGAACAGGCGATGGCGGTGGGCCGCGCCGCGGTCGACTGCGCGCTGGCCGGGCAGAACGCGGTGATGCCGGTGATCGTGCGCGATGCCGACGCGCCGTACCGCTGGCACATCGACATCACCCCGCTGGAGCGCATCGCCAACCACGAGAAGACCATGCCGAAGGGCTTCATCCGCAAGGACGGTTACGGCATCACCGCCGCCGCCCGTCGCTACCTGCAGCCCCTGATCATGGGCGAGGCCTTTCCGCCGTTTAATCGTGACGGAATGCCGGATTACCCAAACTTGCATCACAAATTGTTGATTCGAAAGCTGCCACGGTGGCGTCACGTGCGCGGGGAGCCCTAGACTGGCAAGTTCCCCCGCGTCACCCGCGCATCGATTCGAAGATCATGCTCCGCATCCTGGCCCTCAGCACGCTGGCGATGGCATTCGCATGCCAGCCCGCCCAAGCGCAGTGGAACAACACCACCCTGAAGCCGCGCGGTGCCGCGGCAGGCGCTTCCTCGCACGACGCGATGCCGGGCCTCGAATACTGCGATTCCCCGCTCGGCACCATCGCCGTGGTCGAGGAGCGCGACGGCGATTGGTACCGTTACCTGACCCAGGACCTGCGCCTGCCGTCCACGATCCCGGTCCTGCGCCTGCTGATCCAGCAATCCAACTGCTTCGTTGTGGTCGAACGCGGTCGCGCGCTACGCGGGCTCGAACAGGAACGTGCGTTGATGGCCAGCGGCCAGCTGCGGCAGGGAAGCAGGATCGGCAAGGGCCAGATGGTTGCCGCCGATTTCACCATCAATCCGGTCATCAATTTTTCGAAGAGGGACGCAAGCGGGATTCGTGGCTTGGTCACCCAGATCGGCAAGGACCTCGGTTCGCTGGCGACGTTGGCTGGCGGCCTCAGGTTTCACCGGGCGGAAACCATGCTGGTCGTGCTGGACAACCGTTCCGGGGTCCAACTGGGCATCGCACAGGGACGGGCGGCCAAGGTGAGCTTCGATTTGGGCGGGGCAGTCTCTGGAAGCGGGAGTTTTGGCTCCCTTGGTGGCTATACCAGCACGCCTGAAGGCAAGGTGCTTGCCACCGCATTCGCCGATTCCTACAACTACCTGGTCCGTGCGATGCGCGAGTACAAGGCGCAGGAAATTGCCGGTGGCCTGGGCAAGGGCGGCCGCTTGAAGTCCGGCAGCTAGGCAACGCCGGGCCACTCGCGCCAACGCGAGAACCCCTCCGCCCGCTGCCAGCCATTGACCGCACGCT
>Ga0114939_10003673_pt1 | contig 10574 bp, 10 predicted proteins | sample AshMeaCrysSpring_FD_87196 | JGI IMG/M metagenome (GOLD analysis project Ga0114939, IMG submission 87196) | Groundwater microbial communities from Big Spring, Nevada to study Microbial Dark Matter (Phase II) - Ash Meadows Crystal Spring | ecosystem: Environmental > Aquatic > Deep subsurface >... | reverse complement strand
CTTCTCCTGTTTGGCTTTCGCACTCAGCTTCGCTCGCCAGTCCCGGAGTTTCGGCGGCAGTCCGGCTTCCCTCACGGTCAGCTCTTTCTCCGCCTCTTCTGTCGTAGGTTGAACTTTCATTCCTCCAATCAGCCCCGGTTCTCTTTGAGTCCGCTTCGTTCCTGCCAAGGCCCATTCGCTCCACGGGCGTTACCCCGCTTCATCACTTCCGCGGGTCGTCCTACACCCTAATGATCGGAAAAATGGCGACATCCACCCCCCGCGACATGACCACGTGATCGGGCCTTCGTCCCGTGGGTTGGAAGCCATCGAGCTGCAGCAGGTGATCATCCCACGCTGTCACATCCGGGCGGCACAGCGGATAAGGCTCATGGAAGACCGCGCCGCGCAGGAGCCCGCCGGGCGCTTGGGAATAGAGCCTGTAACGCTCGACCAGAAAAAACTCGAGCGAGCCGGGCGCGGGCCGCGGCAATTCCCCGGCGGGAGCGTATTCGAACACACAGGATCTGCCACCCGCCCGCGCGTTCAGGCGGGTCGATTCAAAGCGGACGCGGCCGTCCGGCCGGCGGTCCGCCTTCATTTTCGCGTGCTCGTAGGGCAGGTGGAAAAATCGGCGGGCAATTCGAACCGCCAGCCATTGGTTCGCATCCAGCGAGTAGAACCAGACGCCCGGCAAGCCCGCGCGGTCGTGCACGTAGGTGCGCAGGTTGAGTTCCAGGAAATTCGAAATTCCCGGCACGGCGGGCAGGAAGCGCGGCCGGATATTCCGCATGAAAAACGGGACGACACCGAGCCAGGCCCCGCCGTCGAAAGTGTCCACAAACAATCCCTCGGGCAGCGTGGCCTGGATCAAGTCCGCAGGATATTCCCAGTGCAGGAAGAGCAGATCCTGCCACTGTTGATACATCACCGGGCTCCCCGGCGGCCTTTCGCAAGCCTCAAGACGCCGCGCCTCATCGGGAAACACCGGTTTTTTTGAAGTCGAAATCACACTCATGTCACTATGCCATAAAACACCCGTCCTGCCCGTTCGATTGTGCCCGCCGGGTTGGAGCCCGGCAATCCACTCAGGCACTCCTCCACAACTCGCAGGCATGGGCGGCGAAGCCGGCGCCGAAAGTGGTGAGCCAGAGCCTGCGGTCGCCGGGGCGGGCCGCGGCCAGCCTGCGCTCGAGGGCGAAGAGGACGGCGGGGCTGCTCATGTTGCCATGGTCGCGCAGGACGTCCCGGGTTTCGGTGAGATGGAATGGCAGTGCGTCCTCCAGCGCGTCGATGACATCGCGGCCGCCGGAATGCGCGATGATCTGGTCGGGTTCGCCGCCACGGCGCGCGTATAGGCCGGAGACCGCCCGCGCGGCAAGAGTCGGCACGCTGCGGTGGAGTTGGTTTTTGAGTTTTCCGCCGGAATTGACGAAGCGGATTTTCTCGCGTTCATCGGGCTGGTGGATGGTGGTAAAACCGCCCGCCTGCCAGCCGTGCGGGCCCGGTTCGTCGGACCAGACCGCCGCCGCGGCTCCGTCGCCGAACAGGCAGAGGCTGATGAGCACGCCGGGGTCGTCGTCGATATAGAAAGCGGCCGAGCAAATTTCCACCGCGACGGTCGCCACCATCGAGCCGGGATTGGCCGCGAGGTGGCCCCGCGCGGCGCGCATCATGGGAATGGCGGCTCCGCATCCGAGTCCGACAAGGTCGGCGAGGCAGGCATCGTTTCTCAAGCCGAGCAATTCCGCGAGGTGGCTGCTCACGCCGGGGCAGAGGTAGCCCGTGCAGGTGCATAGAAACAGGGCATCGATGCGGTCGGCGGACAGGCCCGCGCGCCGGAGGGCTTTGGATAGTGCCTCTCCGGCAAGGACCGGAGCCTCGCGTTCGAACGCTTCGTTGAGTTGCCGGGCATCCCGCGCGAAGAGCGAGCCGATTTCTTCGACCGCGAAGTTGCGCCGCTCGATCCCCGCCTTGTCACTGGTGAGCACCTTCTCGAGCAGAGCCGCAGATCCCGGCTTGAGCGACGAAAGGACCCCCGCGTTCCGGAAGGCTTCCCAGCACCCGGCCTGGGAAAATGATCGCGGGGGAACTGCAGTGGCCAGTGATTGAAGGTGCATGGGTTTGTAAAAATTCTACCGTACAAGCGCAAACATCGGCCGGAAAGGCAGCAGGCCGGCGGCGGAAAGCCATTGCAGAAGCGCGCGACCGCTCCTTTGCATCAGGAACCTCTGCAGCACCCCGGCCACGGCGAGCCTCCCGGCGAAGCGCCGCCCGAGCCGCGACCGCACCGTCTCGATCACGCGGTGCCAGGAACGCTCGCCGCGCGACCACGAAACAAGCGGGTCGCAGGCGGTCTCTGCGGCTTGGAACGCCATCGACATGCCATTGCCGGTGAACGGGGGGATCATGCTCGCGGCGTCGCCGATACAAAGCAGCCCGGGCACGAACGGCTGCGCGCCCAACTCGAATCCGGCCACCGCGCAGAACGATCCCGGCCGCAACTCGGCGCGTGCGACCAGTCCGGCAAGGTCGCGGCTCCCGCCCGCTTCGAGGTAGGCTCTCAGCAGGTCCGCGCCTTTCGCTTTGATCGAGTGATCGATGCGGAACAAACCGCAGACATTGATCCAGCCATCCTCCACGCCGGCCAATCCCGCGTAGCCGTTGCCGCCGGAGTGCATCTCCAGATCCGCGGCAAGCGGCCCCCCCCGCACATGGGCTTTCAGGCCGATCCACCCTCCCCGGCGCGGCCGGCGGCCCGCCGCCCAGACCACCCCCTCGGCCGGCGCGGGGCGCGCGCGGACGCCGGTCCGCACGTTTCCGCCGTGTTCTTCGAGCCGCCGCCGCAGGCGCGCGTCCAGCACATACCGCGAGACGCCCATCGCGGCTTCGGGCAATGCGCCGCGATGAACCACCCGCCCGCCGATGTGCCAGCAGAGCGACTTGTGCGCCCTTGCATCCGCGAACAAATCCCGGATCCCGAGATCATCCAGCGTCCCGGACGAGACTCCGGAAATAAACTCCCCGCAAACCCGGTGGCGCGGATAGTCCCCGGCCTCGAGGACGGTGACAGGCACTCCGCGCCCGCGCAGTGCGACCGCCAGCGCGAGCCCGGCCAGTCCGCCTCCAACTACTGTGATTTCCCGCATCAGAGGCGGCAACCTACGACGCATCTGGCTCCGGACCACGTGATTGTTTCGTCCATGCGCCAGACCCCGGCATCCAGCCCGAGGAAATCCCGGATCTCGCCGTCGGCAAATCCCGCCCGGATGCTCGCATGCATGTCGTGGCGGGTCACGCGGTTGATCAGCGGCCAAAGCGCGGTGCCCAACACATACGGCAACACGGCGCGGTCGGGTTCGTTGAAAACCAGCACCTCGAAGTTCCCGCACAGCCCGCCCAGCGCGCGCAAACCCGGTCCCTCGAAATGATGCAGGAACAAATTCGCTACCAGCACCCCTCCGGCCGGCCGGCACCCCGCCGCAAGGACATCGCATCGTTCCCACACCACCCGCTTGTCCAGCCCCTCCGGCCGGGGAGCCAAATCGTAAGCGGTCACCCGGGCGTCTGGAAATATCGCCGCAAGCCTGGCCGCCAGGATCCCCTCGCCGGCCCCGAATTCCACGATGCCGCCCGCCGCCGCGGCGGGGTGTTCCCGGACCGCCCGACAGATCCGGCGCTCGTTGCCCATGAAGAAATTGATGAGCCGCAGATCCCGCCTCGATCTTACGGCCTCCGGGTCGTCCGCGGGCAGATGATCGAGGATTTCCGGCTTCACGGTTCGGGCAAACATGCGGTCGGGGCTGGCCTTGTCGGCGGATCTTTGCAAGCGATCAGGCGGCGGCATTACGGCACTCTGGCCTTCTTTTGCGGTGGGTTCAAAGGAAACCTCCTCCATTGCCAAAGCGGCGCAGCGCACTCAAAAGCCCGCTGGCGCGGACGAAATGCGGACAGGGGGCTATCCGTTTGGCACCTTCCGGAAATGCGCCCTCCGTGTGGCCGGGGCGGCAAACGTGTTGCCTGCCGCGATTGTTTGCATCAGAAAGGGACCGGACGCGCGCCGTCCGCTGCCGTCCAAACCGATTTTTTTTTGAAATCGCTAGACCACTCTCTCTCCGAACTTCTCGCTCTTCTGAAAACCGCCAGCGACCTCTCGACTGTGGCGGATCAATTTCTGACACTCACCGAAACCAGCAACCTGTTCGACTGCTCCCGGCCGGTGAAGAAACCCAGGTTGGTTTTGCCCATCCTTTCCCTCATCAAGTTGAAATTCCAGGTGGATTTTCCGATCAGCCGGGTGGTGCTGGTGCACTATCCGGCAAAAGACTTCTTTCACGGGTCAGGCCAGGCTTTGCCCTGCCAACTCACTTTTTTCTGCTTCCGGAGGGAGCGCACAGGCTTTTGCATTTTCGTGGATGAAACGGGCGTCTCGCAATTTTTGAGGATCTCCCTCTCATCCGCCTCCCCGGGTTCCCCCGGCTTGAATTGAAAACCCGCACAAATCCCTCAACCGGCCCGGGCAGTTACCCGACAGGCACCCACCCCGTTTTTTTGCGGGCTTTCCATCCGGGGCCGGGGCCGCTTTGATTTCCGGTAATGGCATGGCATTTTGATTACCTTGTGGTCGGCTCCGGTTTTGCGGGGTTGGTGATGGCCGAGCGGGCCGCGGCGTGCCTTGGGCGGACGAGTCTGGTTGTCGAGCGCCGCGGGCACATCGGCGGGAATGCGGCCGACCGCTACGACGACCACAGCGTGCTCGTCCACACTTACGGCCCGCATTATTTCCGGACCAACTCGCCCAAGGTGCGCGGGTATCTTTCCCGTTTCACGGACTGGCACCCCTGCGACTACCGCATCCTCTCCCACACCCGCGGCCGGTATTGGAATTTCCCGATCAACCTCAATACCTTCGAGCAATTCCTCGGCCGGCCCTCGACCACCGCCGAGATGGAAGCCTGGCTCGCCGCTCATCGTGTGCACATCGAAAATCCCTCCAACTCGGAGGAAGTCATCGTCTCGCAGGTCGGACGCGAACTCTACGAATTATTTTTCGAAGGCTATACGCTCAAACAATGGCGCAGGCATCCCCGCGAATTGGACGCCTCCGTTTGCGGGCGCATCCCGGTCCGCACCAATCGCGACGACCGCTACCTGCGCGAGGATTTCCAGGCCCTCCCCGCCGCAGGCTATTCCCGCCTCTTCGAGAACCTGCTCGCCTCCTGCCGCGACCGTGTGAGGGTCCTGCTCAATACCGACTTCCGCGAAATCCTGCCCCATGTGACCTTCGGCCATCTCGTTTACACCGGAGCGATCGACGAATTTTACGGGTATGCGTACGGACGCCTCCCCTACCGCTCGCTGCGCTTCGAGGCGGAGTCGTTCGATCCCGCCCAGCTCGCCTCCCGGCTTCCCATCGCCGGAAAGCCCGGCTTCTGGCAGCCCGCGATGCAGGTCAACTACCCGAACGAGGAAGCCTTCACCCGCATCGTGGAAATCAAACACGCCACCGGCCAGCTCTGCGAAAATTCCACCATCGTCCGCGAGTTCCCCGAGGACTTCGGCCCCGGCCGCGAACCCTACTATCCCATCCCCGCCCCCGATTCCGCCGCCGCTTACCGCAAATACAAAGAACGCGCCGAAGCCGGCGATCTGCCCCACGACGTCGCGGCCTCCTGCACAACGCCGCCCGGACGCCCCCGCGCCTCGTTCATCGGCCGCCTCGCCACCTACCGCTACTACAATATGGACCAGGTCGTCGGCATGGCCCTCGCCGAATTCGAGCGGCTTTCCGGCGGGCGGGACGATGCCTCGTAAACGGGGGCCTCAGCGAAACACGCACGGGGGGAAAGGCACCGGAGCCTACGCCAACGAGTCCTTCAAGTGAGATTCCGCCGCCAGAAGGATCTCCGAACGCGTGAGCTTCGGAGGCTGGAGACTTTCCGCCCATTTCCGGCCCGGGTGTAGTTCGTCCCACAGAGGTTTCCTGCCTCGTCCACGCCCCTTCCCGGGGGCGTGATTCCCAAACCCCTCGACCACCTGGTTCCACAAAGGTTTGTATTTTTGAATCAAAAGAGTCTCACCAAGTGGAATCCAGATATCGTCCACCACAAGACTACGGTAGGCGAAATGCTGGATATTTAGCGAAGCCACTTCTTCGATGGAGGATTTGTGTTCGCGAAGTCTTTTGCACAGCGCCTTGGACTGGAGGGAATCATCATCCACACCGCCCTTCCGCGATCCATCCGGAATGGCTTTGCCGACATATATGGGGTAGGTCGCCGCTCGCTTGTTCAGCAGGCTCAAAGGCCTGTAGCACGGAAAGTCGCCGAAGTAGTAAATTGCATAAACTCCGGCCCCCGGAAAGTTGCCGACCACAGAAAGCGGCTGGGCCGGACTTTCCAGAAGAGCGTCCACCACGCTTTTGCCAAGGTTTCGCTTGGCGAGGGGATTAAACACCGGTTCGTTGTCGCCCATCAAGAGTTTGCAGATGATTATGGATCGATGTTGCAACCGCCCGCGCCAAAGCGACGGGAACCGCGTTTCCGAGTTGTCTCATGCTTTCGGTCCAAGAGCCGGAAAACACGTAATCATCTGGAAAGGTTTGGATGCGGGCGGACTCTCGCACCGAAAAATATCGCACTTTTCCGTCCCCACAATCGAGCATATTTTCCCCGCCGGGAACTCCGTGATCTCCGGCTTTGAGCGCTTTGGCGGGTTCGTCCCATGGACTACCCGTGTGGCCGGGATAAGGTTTGGCACCGGGCTGGTAAACATGATTCAAGAACCCGCCGGAGCTCTTGGGGTGGGGAAGACCGGCGAGTGCATCCCGGACGGTTCGCCATCGTGCCGGGCGTGGGAACAGACTCTCGGCGGAAATGCGAGACAATCTGGTGGCCAGAGCGGGCGGCGGGCCATCGAAGCAGGTAATCCCGTGCTCTTTCCAATAACTCCCGGTGACATATTTGGCGAGCAGCAACTCATCCGAGGAGGCGGTCGGTGAAGGGAAGAACCATCTCACATCCAGGTCGGAACGGAATCCGACAAAAAAGACGCGATTCCGGCGCTGTGGAACACCGTAATCGGCCGCATCGGCCAGATGGATGCTAACTTGATATGTCAAGCCATCGGCCCGGCCATTTGAAGTATGATGCCTCTGCAGGCGTCGAAGATTTGCATCCCAGGAAATGTTCTGCGAAGTCGGAAAGTCGGGGTAAGCAAGCTGGAGCCGGATATACTCCACATACTCATGGAATGCCTGCCGTAGAAGACCCCGCACATTTTCGAACATAAACGCCTTGGGGCGGAGCTCGCGCACGGCTCTGACCGCCTGCGGGAACATGTCCCGCAGGTCGTCGTATCCACGCGCCTTCCCGCCGATAGAAAATGGCTGGCACGGCGGCCCGCCCGCCACCAGATCGACCGGGCCAAGACTGGAGAAATCCACTTCCCGCACGTCCGATTCGACCAAATTCCACCCCGGCCGGTTTAGACGCAATGTCGCACACGCGTCCTTGTTGCGTTCGACGAGCGCGACGTGTTCAAAGCCGGCGGCCTCAAGGCCGAGCGCGAGCCCGCCGGCACCCGAGAATAGTTCAACAGAGCGCATTTCCGAAAATTTGCACGCGGGACGCCGGAAGGCGATTCATTTTCCCCGCTGGAAACGGAAATCCCGCAAGGGGCCCGCCCGGCCTCACCGATAGCCGGTCAGGAAGTCTTTTTCGGCGCGGAATAATTCGAGCGTCATGGCCTGAATCTGGGCGGGCGTGCAGACCGAGGCCGTGTAGGGGTCCAGGAGGAGGGCATGGATCGCGGCCTCCACGCTCTTCTCGACGGCCGCCCGCGCGCCAAGGTCGAACACCGACATGTTGGAAACGCAGACGCCGGCCATCTGGGGCGGAAGGGCGCCGTAGCGTGTGGGTTGGATGCCGTTGCCGTCCACCAGGCACGCCACTTCGACGCAGCCGTCCGCCGGCAGGTTGGTGATGAGGCAGCCGCCCCGCCCTTTCGTCTGGTTCATGACATTGCCGTGAATCACAAACGGGTGATTCTTTTCCCGGGCCTCGATGATCCAGCTGGCGTATTCCCAGCTGCGCTGCCACTCGATCGATTCGGTGCCGCGCAGCATGTCCCGCCGCGACTTGTCGGCCCCCGCCCGCCACGCCGGCCAGTTGGTGGCATAAAAGCGCGGACCCCCGTCGTAACCGTGGCGCAGCAACTTCCTGCCGGCGGCCTTCCCGCGATAATACGGGAGATACTCGGAAAGGTGGCCGGACCCTTCCGTGATATAGGCTCCGAAGTGCAGGCACATGTCTTTACGGACGAGGTCCCCTTCCCGATAGGGGTGGGCGACCCCTTTGTCGGAGGAATCCAGCTCCACAAGGCCCGCGTCGAACTCCGCCTCCGCGGCGGCGAGGTCGCGCCGGAATTTTTCTTTGATTTTCGGATAAAGGTCGCGCCCGTTGTGCCGCGCCTTGACGAACCACGCGAGGTGGTTGATGCCCGCGCATTCCCATTCCATCTCATCGACCGGCACCCCCGCGTAGCCCGCGAGTTGTTGGCTGGAGCCCTGCACCGAGTGACAGAGACCCACCACCGGCACCGGACTCGTGCGCCCGGCCGCAAGGCAGAGCATGTTCATCGGATTCGTGTAGTTGAGCACGACGGCACCGGGACACAGCCGCTCGGCATCGCGCAGGACATCAAGAAAAACCGGGATCGTCCGCAGCGCTTTGAAGAGGCCGCCGGGCCCGTTCGTGTCGCCGATGCACTGGTCCACCCCATACTTCAGCGGGATGTCATTGTCGTGGCGCACGCACTCCAGGCCGCTGACCTCAATGCAATTAACGATATAGTCGCTCTCCGCCATCACGGCCCGCCGGTCCGTCGATGCGATCACTTTCCACCCTTTCGCGCCGGTGACGGCGATCACCTTTTTGATGAGGCGCATCATGGCGGTCAAACGTCCGGCGTCGATGTCCACAAGGGCCACCGTCCCGCCCGCAATCCCCGGGATGCGCAGCACATCGTTGATCAAACGCGGCGTGAATCCGCTGCCGGCTCCCATCATGGTGATTTTCAACGGACGTCCGATCCGTCCCGGCAGGGCGGCGGTCGATGCGTCCTTTGTGTGACCGGCATGGCCGGAGAGTTTATTGGCGGGGGGGGATTTGCGGGTTGGTTTCTTCATTTGAAGCCGACGATGCCCGCAGAATCGAACCGGCGCCAGAGATTTGGTGTGATTTCATTGTGCGTTTTTGTGATATTGGCCGGATGAAGACCGACGATCCCTTTCCGGTGGTGAACGGAGCCTCGATCCGCGAGTGTGTGCGTTCGGGCCATTACCGTTGGAATTCTCTGAACCGCGGCGAACGCCCGCAGATCATCATCCAGAGAACCCTCGAGGGAGCCGGATTCGTCCGGCTGGGCGGCCAGATCCAGCGGACCGAGCCCGGCGGGGTCTTTATTCTGGCCGTGCCGGAGGATGCCGAGTATTGGTTCGACCCCGCCTCGTCGCCCCGGTGGACGTTCCAGTGGATCAATCTGGAGGGCGCGTGGGTGCGGGAAAACTGGCTGCGGCTCCGGGCCCGCTTCGGCGTGGTGCCGCAGATGGACCCGCGGGGACCCGCAGCCCGGGCGTTTTCGGATTTGATCGCCAACTTTCTTGCCAACCGACTCCAGGAAAAAATCCTTCAGGCCGAGGCCTGCCACGCGGTTTTCCTGCATTGGTGGAGCGAGCTGGAGGGGGACGGACGGACGCCGCCTTCCGGGCATGCCGCCCTTCGGGCGCTCATCCAGAAACGCTACAGGGAACCGGTCAATATCAAGGAACTCTGCGCCGTGGCGGGACAGAGCCGCGAACATCTTGCCAGAACATTCCGCGACGCCTATGGCATCGAGCCGGCCTCGTGGATGCGCGAACTCCGCCTCGAAGCGGCCGAGACCTATCTCCGCCTCGGAACGTCCAACCTCGACGATATCGCGCGGCGGACGGGCTTCGGCTCGGGCCGCCAGCTGGCCCGCGCCTTCCGCGCGTCCCGCGGCACGACCCCCGCCGGATTCCGCGCCCGCCTCGCCCAGGCCGGATCCGCCGGGAAAAGGAGCCGGACCCTCATAAAAAACCGGACATCCTGACCCGGCGGGAATTCGATGGCGACCGGCGGCGCGGGAGGTCGGGAATGTCCAACATCGAACCCAGCCCGTGGCCGGGCCGAAGCGGTGTCGCGCGCGAAAGCCGCTCCCTCCCGACGCGACATTCTTACATTCTTAAGAATGCTGACCTATTTCACCATTTTTATTGGCAAAGCGCATAAATCCTCGTAAAATGTTCTAGGAATGCAGCAAAATATCCTGGCCTCAGAGACATGCAACGTGGCGTACAGCTACATCAGATTCTCATCGACGCAACAAATGCAGGGCGACAGTTTGCGGCGACAAACAGAGGCAAGCGAAAAATACGCTGCTGAGCACGGTCTATACTGAGGAGTCAGCAGGATAGACAACACAACAGGACTATGCTATTTTTCCAGCATGGCTAAAATTGACGGACGCACGCTCTCTCACGAAACCAATGAACATCTAAGAATCCTTGCTGTTAG
>Ga0114939_10003671_pt1 | contig 10578 bp, 9 predicted proteins | sample AshMeaCrysSpring_FD_87196 | JGI IMG/M metagenome (GOLD analysis project Ga0114939, IMG submission 87196) | Groundwater microbial communities from Big Spring, Nevada to study Microbial Dark Matter (Phase II) - Ash Meadows Crystal Spring | ecosystem: Environmental > Aquatic > Deep subsurface >... | reverse complement strand
TAGGCGGAATCAGGGAAACACAGGAGATGCTCGATTTCTGTGCAGAAAAAAACATCGTTTCGGACATCGAACTCATCCCCATCCAACAGATCAATGAAGCCTACGAGCGCATGATCCGGTCAGATGTCCGGTATCGTTTTGTCATTGACATCGCTTCACTCAAAAACTAAGTCATATCTAATGAAATCATTTGGGCGATTGCTTTTTTGCTTCATGTTGCTCACGTCCCAGTCTGCACAGGCGCAGAAAAAGGACCTGGCCCGGGAGATGTATGAGCTGAGAATCTACCACTACAGCAGTGCCATGCAGGAGAAGCGACTCCTGACCTTCCTGGAAACGGCCATGTTGCCTGCTTTGCATAAGCAAGGCATCAATGACGTGGGCGTTTTTGAAGCCTGGGCCAATGACAGTTCCGCGGTCAAAAAAATCTATGTGCTGGTACCCTATGAATCCCTCCAGCAAAAATCCGCCGTGGAAAACAAAATCCTGACGGATGCCACTTTCATCACGGAGGGTTCGGATTATATTGAAGCCAGTTACGATAAGCCAGTATACGACCGGTTCGAAACCATCCTGATCCAGGCCTGGAGACTGGCGCCCAGGCTCCAAAAGCCCGCGCTGAACGGACCCCGGGAGAAAAGGGTATACGAGCTTCGCAGTTATGAAAGTGCGTCCGAAAAAATCTACCGGAACAAAGTGGAGATGTTCAACGAAGGCGGAGAGATTGCGCTATTTAAAAGACTGAACTTCAATGCCATTTTTTATGGCGATGTGCTGGCTGGTCCGGCTATGCCCAACCTGATGTACATGACCAGCTTTGACAATTTGGAGAGCCGGGATGCGCGCTGGAAAACATTTGTGGACGACCCCGAATGGAAGACCCTGTCCGGAAAGCCGGAGTATCAGCATAATATTTCCAAAACGACCATCACATTTCTACGTCCACTGGAGTTTTCTGATTATTGAAATAACCCCCGGAGGGTGACCGCAGCGAAGCGAGGACACCCTCCGGTTCAACTATTGAAACGAATTTCGCATCGCCCGGTGCATGGTGGAGACCGACCATTGCCCGGGAACGATGATGCGCCGGATGGAGTGCAGGGGATCCTGCGGATCCCGCTTATCGGCCAGTTGAAAAGCAGCCTTCATCCCACGCTGTTTTAGTCCGGGAATCACTTCCGGCTTCCACAACCCAAAGGGATAGGCGAAATACTCAATTTTCTTTCCCGTAATTTCTTCCAGTTGCCTGGAGGGCTTTTCGATCTGCACGGGCCAATCGCCCTCCTCGTATTTCTTGACATTCTTGTGGTCCCAGGTATGGGATCCAATCACGTGTCCCGCGTCTGAGAGTTCACGAATCTGCTCCTTGCTCATATACCTGGGCTTGTTCATGGACACGGTCATGATAAAAAAGACACCCTTGAACCCATATTTCTTCAGCTCCGGGTAGGCAACCGTATACTGGTCCAGGTCATTATCGTCAAATGTCAGGATCACGGACTTCTCCGGGATGGCCGCTCCATAAGCCAGGTAATCAAACAACTGATCCGGCAGGATGGTCTGGTATCCGCTATCGTGCAAACTCTTCATCTGTGCTCGGAACTGTTCCTCCGGGACGATGTAATCCTTCGCCACTTTTGAATCCGTGGGCTTCCAGTTGCGGATCTGGTGATAACAAAGAATGGGCACCTGTTTGCGGGCAATGATCTCCGTGGCGGAAGCCATGCGGGCATTTCCAGCACCCAGGGGCCTGTAGGCCATGGAGGAAGAGTCGCCTGTCTTCCCGGCTGGATTTTCAATCGCGGTTTTCGAAGAAGGTGTGGTGTCGTTCAGCGCAACGTTGCCCGCCGGGCTCTCGGATTTATCCTGTCCCGATCCGCAGGAACTTAAGGCTGTCATGGCCAGGGAGAGGGAGAGCAGGCAGGCGCCTGTGCCCAAAACACGTTTTTTCATGGTACTGGATTCGAAGTTTTTAAAACGTCTAATGCAAGGCTTTGTTGTGGGTGTCTCATACCAATCAGGGCCGCAAATTTACGCCCGGAAACCTAATTTTGCACCCGGATGCTTAAGGATTACTACAAAATTCTGGAACTCAGCCCGCAGGCCAGCACCGGGGATATCCGGAAAAATTTCAGGAAACTGGCCATGCTTTATCACCCCGACAAACACCCGGAGGACCTGGTAGCGGCGGCGCATTTCCGGGAGATCCAGGAAGCCTATGAAACCCTGATGGATCCGGACCGCCGGGATCTATACCTGCAGGAACGATGGTATAGCCAGTCGATGGGACGTAAGATGCGCGACCGTGCGCCGCTGACCACGCATACCATTCTGCAGGATATCATCGCACTGGAAAAGCATCTCTCTGGTCAGGATCCCTTCCGTACAGACCAGGCAGGCATGGAATCCTACCTGCACTTCCTGTTGAGCGAAGATGCCATCACTGTTTTGAAGCAGGAGAACAATCTACCTTCCCTGCTTACTATCCGGGACCTCCTGCTTCGTTGCGCAAAGCATTTCAATATGGAGAGAAGCCTGGCCCTTTCCGAAAAAATCCGGGAACTCTTTCCGGATGACCCAACCGCGCAGGCGCCCATCAACCAGTTTCTCGAAGTAAAAAGAAGGGGTGAGCAAATGGACAAATGGAAGGTCCCCGTCTTTCTGCTGGTGACCATCCTGATCTGCCTGCTGATTTATTTCTCTGCCCGCCCCTGAGCACGTTTTCGTAAATTCGCGCATGCATTATGTTTCCGTGGAGGGCCTGTCCAAGTCTTATGGCATCAAACCGCTGTTCCAGGATATTTCTTTTCACATCGAAGAGGGCGATAAGATTGCCCTGGTAGCCCGGAACGGTTCCGGCAAATCCACGTTGATGCGCATCCTCGCTGGAAAGGACCAAGCCGATGCCGGCAAATGCTGGATACACAAGGACGTGGACGTGGCTTTCTTTGAACAGGAACCCGCATTCATGGAATATGCCAGCATCTCGGATAATATATTCTTCCATGATCATCCCGTAATGAATGCCATTCGGGATTATGAGGCTTTGTCTGAAACGGCGGATCCGGAGAAACTGAACCAGGCCATCATCCGGATGGACGAGCTGGGTGCCTGGGACTTCGATGCCAAAGTGAAACAGATCCTGGGCAAACTGAATATCCATCAGCTAAACCAGGTGGTGGGAACCCTCAGCGGGGGACAACGAAAACGCGTGGCCCTGGCCAAAACGTTGATTGACATTGGCTTTGAACACAAGCATGTGCTGCTGATCATGGACGAACCAACCAACCACCTGGATGTGGAAATGGTGGAATGGCTGGAGCATTACCTCAACAAGGAAAAGATCACGCTGCTGCTGGTTACCCACGATCGCTATTTCCTGGACAATGTCTGCGAAGAAATCTGGGAACTGGATGGCAATAGCCTGCAGGTCTATAAGGGCGACTATGAAAACTACCTGGAGAAAAAAGCCGCCCGCATGGAAGCCGAAGCAGCCAGCATCGACAAAGCCCGCAATACCTACCGGCGGGAACTTGAATGGATGCGTAAACAACCTCGCGCGCGTACCACCAAATCCAGGAGCAGGGAGGATCGTTTCTACGGCATAGAAGCCAGGGCCAAACAACAGATCGGCGAGCAGCAAATGGAGTTGCAGCTGAAGATGAGCAGGCTGGGAGGAAAAGTGGCGGAATTGAAAAAAGTGAACAAACGCTTTGGCGATAAGGTCATCCTGAAGGGATTCGACTATACCTTCAAAAAAGGAGAGCGTGTGGGCGTCATTGGAAAAAATGGCGCAGGCAAGTCCACGTTCATCCAGATCCTGCAGGGACTTGAACAGGCTGACAGCGGCAAGGTAAACATCGGGGATACGGTGGTCTTTGGCAACTATTCCCAGCAAGGGCTGGAATGGAAAACAGACATGCGGGTCATTGAATATGTCAAAGGCATTGCGGAGAATTTCCCCCTCGCCAAAGGCGGCTCCCTGAGTGCCGCACAATTCCTGGAGCTCTTTCTCTTTAGCCCGGATCAACAATATACGTATATCAGCAGGCTCAGCGGGGGCGAGAAAAAAAGACTGCACCTGCTGACCATCCTGTTTAGGAATCCAAATTTCCTGATCCTGGATGAACCTACGAACGACCTTGACCTGCCCACCCTGGCTGTGCTGGAAAATTTCCTGGCGGATTTCCAGGGCTGCCTCTTGATTGTGAGCCATGATCGTTATTTCATGGACAGGCTCGTTGATCATCTACTGGTGTTTGAGGGCGATGGCGTTGTAAGGGATTTCCCCGGAAACTATGCACAGTACCGCATAGAACTGGAGTCCAAAAAAGAAGTATCCGCTACCGTCGGGCCCGGCAAGGTTTCAACAACTGCACCAGTTACTGAAGAAACATCGCCCAAAAAAAAAATGGGCTTCAAGGAAAAAAGGGAATTCGAGCAATTGGAGAAAGAGATTGCCGCTCTGACGGCAGAGAAGGCGGAGATCACCGCGCAACTCAGCGGCGGTGACATACCCTTTGATCAACTGGATCAGCTCTCCAGGCGCATCGGGGAAGTGACGGCACTGCTGGATGAAAAGGAAATGCGCTGGCTGGAGCTCAGTGAACTTGTAGTCTAGACTTTGAATACGGCCTGAGCCCTTTGGAGTCGGTCGTTGATGGCCCTCCCCAAACCTGCTTCGGGGAAACGCTCCGCAAGGATGATATCTGCATCCAGGGCATCAATTTGCCTGAGCACGCGGAAAAGGTTACGGGCCGCTTCATGCAGATCAGCCTGGGGCGAGAGTGTAAACTGGTAAGCGGGTTCCGGGTAAACGATTTTCCGGTGAAAGGTAATCACAGCGATTTTTTTTCCGTGATGCACCTGGAGCAGGCTGTCCACGTCGCCCACCCATAGGGGTACCCTGGGTGCATAATGGCTCTTCAGTTGACCAGGCGTGTCCACCTGTAAAGAGGCGCCCGTTTTAACTTCGATTTTCTCCCCGATGGTTTCTTCCAGGTCCTCCAGGGCAATGGCCCCGTGCCGGTAGAGCACCACCCTGCCCGCTTCGAATCCCACGATGCTGGACTCCAGGCCCATTTCGCAGGATCCGCCGTCCAGGATATAGGGTATGCGTCCCTGTAAGCCATCCCATACGTGCTGTGCCGTTACGGGGCTGACGTATCCAAATGGATTGGCACTGGGAGCGGCCAGGGGAAAATCCAGGGCCTGCAACAACTGCCGGGTGACCGCATGAGAGGGGATGCGCAGGGCTACCCGGTTGCTGCCTGCGGTTACCAGGTCCGGTACAATATCTTTTTTGGGGAGGAGGAAAGTCAGGGGGCCGGGAGAAAAACGGCCAGCCAATTTCCGGCATTGATCCGGCAACTCATCCGCATATGCACTGAACTGCTCAAAGGAATGCAGGTGCAGAATGAGCGGGTTGAAGCGAGGTCTTTGTTTGGCATCATAAATATTCAGCACGGATTCCTCATTGAGGGCATTGCCCGCCAGTCCATAGACGGTCTCGGTGGGGATGGCCACCAGCTCCCCGTTCCGGAGATAATGGATGGCTTTCTGGAGGTCTGTTCCGATTTCCGTATGCATGGATATTTGATTTTCCCGCCGGAGCCCTGCTCAAAAGAATTGTCCGATCTTTAGGATGCTGTAAAATAATCAAAACAACGCCATGAAACAATCTCATTCTTTCTGGTTGCTCCTGGGCATGTTGATTTTCTCCTGTCAAACCCCTTCTAAAACCATGGAAAACAAATCAGTCCAGGACCTGCCCCTGGCCGGCACTCAATGGAATTTCACCACCGTAGACGAAACGCCCGTGACGGGCATCATGAGACCTGCATTTATCCAGTTCGACGCGGACAAAGGGAGTGCTTCCGGGTCCAGCGGATGCAATCGAATGATGGGAACTTATAAACTGGAGAATGGCAAACTGTCTTTCGGCCAGATGGCTACCACCCGGATGGCATGCGATGAGCCTTCCACAAAAATCGAAAACCAGATCCTAAAGATGCTGGAAGAAGTGGATGGGTATGAAATCAGGGGTACTCAACTCTCGCTGAAACAGGCTGGCAGGGTACGCTCTACACTGAAAGCGGATGCCAAATAAAAAACCCCCGCAACATGCGGGGGCCTTTCAAGGATATGCAAGGGCTGTTAGCTTTCCGCTTTTTCCTTGGCGGTAGCGTCTTTCAGCGAAAAATGTATTTTCTGGTTTTCCTTGTCGAGGTCGGCCACCATCACATCTCCCGCCTTGATATTCATGCCCAGGATTTCTTCTGCCAGCGGATCTTCCAGGTATTTCTGGATGGCCCGGTGTAAAGGTCTCGCACCAAACTGTTGGTCGTACCCTTTCTCCGCGATGAAATTCTTGGCTTCCTCCGTCAGTTCCAGGGTAAAGCCCAGGTTGTTGAGTCGCTTCATCACGCCCTTCATGAGGATGTCGATGATCTTGAAAATATCGCTCTGCTCCAGGGAATTGAAGATGATCACGTCGTCCACCCGGTTCAGGAATTCAGGCGAGAAAGTCCTCTTCAGGGCTTTTTCGATGACTGCCTTATTATTTTCTTCTGCGTTCTGCTGACGTGCCGAGGTGGCAAAGCCTACGCCTTCTCCAAAATCCTTCAACTGGCGAACGCCAATATTGGAGGTCATGATGATGAGCGTATTCTTGAAGTCCACTTTTCTGCCCAGCCCATCCGTGAGCTGGCCATCGTCCAGGACCTGCAGGAGGATATTGTAAATATCCGGGTGGGCTTTCTCAATCTCGTCCAGGAGGATGACGCTGTAGGGCTTCCTGCGCACGCGCTCCGTCAGCTGGCCCCCTTCTTCATAACCCACATAACCGGGAGGCGCGCCAATCAGTCGGCTCACCGTAAATTTCTCCATGTATTCACTCATGTCAATGCGGATGAGCGAATCTTCTGAATCAAACATATAGCGGGAGAGCGCCCTGGCCAACTCGGTCTTTCCCACGCCCGTGGGTCCGAGGAAGATAAAAGTGCCGATAGGTTTCTTGGGATCTTTCAAACCAACCCGGTTGCGCTGGATGGCTTTCACCACTTTTGAAATGGCTTCGTCCTGTCCCACCACCATGGCCTGCATGTCGATGGCCATGTTCTTCAACTTCTCCGTTTCCGCCTGCACCATGCGTTTCACCGGGATACCGGTCATCATGCTCACCACTTCCGCGATGGCTTCTTCGGAAATCGGGTAACGCTTATGCTTGCTCTCTTCTTCCCATTTGTTCTTCGCGGACTCCAGTTCTTCCTGGAGCCGCTTTTCATTATCGCGCAAAGAGGCCGCTTCTTCAAAGCGCTGGCTCTTGACCACTTTGTTTTTCTCTTGTTTGATGTCCTCGATCTTTTTCTCCAATTCAAGGATCTCTTCGGGCACATTGATGTTTTTCAGGTGCACCCGCGCGCCTACCTCGTCCATGACGTCGATGGCTTTGTCCGGCAGGAGACGATCCGTAATATACCGGTCGCTCAGTTTCACACAGGCATCAATGGCATCATCCGCGTAGGTGACATTATGGTAGTCTTCGTATTTGGATTTGATATTATTCAGGATCATGATGGTTTCATCCACGCTGGGCGGATCCACCATAACTTTCTGGAAACGCCTGTCCAGGGCACCGTCCTTCTCGATATACATGCGGTACTCATCCAGGGTGGAGGCGCCGATGCACTGAAGTTCACCGCGGGCCAGGGCCGGCTTGAATATATTGGAGGCATCCAGGGAACCACTGGCGCCGCCGGCGCCTACGATGGTGTGGATTTCATCAATGAAAAGGATCACGTCCCTGTTTTTCTCCAGTTCGTTCATGATGGCCTTCATGCGCTCTTCAAACTGGCCGCGGTATTTGGTACCGGCTACGAGGGCAGCCAGGTCCAGGGAAACCACCCGCTTATCAAACAACACCCGGGAAACCTTCCGCTGCACAATCCGCAGGGCCAGGCCTTCCACGATGGCGGTCTTACCCACGCCGGGCTCACCAATCAGGATGGGGTTGTTTTTCTTCCTGCGGGAAAGGATCTGGGAAACCCGCTCGATTTCTTCTTCTCGACCCACAATCGGGTCCAGGGAACCCATCTCCGCCAGCCGGGTGATATCCCTGCCGAAATTATCCAGGACAGGGGTCTTGCTTTTTGCCTGTGCGCCGCCAGCCTGCTGCCTTCCGCGCTGCTGATAGCTTTTCTTCTCCTCATCGAACTCATCATCCGGATCATCCGTGTATTCACTCCGGACGTCGTTGCTTTTCACCAGTCCCAGCTCATTGCGGAAAAGGTCATAGTCCACATCAAACTGGTTAAGGATCTGGGTGGCTATGTTCTCTTTGTTTTTGAGGATGGAAAGCATCAGGTGTTCGGTCTCTACCGTGGGGCTTTTCAGCGCTTTGGCTTCCAGCACCGTCACCCGGATCACTTTCTCCGCCTGCCGTGTCAGGGGCAGACTGTTGATATTGGCGATATTTTTCCCTGTCTTGTCTTTTACCGCAAGTTCTACCTCCTTACGGAGCTCGTACAAATCAACGTTCAGGTTTTTCAGGATTTTAACGGCGGTATTCTCGCCCTCACGGATCACGCCCAACAGGAGGTGCTCCGTACCAATAAAATCGTTACCCAACCTCAGCGCCTCTTCCCTGCTAAAAGAAATGATCTCCTTAACCTGGGCCGAAAAGTTATTGTCCATTAGAGGTTTGATTTAATTTTTCGAGTCGATACAATAATAACGAATAATTTTGGATTCTGTTGATAGAACTGCGCCTAACGGCTTTTATTGTGCAATAGGTTTCAAGAACTTACGTGCGAGGAAGGCCATCGAAACAAATCGCTGTTTTTAGACGGAAGACCTAAACAATCCTTTAACAAAAACGCCGTTCTCAGGAACAGAAAAACCAATGGGAAGATGAAGGTCAAAATTGATACCAAGGAGAAATTCCATGTCATAAACATCCAGGAACCCGTGTTGACTGCTAATATGACAGGAGAACTGGAGGAAATCCTGCAAAATTGTGGAATGGGAGATGTCAAAAACATCATCCTCAACCTCTGCGAAACAAGTCATGTGGAAGCGGAAATGGCCATCTTCCTGCTCAAAGCGCAACAGCGCGCTTATGAACAGCACCATTCATTTGTACTCTGTGATCTGCCCAAGTCCTTGATGGAATGGCTGGACAAGGAAGACTACCTGGAAATGATGAATATCACGCCCACGGAGAGTGAGGCCTGGGATATCGTGCAGATGGAAGAAATAGAAAGGGAGATGTTAGATTAGCTGATTAGCTGATTAGCTGATTAGCTAATTAGCTCATTGATATGTACGTGTAAAGTCGATATGGAATTTTTTAGTCAGCTAATCAGCAAATGAGCTAATCAGTTAATGAGCTAATCGAACCATGCTCGCGGTCACCATACTAGGAAATAATTCTGCGCTGCCTATGCACGACAGGCACCCTACGTCCCAGCTGGTGACCAATGGGGAACAGCTTTTCCTGGTGGATTGTGGCGAAGGCACCCAGATCCAGATGAACCGCTTCAAAATCCGGAGAAGCAGGATTCATCACATTTTCATATCCCACCTGCATGGCGATCATTATTTTGGTCTTGCGGGTTTGCTGAACAGTTATAGCCTCACCAATCGAAAGGATCCTATCCACCTGTACGGCCCGGAACCCCTTTGGGAAGTCCTGCAGTTACAGTTCAAAGCCGCCGCTGCTATCCTTTCCTATCCCCTGCATTTTCATCCGCTGGGCGAGGCGGGCATCCTTCTGGATGAAAAGAAAATGACGGTGGAGAGTTTCCTGGTTCATCACCGGATCCCTTGCTGGGGCTTCCTTTTCCGCGAAAAAGAAAAACTCCGCAAAGTGGACCCCAAAAAGGCTTTTGAAGCCGGGGTGCCGCCTGAATTCTTTGCCAGTTTAAAAGAGGGGGAGGACTATATGGATCCAGAGGGAAGGATCATCAGGAATTCCGATGTCACAAAACCTGCACCGCGATCTGTCTCCTACGCGTATTGTGCAGATACCAAATACGATGAAAGCCTGGTCCCTTCCATCGCCGGCGCGGATTTGATCTATCATGAAGCCACTTACCTGGACGACCAGCGGGAGCGGGCCATCCAACGTTTCCATTCCACCGCTAAACAGGCTGCGATGATTGCGCAAAAAGCACAGGTTAAAAGACTCCTGCTGGGCCATTTCAGCAGCAAGTACGAATTCCTGGACGCATTCCGGGAAGAAGCGGCGGAAGTCTTTCCGGATGTGGAAGTATGCCGGGAGGGTGTGACGTACCTGGTATAATTAACTCATTAGCTCATTAGCTTTTTCATCGCAATGTCACCTGAACGAAGTGAAGGGACGTTGCGGTCCGCGCGTCTCCTTATTCCCCGCAATGTCACCTGAACGAAGTGAAGGGACGTTGCGGTCCGCGTCTCCTTATTCCCCGCAATGTCACCTGAACGAAATGAAGGGACGTTGCGGTCCGCGTCTCCTCGCTGCGCTGTGGTCAGGTTCCGTGAATGAACAGAGACTGTGGACTAACGCATCATCCCCCGGATTTTTTGCATCAAACCATC